>Cebus_capucinus_imitator_PRJNA485217_SSR047__coassemble_1480_pt1 | contig 13264 bp, 16 predicted proteins | sample Cebus_capucinus_imitator_PRJNA485217_SSR047__metabat2_high_PE_004 | metagenome-assembled genome bin Cebus_capucinus_imitator_PRJNA485217_SSR047
ATCTAAGCGAAGGCCGAGTGCGGCGGCTGCTGATCGCCAACCGCACCCTCGTCCACGCCCAGGCCCTGGCCAGCCAGCACGGCGGCTACGCGTTGCCACTGGACGAACTTGAACGACACTTAGCCGATGCCGACGTCGTGTTCTCGGCAACCGCCAGCCCTGTTCCAGTGCTGCGCCGCACCCATGTCGAACAGGCGTTGCGGCAGCGCAAGCGCAAGCCAATGCTGCTGTTCGATTTGGCCGTCCCGCGCGACGTCGAGGCTGAAGTAGCCGAACTGTCAGACGCGTTCCTCTACACGGTCGATGACCTGGAACGCGCGGTCGAGGACAATCGCCGCAGCCGGCGTGAAGCCGCCGATGCCGCCGAAGAGATCATCGACTTGCAGGTCGCCCGCTACGTGGAGACGCTACGGGCCAGTACCCGCCAAGCACCGCTTAAACGGCTGCGTGCTTACGGTGACAGCACCCGTGATGAGCTGCTGGCCAAGGCCCGACAGCAGTTGGCCAATGGCAAGCCAGCCGATGAGGTGCTGGAGTTGCTGGCGCACTCGCTGACCAACCGCTTGCTGCATCCACCGACCGCCGCCCTGCGCGAGGCCGCGCTCACTGGCGATGCCGAACTGGCCCGCGCCGCCGACCGCCTGTTTCCTGAACGGCCAGGCTATCACCATCCCCCAATCAACACCCCGCTCGTGAGGACCGATGACGCCGACCCTGCGCCGTAAGTTAGAAGCGCTGGCCGAGCGCCGCGAAGAACTCGAACGCCTACTCGCCGACCCGGAGGTGGTTAGCGATAACGAGCGGTTCCGAGGTCTATCGCGCGAATTCGCACAGCTCGAGCCAGTCGCCACCGCATTAGCCGAGGAGACTCGCGCCAAGGCTGACCTTGCTGCAGCCGAGATGCTACGCAGCGACCCGCTGCTCAATGATGACCCTGGCATGCGCGAGCTGGCCGAGGAGGAGATCGCCAGCACGCAGGCGCGATTGGCCGAACTTGAGCAGCAGTTGCTATTTCTGTTGGTTCCGCGCGACCCACGCGACGAGGGCAATCTATTTCTAGAAGTGCGCGCCGGCACAGGGGGCGACGAGGCCGCAATCTTCGCGGGCGATCTGTTTCGGATGTATGCGCGCTATGCCGAACGTCAGGGCTGGAGGGTCGATATCGAATCTGACAGCCCGGGAGAACATGGCGGCTATAAGGAGATCGTCGCACGCATTGTCGGCCGCGGTGCCTATTCCAAGCTGAAGTTCGAGTCCGGCACCCATCGCGTACAACGGGTGCCAGAGACTGAGTCGCAGGGGCGTATCCACACCTCGGCAGCCACCGTGGCAATCATCCCCGAGGCCGACGAGGTCGAGGAGATCGAGCTCAATCCGGCCGATCTGAAGGTCGATACGTTTCGCTCTTCCGGTGCCGGCGGCCAGCATGTCAACAAGACCGAATCGGCGATCCGCATCACTCACGTACCAACCGGGGTGGTGGTGGAGTGCCAGACCGAGCGCAGCCAGCACGCCAACCGCGACAAAGCGATGAAACGCTTAAAGGCGCAGTTGGTGGAGGCCGAACGCAGCCGCCAGGCCGCTGCCGAGGCGCAGACTCGCAAACTGCAGGTCGGCAGCGGCGACCGCAGCCAGCGCATCCGCACCTACAATTTCCCACAAGGTCGGATCACCGACCACCGGGTCGAGGGCCTGACCCTGTATGACCTGCCCAACATCATCGAGGGCGATTTGGACGCGCTGGTCAGCCGCCTGCTGCACGAACACCAAGCCGATGAGCTCGCACGTTTGGCTGAGGGCGCCTGAGCAAAGACGGCAGGCAAGACCCAAGTGGGTGCCGTCGTCTGTGCGCACGCGCGGTCGCGGCTGCGCGGTAAGCCCTATCCCGCCGCGCAGTCACTGAACGCACACCGCCAACGGTACGACGGGCGCAAGCCAGATCCGCTCTTGCCAAAGATCCGAGACGTACTTAACACCGGCCAGACTGGGGGCGAGCCGTTTGCTTCCTCGCCCAAGCCCCCCTCTCCCCGCTAAGCAGCAACCTGTGTCCGACGGCACGCTGCCAGACGCGGCTGCAAGTTGGAGGCGCTGTCGTAGCCACTGCGTCGCATTTAGCGAAAAATCGCTCATGCCGGCCTGTTCGGCGTAACGGCAACCGGCTAGGCTTTGGCCATGTCCACACCTTCCGAATTCACACCACTGCGCCTGTGTGTGCTGACTGTCTCCGACAGTCGTCGCCTAGACGAAGACCGCTCCGGCGACTATCTCGTCACGGCGCTCACCGAGGCCGGCCACCACCTGCATGCGCGAGAGATCGCACCAGACGATCGCTACCGGCTTCGCGCGATCGTCTCGGTCTGGATTGCGGATCCCGCAGTGGATGGGATTTTGATTACTGGCGGCACCGGCTTCACCGGCCGCGACAGCACGCCCGAGGCGATAGAGCCCCTGCTCGACAAGACGATGCCCGGCTTCGGCGAGCTGTTCCGGGCGCTGAGTTTCGAGGAGATCGGCACGGCTGCGCTGCAGTCACGTGCATTGGCCGGGCTTGCCAATGGCAGCTTCATATTCGCGCTACCGGGATCGACCTCGGCCTGCCGCACGGCCTGGGAGCGTATCGTCCGCGACCAACTCGATACACGTACCCGCCCTTGTAATCTTGCCACGCTGCGCCCGCGCCTGCGCGAGTGACCCACCCCGCTGGAGACATTCGCGCATGCAGTCGCTGAAACGGAAGCACTACAAACAGTTGCTCAAGCCGCTGCAACTGGAGCTCATCAACATGGCGCGCTGGCTGGAGCACAGCGGGCAACGCGCGCTAGTGTTGTTCGAAGGCCGCGACACCGCCGGCAAGGGCGGTGCGATCCAGGCCGTTTCCGAACACCTCAATCCACGCCAGTGCCGGGTGGTAGCGCTCCCCAAGCCCAGCGACCGCGAGACCGGCCAGTGGTATTTCCAACGCTACGTCGCACATCTTCCCGCCGCCGGCGAGCTCGTGCTGATGGACCGTAGCTGGTACAACCGTGCCGGCGTCGAGCGGGTGATGGGCTATTGCAGCGATGCGCAATACTTCGCCTTCCTGGAGCAGGCCCCGCGCTTTGAACAATTGCTGATCGAAGACGGCATCTTGCTGTTCAAATATTGGCTGACCGTGGACCAACGCGAGCAGGAAGCTCGCTTTGCCGAGCGTCGCGCCGACCCGCTTAAGGGCTGGAAATTATCGCCAGTGGACCTGCAATCGCGCGAAAAATATACCGAATACACCCGCGCACGCGAAGCCATGTTGCAGGCCACCCACAGCACGCACGCACCGTGGACACTGGTGGACTTCAACGACCAAAAGCGCGGTCGGCTGACGCTGATCCAAGACCTGCTTGAGCGGATGCCCTATGACCCGGTCGCCGATGACGAGGCATCGCTACCGCCGCTGCGCGGCAAGCTGCACAAGGAGAAATTCGGCCTGCTCAAGCCAATCGATGGCTACGTCCCCAAGCCCTGAACTCCATCGGGGCAAAGCCCACTTGCTAACGTCGCGAGCCGACCACGCCCGGACCTTGAACGTAAGCCCCGTCTTTTTTTCCGTTCAGCCCACCTTGCCGCCGGCCGCGACGATCACCGCTTCCACTTCGCGCGCGCTCACCGGGCCAAGAAACTGTTTGGCTACCTTGCCGTCCGGAGCGATCAGGTAGGTCGTCGGCAATCCACGCGGCGTGGCGAAGTCCTTCGGTGGCGCAGATGTGTTGAGAATCGCGATCGGATAGGACACCGGATGCGTCTTCAGAAACGCGCGCATCTGCGCCGGCTCGATGTCCTCGTAAGCCAGTCCGACTACTTCAATGTTCTCGCGCATCGTATGCAGCGCGGACAGCTCGGGCATCTCCTTCAGGCACGGCCCGCACCAGGTCGCCCAAAAATTCACCACAACCCACTTGCCGCGGTGGGCGGCCAATTCGTAGGGGCCGCCCTCCACCGTGGACAGTGCCAGCACCGGGTACTCAGCGGTACCTTGCGCCACCTCGGCGACCGCCGCCGCTGGCGCAGCGGATGGGGTCAAGGGCCGCTCTGAGGTCGCAGGTTCGGGGGCGCGGTTACATCCCGCCAGGGTGATCAACAGCAGCACGGCAACGATCGAAATACGCAAGCTCATGTAGGTTCTCCGGACACATATCGATAGATGTCAGCAACCGGGCGTTGCAGTTGACTGCACAGGGCCTGCCGCAGGTGCTCTAACGCATCGCCAGCGACTTGTCCCAGCGCGTCGTCGCGGCACGGAAGTGCGCGTGCGTCTACGGCCACGCGTAACTGGCAACTCTCGTACAGCTCGGCCAAGGTAACTTCGTCCAGGTCGCGCGCCAGCAGCCATTCACCGCGCTCGTCACGACGTAGCAAGCGGATGCGATGCAGCTCGCCCAAAAGCTCCTGTTGCAGTACATCGGTTAGCATCGGCTCCAGTCGCAACATGGTGTCCTCATCCAGCCCACTGCCGCCGCGGCGCGCCAGGTGGAAGCGCCCGAGCAGGCGCAGCAGCGCGTAAAACTCATAGCCCGGTGGCAACCGCATCGACTTAGGCTGATAGTGGAATGAGGCAACCGAAGAGGCCAACGAGGCGCCGAGCAATACCGATACCCAACTCAGGTAGATCCATAACAGCAGAATCGGCAGCGCCGAGAGTGCACCATAGATGCGCTGGTAGGTCTGGAAATTGCCCAGATATAGGCCCAGCCACCACTTAACCGCCTCTAGGCTCACCACGGCCAGCAGAGCTCCCGGGATAGCATGGCGCAGCCGCACGCTGTGCTGTGGCACCAGTCGGTAAATCAACACAATGCCCAAAAACTCCACCAGCATCGGTGCCAGCCGCCAGACCGCGTGCGCAACCCACCGGCCCTCGGAGGTGTGAAACAGTGGCAGCGCGAACACGTATGCCGCCGTTGCCATCGTCGCAGCCGCCAGCATCGTGCCAAGCGTGAGGACAGTCCAATAAATCAAAAAGCGAGTGAACTTGGGCCGTGCCGAAGCCACCCGCCAAATCCGATTAAAAGTCTGCTCAATGCTATGCAGAGTAATCAGCAACGAGACCACCAGTGCAATAACACCGGCCGCAGTGAACGTACCGACGTCGCTGAGCGAGTTATTGATGAAGTCCTGCACCGAGCGTGCCGCACCCGGTACGAAGTTGCTGAAAATGAAGTCAGTCAGTGCCCCCTGCCAGCGCTCAAACGCTGGGAACGCCGACAGCACACCAAATGCAACGATCGCCAGCGGTACCAACGCGAACACCGTGGTGTAGGCCAACGACGCGGCCGCCTGAAACAGGCGATCGTCCACAAAGCGCTGCCACAGAAACTGACCGAAGCTCGCCATGCGGGCACGATCACGCAGCCGTTCCTTCCATTTTTTTAGGGTATCGCTCGCCGCCATAGCGCAAGCCTACCCGATGCACTGCCAGGCCCGCATCGCCGATACTGCAGGCTCCGAAGCGAATGGAACGAAGATGGCGGAGATCTTGGTGCTGTACTACAGCCGCGGCGGCTCGGTGGCGCGGTTGGCGCGACAGATCGCGCGCGGCGTCGACGAGGTGCCTGACATGCGCGCGCGGCTGCGCACCCTGCCCTCCGTATCGGCAGTGACGCAGCCATTGGCGCCATCGGTGCCCGAGGCGGGCGCACCATATCTGGAGCGGGCTGAGCTGGCCGAATGCGCCGGGCTGATCCTTGGCAGTCCAACCCGCTTCGGCAACATGGCCGCACCGGTGAAGCACTTCCTGGATGGACTCGGCACCGAATGGGCCAACGGCACGCTGGCGGGCAAGCCGGCAGCGGTCTTTACTTCGACCGCCTCGATGCACGGTGGCCAGGAATCCACCTTGCTATCGATGCAGGTACCGCTGCTACACCATGGCTGTCTGATCGTCGGCATCCCCTTCACCGAGCCGGCACTGAGCCACACCCGCAGCGGTGGAACGCCATACGGCGCCAGCCACGTCGCCGGCGCAGCCGACGATTCGCAGCTGACCGAAGAGGAGGCACAGTTGGCGCGCGCGCTCGGCCGGCGTCTTGCCGACATCGCCTACAGACTCGGCAGACCATGAACGCACCAGGCGTGTTGTGCGCCATGCTGCTGGCGCAGACAGGGCTGTATACAGTCTGGTTCCATGACGACCCACAGCGCAGCGCTGCGCTAATAGTGTTCGCATTGCCGCCGCTACTGCTGGCAGTGTGCGCTTGGCGTAGCCTGCACGCGCGGTTCTGGGCCGGGGTTGGGGCGCTGGCTTGGTTCAGCCATGGAGTGATGTCAGCATGGAGTTATCCGCAAACGCGACCGTTTGCGCTGATTGAGATCGGGTTGGCGCTAGGAGTAATCGGCGCATCCAGCTGGCGCGGACTGCGAGCAAGATTCGGCCAACACAGCCCTTCGTAATCGCACACTGCGCGGGGATATGCAGCTGACGCGCGGCCCGCACGCGACCGTACCCGACCCGGTATCATGTGAGCCTCCCTGTTGCCGCACATGCCGGCCAGACCCGCCAGGAACCCATAGATGGACGAGCTGCTGATTGTCACCACCGGTGGCACGATCGATAAGATCTACTTCGACGACAAGTCCGACTACCAGATCGGCGATCCGCAGATCGGCATGATCCTACGCGAGCTAGGGGTAACGTTTCGCTTCAGCGTGATTCCGATCCTGCGCAAAGACTCACTGCATATCACCGACGCCGACCGCGAGCTGATCGCCGCCACTATTACCGCACAGCCAGCCCGCCACGTGCTGGTGACTCACGGCACTGACAGCATGGTGCAAACCGGTACGGTGCTGAAGGCGATCACCGATAAGACCATCGTCATGACCGGCGCGCTGAGCCCGGCTCGTTTTCGTGGCTCGGACGCCGAGTTCAATATCGGCTGTGCGATCGGAGCAGTGCAAAGCCTGCCAACTGGCGTCTATATCGCGATGAACGGCCGCATCTGGGACCCGACTCGGGTTCGCAAGAACGTGGCAGCCAATCGCTTCGAAGCGCTTTAGGTTGCCCCCATGTCGCATGCCACCCGGGCCACTCGTGTTCTCGACGCAGCCGGGGTGAGTTACCGCCTGCATACCTACGACTATCATGCCGAAGCCGGGCAAAAGGGCGTAGCGGCCGCCCTCGCACTTGGACTACCCGCTTCGAGGGTGCTCAAAAGCCTGATGGCATGGGTCGACGACCATCCGGTCTGTGCTGTCATTCCGGCCGACCAGCGACTGTCGCTAAAAAAGCTGGCAGCGGCCCGAGGCGGCAAATCGGCACGCATGATGGACGTGGCCGAAGCCGAACGCCTTACTGGCTATAAGGTGGGGGGAATCAGCCCACTCGGCCAACAGCGGCAAGCACCCGTCATAATCGAACACTCGATAGTCAGCCAGGCCAGTGTGATATTTAACGCAGGCCAACGTGGACTGTTACTGGAACTGGACACCGTCCAGGCGCTTGCGTTGTTGCAGGCACAGACCACGGATCTGTGTGCGTAGTAGAACGCCGTAGCGGCTCCGCATGGCGAATCGACGGGCTGGGCTCAGCCCGTCGATCCAAGCACCACCTTCTAACCGTGCAACAGGCGATCAATTGGCCTGAGCAGCCGCAGTCACTGCAGCATCAGCATCAAGCAAGCCTGCCCCACATCCCTGTAAGCAGCTGAAACTGGCGGCAGTCTTCTTCAAAGTGGCCTCCACTTGTGCTGGAGTCAGCGCCTTAGGGGCAACCGACTGCATCAACGCCACCACGCCGACCACATGCGGAGTTGCCATTGAGGTTCCGTCGTAGGAGGCGTAGCTTGCGCTACCCGGCGTGGTGGTGCCGTCATTGAGCGTGGACAGGATGCTCGAACCGGGCGCGGAGATATCGATGCCGCTGCCGTAGTTAGAGTAGCTGGCTTTGGTGCGCCGGGACGTCGTGGCCGCCACCGCAATCACATTGGGACAGTTGGCCGGAACCGAGTTCTTCACGTTATAACCGTCATTACCGGCTGCAACGACCACGGTAGTCCCTCTGGAAACCGCCCCGTTGATCGCATTTTGGTAGGTACTTGAACAGCTACCTTCACCACCCAGGGACATATTGATGACCTCGGCCGGATTGGGGTTGGTCGGAATACCGCCGACGGTTCCGCCGGATGCCCAGACGATGGCGTCGGCGATGTCCGAGGTAAAGCCGCCACAATGGCCGAGCACGCGCACCGGCACGATCTTCGCGTTGTAGGCGGTACCGGCCACGCCGGTGCTGTTATTGGTGACCGCAGCAATGGTCCCGGCTACGTGAGTACCATGCCAGCTTGAATTGGCGACTCCTGAGCCGAGGTAGCACTCGTTGGCCACCGTGGTCCAATCGCCCTCGTCAGATGGATCGTCATCGCGTCCGTCGCCATCGCGCGCAGAGCTGGCATCACTGATGAAGTCGTAGCCGGGCAGGACATTGGCGTTAAGGTCGGGATGATTGGTAATTCCGGTGTCGATGACCGCCACCACCACGCCCTTGCCAGTGGCCTTATCCCAGGCCGAACGCACATTCATGCCGGCGGAGGTGGTGCCAAAGGCCCATTGCCGGGATAGGTAAGTATCGTTGGGCGTCGAGGTCGGCCGCATTATCTGGTCGATTTCAACGCTGAGCACGTTGGGATCAGTCGCGATCTGGCGCATCAAAGTCTCGGACTCGACGCGATCCAGCGGGCGGTCTGCCTTGACCACTTCCGGACCAAGAGCCAGCCGACGCAACTTGTTCAAACTGAGCGCGCGGCCGTTCTTGGCCGGCAGCGCGCGGGCAGCACTCTGTAGCGAGGAGGATAGCGCCTTGGCGCTGGTGCTTTGGGAACTACCATCCCGATAGGTCACGATAAAGCGCTGGTGAGTCTGCGCCGATTGCAGGCCGGCGAGATTCACCTCGCCCGCCATTGCCGGAAATGTCACCAGCAGTGACGTCAGCGCCGAGGCGCCTAGAATGGTGCGGATGCGCGAACTCGAATGATGAAGCTTGTTGGACATCGATTTTCCCTCTCCAGATGCAATACCAATAGACGGCGTGACTTCGGCGGTCCATCGCACTGCTTGGGTGGCCGACGGGCCTGCCGAAGAATCCCGGATCGCCCCCCTGTTTTCGACCCGTTCAGCGAACCTACCCGCCTCCCTCCCGACAGCACAATGGCTGTAAGCGGTTTCCGCCATGCCCATTTCTCAATTCGTGACACATTCGTCATATAACTGACATATTTGCGCATAAAAAAACAAAACCCCGCCGAAGCGGGGTTGTTCAGATCAACACGACAAGCAAACTTTAGTCCAGCCGTACCAACCAGCCATGCCGGTCTGGCAGCCGCCCGTACTGAATGTCAGTCAGTTCCTGACGCAGCGAGAGCGTGACCTCGCCGGCCGGTGCAGCGAGGTCGCCCACCGTAAAGCCCTCGCCCTTCAACTCACCGATGGGAGTGACCACCGCTGCGGTACCGCAGGCAAACACCTCGGCGATCTCGCCGGACGCCACGCCCTGCTTCCATTCTTCAATGGCGACTTTGCGCTCGACCACCCGCATACCGCGGTCGCGGGCCAATTGCAGGATGCTGTCGCGCGTGATGCCCTCCAGAATGCTGCCGGACAGTTCCGGGGTCACCAAGGTGCCGTCGCGATACACCAGGAACACATTCATACCCCCCAGCTCCTCCAGATACTTGCCCTCGACCGGATCAAGGAACAGCACCTGCGAGCAGCCCTGGGCGTAGGCCTGTTGCTGTGGCAGCAACGAGGCCGCGTAATTGCCACCGCACTTGGCCGCGCCAGTACCGCCCTTGGCGGCACGCGCATAGTCGGTGGACAGCCAGATCGACACCGGCGCTACGCCTTTGGCGAAATAGGCGCCGGCCGGGCTGGCGATCACGTAGTAGGACGCTTTTTGCGCCGCACGCACTCCCAAGAACGCCTCGTCGGCGATCATGAACGGACGAAAGTAAAGACTGGTTTCCGGGGCCTCGGGTACCCAACGCGCATCCACCGCAATCAGCTGTCGCAACGACTCAACGAACAGCTCCACCGGCAATTCGGGCAACGCCAAGCGCCGAGCCGAGCGTTGCAGGCGCGCGCCGTTGGCCTCCGGGCGAAACGTCCAGATCGATCCGTCAGCATGGCGATAGGCTTTGATGCCCTCAAAGATCTCCTGGCCATAGTGCAGCACCGATGCGGCCGGATCGATCTGCAACGGGCCGTATGGGCACACCTGCGCCCCATGCCAACCCTCGTCCTTATTCCAGGCAATGGCCACCATGTGGTCGGTAAAGTACAAGCCGAAGCCCGGCGCGACCAGGATCGCGGACAATTCGTCAGCCGTGCGCGGTGAGGATGAGAGGGTTGAACTGAAGGAAACGGACACCGGATGAATTCCTGTTCTGCTGGCGGAAGTGGTGGACGCCTACACGAGGCAGCGTCAAAGCATCCCGGTTTCAAGCCGGGCGGCCTCCGACATCATATGCCGACCCCAGGGTGGGTCGAATACCAGCTCGACATCCGCCTCGGCCACAGTAGGAATGATCTCCAGCTTAGTGCGCACGTCATCGACCAGAATCTCGCCCATGCCACAGCCCGGCGCAGTCAGCGTCATCTTGACCTCGACCTTGCGCTGGCCGTCCTCGCGATGATCGAGCTGGACCTCGTAGATCAACCCTAGATCGACGATATTGAACGGAATCTCGGGGTCAAAACAGGTCCGCAGCTGCTGCCAGATTAGCGCCTCGACCGCTTCATCGCTGGCGTCCTCGGGCAGCTCAAGCCCAGGCGGAGGCTCTTTGCCGATGGCATCGCCATCCTTGCCGGCAATGCGAAACAAATTACCTTCTACAAACACCGTATAGCTGCCACCCAGTGCCTGGGTGATGTAGCCGTAACTGCCGGCGGGAAGGGTAACCGTATCGCCCTGCGGGACCATCACGGCTTCGCAATCGCGTTCGAACTGGACGGGTTCGCTGCTGCGGGAATACATGGGCAAGAAAGCGGGGGGCGGCCCCGGGCGGGAAAACGTACATTTTAAGGACTATTTTGTTCCAGGCCCAGCGGCTTTGCGCATCCCCTCTATATCGAGGGTGGTATCAGCTGCATCAGGCTTTATCCTGTAGGACGCTCTCAGGACTGCCCCATGCCCCTCAAAACCGCATCCGCCAGAACCGCGCACTGGCTCTGGCCCCCGTTACTACTATTGGGATGCGCGACCGTGGTCATCGCATGGCTGCTGGTGACCCTGACCACCGGTCGACAGTCTGGCTGGATGGCGCTATTGGCGGCATTCGAAATCGTCTGGGTGCTGCGGCTGGGCACACTGCGAACGGGCCGGATAGCGGCAGCGATCGCGACCCTCGCCACCGCTGCGACGATTGTTGCCTCCAACTGGGCCATTGCCTCGACCCAGCTCGGCGCGGCGATGGGGCTGGACCCGTGGGCCTCCGCACTAAAAATGGGTCCACATTTGGCCTGGACACTACTGTCGATGGCCAATGGCGGTGTTGACTGGCTGTGCTACGCCATCGCGTTGGCCCTGGCCGTCTGGACGGCGCGTTAGGGTCGAAGGTGGGCTTGGGCTGCTGGCCTTACGTCCACCACGACGCAACATCAGCTCGCCGACCCACGCGCCAAACGCGCGAATTCGACGCCCGAGTAGCCGCAGCGTGGCGATCACGGCCGGCTCGCGTGCCGGCATCTCCAATCAAGGACCTTGCCGGTCGCCGCGGCAGCGACTACTCAGCGGTGTCTCGTTCGGTTGCGACGGAGGCAAGCCGGCGAGCGTGACGATCCGCGCACCCACGTCGACCACGGCATGACACGACGATGTCAACCGCAACCGGCTCTGGCCGTTTACTTGATCATTCCGTCCGGAAGCTACGCTGTGCTAGTGAGCGCTCCTTTTGATCCGCAAACCCAGACCGTGCCTGAGGCGGACACGTCAGCCTCGTTAGAGGCATTCCTGGCCAGTATCGGACCACGTGCATTTCGCTTTGCCGAAGCCAGCCTGCGCCATCGCGAGGATGCCCTGGATGCGGTACAGGATGCGATGACAAGACTGCTCGGCTACCGCGAACGCCCAGCCGCAGAGTGGACGCCACTGTTTTGGAGCATTCTGCGTAGCCGTATCATTGACCTGCATCGTCGACGTGGCTTCCGGCTAAAGTTTTGGGTCTCGGTCGTCGAACGTGACGAGGACAGCCGTATCGACTGGGCCGATGCCAGCGCCGGCCCCGCGCAGCGACACGAGCAGGGCGAGGCCTACACCCAGCTGGTGAACGCGCTGCGCGGGCTGCCTGCGCGTCAACGCGAGGCGTTCAGCCTGCGCGTGCTGGAGGAACTCGACGTGGCCACTACCGCACGCGCGATGGGCTGTTCAGAGGGATCGGTGAAGACTCATCTTTCCCGCGCCCGCGAGGCGCTGAAAAAACAACTCGAGGAATTCCGCCTGTGAGCGATCATCCCGACACGTTTGACGCGCGCGTTCGCCAGCTGCACGCACATGCACTGGTAACGCTGTCGCCATCGACCCTGGCACGGCTGCGTGAAGCACGCCACGCGCCATCCCAGCCACGCCGCCACCCCGCCTGGCTACTTGCGACCGCCTGCTCGACGCTGCTGGCCATCGGAATGGGTCTACACCTGTATATCGGGCATGGACAGGGACAGGGACAGACTCAGAAACTGACAACCGCCACTGCGACCGATGACGACACCATGGACCAGAACCCCGATTTGTACGTATGGCTGAGTTCCGAAAATGCCCTTGCTATGGAATGACTCCAATGAAATGCCCCCCTCGTCTGCTCATGGTGCTTCTGCTCACTGCCGCCGTACCGGCGCTGGGCCAATCCCTGCCCCCGCCCCAACCTCCACCGCCCCCGGTGCCGCTCCCCGACTGGGACCATCTCACCGCGCAACAGCGCGACACGCTGATTGCTGCGCTGCGCCAACGCTGGAACGATATTCCCGAGCAGCGTGGAAGAATGCTTCGCCATGCTGAACGTTGGCAGGCAATGACGCCCGAGCAGCGCCGTGCCGCCTCTGACGGCATGCGTCGCTATGAAGACATGTCCCCTGAGCAGCGCCGTCAGGCCAAGGTATTGTTCGAACAAATGCGGGCACTCCCTCCAGATCAGCGCGAAGCGCTGCGGCAACGCTGGAAGGCGATGACTCCACAGCAGCGCGAACAGTGGGTACAGGCTCACGAGCAGACGGACGACTAAACGCGAGCGGCCCGACTCCAACCCGCAGC
>Cebus_capucinus_imitator_PRJNA485217_SSR047__coassemble_1490_pt1 | contig 13110 bp, 14 predicted proteins | sample Cebus_capucinus_imitator_PRJNA485217_SSR047__metabat2_high_PE_004 | metagenome-assembled genome bin Cebus_capucinus_imitator_PRJNA485217_SSR047
GCCCGTGCATTGGCAGCGCTGCGACCTGGGCGATCAGGCGCAGATCCAGGCCTGGGTGGATGCCGCCGCTGGCGCACTCGGCGGCATTGATGCGCTGGTCAATAACGCCTCCGGCTATGGCAACGGCGACGATGATGCGAGTTGGCAGGCCGGGTTTGAGGTTGACCTGATGGCGGCGGTACGCGCCAATCGCGCCGCGCTGCCGCAGTTGCGGCGCAGCCCGGCCGCCGCGATCCTCAATGTCAGCTCAATCAATGGTTCGCGGCCGACGCCGCGCGCCGCCGCGTACTCCACCGCCAAGGCCGCGCTCAACTATTACACGGTCACCTTGGCGGCAGAACTGGCGCGCGAGCGTATCCGCGTCAATGCGATCGCGCCGGGATCCGTCGAGTTCCCCGGTGGGCTGTGGGATCGCCGCCGCCATGAGGCGCCTGAACTGTATACACGTATCCGTGAGAGCATCCCGTTTGGCAATTTCGGCGCGGTCGAGGATATCGCCGAAGCCGCGTGCTTTTTGCTTTCGCCGCAGGCGCGCTGGATCACCGGCCAGGTGTTGGCGGTAGACGGCGGGCAATCATTGTGTATGTAGTATCGGTGCTCAAGACGCTGTTGTTGCGCCAGGCACTCACGTGAGTGAGGTCATCACGCCAGTCTGGTAGGCCGCGCGCTGCACCAGTCGCGCGTACCAGGCTTGAAGGTGTGGCAGTGGTGGTCGTTCGATAGGCATCTCGAACCACGCATAGGCAAACGCCCCAAGCGGGATGTCGCCCATCGCAAAGCGCTCGCCAGAGAGCCATGGCTGACGCGCCAGTGCGGCATCGGCCCGCGCCAGCAGCTGCGCCGAGCGTTCCAGCGCCAAGGCGATCGCGGCGCTGTCGCGCTGCTCCGGTGCGGTCCGCATCATGCCCCAGAACAGATCCCGGAACACCGGCGCAAACGTCGAGGTCGTCCAGTCCATCCATTGCTCACCCAGCGCACGCTCGGCCGGATCGGAGGGGTACAGCACATCCAGCGCATAGCGGGCCGAGAGATAGCGCACGATAGTGTTGGACTCCCATAGCGGCAGGCCGTGGTCCTCGATCGCCGGCACCAGTCCATTAGGATTAAGTGCCCGGTATGCCGGATCGTCGTTGCCGCCAAACGCGCCGCCGAGTGGGATCAACGTGTAGTGCAGCCCGATCTCCTCAGCACACCACAGGACTTTGCGTACATTGCTGGAATTGTTCCGTCCCCAGATCGTGAGCATTGCAGGCTTCTATTTGGTTGCCGGAGGGTATAAGGCAAGCGTTTGTATGTGGGCACGCTGGTGTCGTGCGAACGGCTCAAAGTAGCACTACCTGCGGGGTAAAGGCGACGGTTAGCTTCCCAGCGGCCAGTCGCGCATCACCACGTGGGTGCGGATCCGGCGGATGCCCGGCAACCTCTCAATCGCTTGCAGCAGCTGTTGAATCCGCTCTATCGATTCGGCCTCGACCTGAATCAGCATGTCGGTTTCGCCGCTGATGCCGTAGCAGTGACGGACCTCCGGGAACGCGCCCAGCTGTTTGGCGTACAGCGCACACTGGCCCTGCTGATGGAACAGTTCGAAAAATGCCTTGACCGGTTGGGTTGCGGTCGGCGCCACGTCGGCGTGGTAGCCACGGATCACTCCGCTGTGCTCCAACCGCTGGATGCGCTCGCTCACCGCCGGTCGCGACAGGTTGACCTGCTCGGCGATACGGCTGATCGGTTGACGCGCGTCCTGGCGCAGCAAGGCCAGGATGTGATGATCGAACTTGTCCATGGATATCCAGCGGCGGCAGGCGTAACAACCGACGCAGTGCAGGCTGTTGCCGACGCATCGGCGTGGAGCGGCGGCCTAAACTTGCCGGCTATCAGATCGCGCAGAGCATAGCCCAGTGAGTCGTCTCCAAAAGCAGCTTGGCCTGCTACAAGGTATTGCCCTGCTCAGTACCTCATTGCTCGGCACCGGCGTATTCGTGGTGCCGGCGCTGGCGGCCACCGCAGCGGGGGCGGCTTCGTTGTGGGCCTGGGGCGCGCTGATCGTGCTGGTGCTGCCGGTGGCCTTCACTTTTGCGCAGCTGGGCCGGCGCTTTCCGCACGCCGGCGGTGCACCGCATCTGATCGGGCGCGCGTTTGGCGCGCGCCTGGAGCGGGTCAGCGCGCTGTTGTTCCTGGCGGTCATGCCGGTGGGCGTGCCGGCCGCGCTAAAGATTGCCGCCGGCTTCTGGCAGGCATTGTTCGCATTGGGTAGCACCCAGCTGCTGCTGATACAGCTGGCGACGCTGGCAGCAGTGCTGGTGCTGGGCCAGCGCCCGGCGCGCGCGGCGGGCCTGGTGCAGGGTCTGATCGCGCTGGCGATCATTACCACGGTCGTGGCGATCTGGTGGGCTGGAGGGTTACCGCGTGCTAATCTCGCTTTGCTGCCGCCGTTGGCCAGTGCCTGGCCACGGTTGCCCGCCGCATTGGGGGTGATGTTCTGGTGTTACGTCGGGCTTGAGGCGTTCAGCCACATGGGCGAGGAGTTCCGTAGGCCCGAGCGCGATTTTCCGCTGGCGCTCATTGCCGGGGTGCTGCTCGCCGGGCTGTTGTACTGGGCCTGTTCGGTGGCACTGCTGACGCTGGGTGGCTACGGCAACCCGCAGACCGACGCCAGTGCGATTGCACGGTTGTTTGGCCAGTTGTTAGGCCCTCACGCGGCCGGCTGGATGGCGCTGGTCGGCTACCTGGCGTGCTTTGCCTCGATCAACATCTATCTTCAAGGCTTCGCGCGGCTGATCTGGAGTCTGGCTGAGGAGGGCAAACTGCCGGCGTGGCTGTCACCGCTCAACCGCCACGCGGTGCCGGCGCGTGCCTTGCTTCTGGTGGTCGTAGTCTGTGCGTCGAGCGTGCTGTTGGCGCAGACATTCGCGTTGTCGGTTGATCGGCTGATCCGCTACGCCAACGGCAGCTTTGTGGTCATCTATTTGTTGAGCATGGCCAGTGGTTACTGGCTGCTACGCGGTGCTTGGCGCGGACTGGCGCTGCTGGGTGCGGCGCTGTGCTTGGCGGTCCTGCTGATGCTCGGCTGGCAAGCGCTGTACGCGCTGGGACTGTTGGCGGTGCTGCTGCTGGCCGACCGGTTACGCCATCGCGGTCGCGCCGCCTATAGCGGGCCTGTTCGGCGCTAGGTCAGCGCTCGGGTGCAGATGGCCGCGGTTCTTCTGACGGGCCCTGAGCCCCACCCGGCTGCTGTGGCCGGGTTTCCATCATCAACGACAGCGCTGCCTTGGCCATCAGGTGCGCGCTGATGGGGGCGGTGATGAACAGAAATGCGGTGATGAGCAGCTCGCGCGGCTGCGGGTCCTCACTCAGCAACAAGTGATAGCCGACCGAACCCAGCAGCACGCAGCCAACGCCTAGTGTGCTGGCCTTGGTGGGAGCATGCAGGCGACTGAAGAAGTCGCTCAGTTTTACCAGCCCGAACCCGCCGATCACGATGAAGCAAGTGCCGATAATCAGCAACACGCCCAACGTATATTCGATCAGCGCGATCATTCGACGATATCCCGGCGTAGCACGTATTTACTCAGCACCACGGTGCTGCCGAAACCAAGCATTGCGATCACCAGCGCGGCCTCGAAGTACACCGGCGAGTCCAGCTGCATACCCAGCAGCATCAGTTCGGCGATCGCGGTGATCGAAAGCGTATCCAGCGCTAGGATACGGTCGGGCACGGTCGGCCCGCGCAGCAGTCGCCACAGTGCCAGCAGCATCGCCACACCGACCGCGTGCATGCACACGACGATGGTGGTCTCGATGAACATATGGCCGGTCATGGGAAGATCTCCATCAGCGGTTTCTCGTAACGGGTCTTGATTTCGGCGATCAGGGTGTCTGGATCGTCCAGGTGCAGTACGTGCACCAGCAGATGGCGGCGGTCGTCGGAGAGCGCTACCGACACGGTGCCCGGGGTCAGCGTAATCATGCTGGTCAACGCCGTGATGCCGTGGATGTTGGCGATCTGCAGCGGGATCCAGATAAAGCCGGGGCGAATCTTCGACTGCGGCCCCAGCACTTGCAACGCGACTTTGATGTTGGAGCGTACGATGTCCCAGGCGACCACGCACAGCATCTTCGGTATCGGCCGCAGCGAGCCGATCCGCGCAAATTCGCGGTCCAGTCGCGCCGCCACTGGCGGGATCGCCACGCCCAGCATCAGCCCCATCACCACTGCGCTGAGGCCGAGGCTGTCACTGAGCAGCAACCAGAAGATAAATACCGTCACGCTTAGTGGCAGCGAGGGAAACAGACGAGGCAGCAGCGGCTTGCGGCGACGGCTCATGGCTGCTTCAACGTTGGTGCGATATCGCGTACGGAGTGCAGGTAGCCGGCCGGCTCGCGCAGTTGGGCGGCAGCGGCGTCGGTTAGCTGCATTAGCGGCTTGGCGGCAAGCGTCATGCCCAGGACGCAGCTCAGCAGCATCACGGTGGCGACGGTCTCGACGGGACGCATGCGTGCACGCCGTGGCGGCACGGATACGTCGGGTCTGGCATCCGCGTCCACCCCGGGCACCCGCCAGAATAGCCGTATGCCAGCGCGCGATAACCCAATTACCACGAGCAGGCTGCCCAGCAGCACGGCACTCCACACCGGCAGCACGTGCTTGGCAGGCACGTGTTGCAGCAGTGCGACCTTGGCTAAAAATCCTGACAGCGGTGGTAGTCCGGCGACCGCGATCGCGGCGATCAGAAACATCGCACCGGGTACGGCCCGGCCTGGTAGCGGCGCGACCACCTCCTTACGGTCCGAGGCGCTGCCGCGGCGGCGGCGGATCAGATCAGACACCATGAACAGAGCGGCGGCCACAAAGGTACTATGCGGCAGGTAATACAGGCCGGCACTTAACGCGCCGGGCGCGTCGAGCGAAAACGCTACGAATAGCGTGGCCGCTGAGAAGACCACTAAGTAGGACACCAGTATCCGTAGCCGGGTGGCGGCCATTACGCCGAGCGCGGCCAATAGCAGCGTAATCAGTCCGGCCCATAGCAGTGCGGTATGACCAAACTCAGCCATCACCCCGGCCTGTGCACCGAACCACAGCGAGGACACCCGCAATATCGCGTACAACCCGACTTTGGTCATGATTGCAAATAGTGCCGCGACCGCGGCTGGCGCGCGCGAATAGGTTTCCGGCAGCCATAGATAGAGTGGCAGCAGTGCCGCCTTACTGCAGAACACCAGCAGCAACAGACCCAGCGTTGCCTTGAGTATGGGCACATCCTGCGCTGATACCTGAGCGATGCGTTGAGACAGCTCGGCCATGTTGAGCGTACCCAGCAGGCCATACAACAGGCCCAGCGCAACCAAAAACAGGGTCGAGGCGACGATGTTGAACACGACGTAGTGCAGGCCGATCTGCATGCGTAATCCCCGCCCACCGGAAAGGAGCAGGCCATAGGAGGCGATCAGCATCACCTCGAAGAATACGAACAGGTTGAAAATGTCGCCGGTCAAGAACGCGCCGTTAAGGCCCATCAACTGAAACTGAAACAGAGCATGGAAGTGCGGTGCGCGTCGGTCCCAGCCAGCGCAGGCGTGCAGCAGGCAGGCCGCCGCCAGCAGGGTAGAGGTGAGCAGCATCCAGGCGGAAAGTCGATCGGCCATCAGCACAATACCCAGCCTTGCCGGCCAATCGCCGAGCAGGTAGACCTGCACCTGGCCATCGGTGGTGTGCGCGAACAGCGCCAGTACCGATGCCAACAAGGCGGCCAGGGCCATCCAGGCAACTGCACGGCGCACCTGGCGGCCATGGCGGCGGTGCTCGACAAACAGCGACAGCGCCGCACCGAACATCGGGATCAGGATAGGCAAGACGGGCACCGGGCTCACTTGTGCGCCTCGGTCGGTGTAACCGGTGCCGTCAGCTCGGGATCATCCGGGTCGGCGTCCACATGATCGCTGCGGTTGTCCGCGCGGCTGCGCATCGCCAACACCAAGCTGATGGCGGTCATCGCGAAGGCGATCACAATGGCGGTCAATACCAGCGCTTGCGGTAGCGGATCCGTATATTTGACCAGGGTCGGCGCGATACCGTCGCGCAGGATGGGCGGCTGGCCGGGGCGTAGACGGCCAGCCGCGAAGATCAGCAGATTGGTGGCATAGGACAGGAAGGTGAGGCCGAGGATCACGTCAAAGCTGCGCGCGCGCAGCAGTAGATAGACGCCGATCGCGGTTAGTACGCCGATGGCGCTCGCCAGAGCCAATTCCATCAGCAGCGCGCTCCATTTGCACCCGCCGCGCGGGCGCGTGGTGGGTGCCGGGTCTTATCCATGGGCTCGTACATTAATGCACCTCCCCGGTCCGCGCCGAGCGTTGCGTCGGATCAAGCGTGCCGCGCAGCGAGTCGCGGGTCCGCGAGGGTTTGATCGTGCCCAGCATCGACAGCATCAGCATGGCCGAGCCAAACACCACCAGGTACACGCCGGTATCAAATCCCAGCGCACTGGCCAGTTCGATCCGGCCAATCAACGGCAGCGCCAGTGTGGTATGGCCGCTGGTCAGGAAGGGCACGCCGAACAGCATTGAGGCCGCGCCGCTGGCGAGCGCCAGCATCAGGCCGACGCCTACCAGCCGGATATAGTCCAAGCCAAAGCGCGACTCCACCGAGGCGCTGCCCTGGATCACGTACTGCATGAGCAATGGCACCGCCAGTACCAACCCGGCGATGAAGCCGCCACCGGGTGCGTTGTGGCCGCGTAGAAATAGGAACAGCGACACGGTCAGGGTCAACGGAAACATGATCTGCGCCAGGTCGGCGGGTACCGGCAGCTTGATTGGTCCACCGGGCATCACCCGCTCTGGCGCCATCCGCGAACGCCGCAGTAGCGCGTGTACCACCAGCCCGGCGATCGCGAATACACAGATCTCGCCTAAGGTGTCAAAGCCACGAAAATCCACCAGGATCACGTTGACCACATTGCGACCGTGGCCCTCCGGCAGTGCGCGTGTCAGCATCTCACCGGCAATCGTGGTTCCAGTCCGCGTCATCAGTGTGTAGGCCAGCGCCGCCAGCCCGGCGCCGGCGCTAAGGGCGAGCACACCGTCGCGGCAGCGCCGCAACCGGCTACGTTCAGGGCGGGAGAATTCCGGCAGATAGTTCATTGCCAGCAGCATCAGCACCAGCGTGACCATCTCCACCAGTAACTGGGTCAGCGCCAGGTCGGGCGCTGACAGGAACACGAAGGTCAGGCTGACCGCCAGCCCGGTGCCCCCCAACACCAGTACTGCCAGCAGCCGTTGGTGGTACAGAAACAAGCTCGCTAATGCACACACGACCATCAGAAGCCACAGCATCCAGCCCAGCGCCGGCATCGGCTGCGGCGCGCCCCAAGCCAGCGCTGCGCCACTTTCGAGGAACGGCAGTGCGGCCACGCCTACGGCGGTGAGCAGCAGCAGCGCCAACATGCGTTGCAGGCTGCCATTGGCCAGCCCGTCGGTAAAGCGTGAGGCCAGTCGGAATAGCGCATGCAGCTGCCAGTTAAACAGCGAGCGGCCGTGTGAGTGGGTCTGCATGGCGTGCATGTCGAGCAGCTTGCGCAGCGAGACATACAGCGCGATTCCGCCAAGCACACCGAACACACTCATCGCCAATGGCCCGTTCAGTCCATGCCAGACCGACAGGCTGTAGTCAGGCAGGGCCGAGCCCAGAATCGCGCCGGCTCCCGCATGCAATATGGGCGCGATGGTCCATGCCGGCGCCACGCCGACTGCCACGCACACCAGTACCAGCACCTCGACTGGGATTTTCATCCAGTGCGGCGGTTCGTGCGGTATCCGTTCCGGCACGCGCGTACCAAAAAACGTGTCGTGGACGAAGCGCAGGCTGTAAGCCACGCCGAGCACCGCCGCCAGCAGCGCCGCGCCCGTGGCCAATAGTCGCATCGGCAGCGGTGCTTGGGTTTCCAGCGCGACCGCGAAAAACATTTCCTTGGACAGAAAGCCGTTGAGCAGCGGGATGCCGGCCATCGCCAGTGAGGCGATGATCGCCAGCGCGCTGGTGAACGGCATCAGCCGACGCAGGTTGCCGAGTCGGCGCATGTCGCGGGTTCCAGTCTCGTGGTCGATGATGCCGGCGGCCATGAACAGCGAAGCCTTGAACACAGCGTGGTTGAGAATGTGAAACACCCCGGCGACCACCGCCATCGGTGTGGACAGTCCGAACAGCAAGGTAATCAGGCCCAGATGCGAGATAGTCGAGTAGGCGAGCAAGCCCTTGAGGTCATGTTGGAAGATCGCATGCCAAGCACCGAGCACCAACGTCACCGCGCCGACCGTGGTCACCACGTAGAAGAACAGATCACTGCCGGCAAGTGCCGGGTACAGCCGTGCCAGTAAAAACACGCCCGCTTTGACCATGGTCGCCGAGTGCAGATAGGCCGATACCGGCGTCGGCGCGGCCATCGCATGCGGTAGCCAGAACTGAAAAGGAAACTGCGCGCTCTTGGTAAATACACCTCCCAGTATCAGTAGCAGTGACCAGGGGTATAGCGGACTGGCGCGAATCTGCGCACCAGCGGCCAGTACCGTATCCAACTCGAAGCTGCCGACGATGTGCCCGATCAGCAGGATGCCGCCGAGCAGCGCCAGGCCACCACCGGCGGTGATTATCAACGCCATGCGCGCGCCGTCGCGGGCCTCTTTGCGGTGCGACCAGAACCCGATCAGCAGGAACGAACTGATACTGGTCAGCTCCCAGAACACCGCCAGTAGCAGTAGGTTACCTGCCAGTACCAGACCCAGCATCGCGCCCATGAACAGCAGTAGGTAGGCGTAAAAACGCGGTGCGCTGTCGCGCTCGCTGAGATAGTAGCGCGCGTACATCACCACTAAAGCGCCGATCGTCAGTATCAGCAGCGCGAACATCCAGGCCAGTCCGTCCAGACGCAGCGCGAAGTCCAGTCCGATCTGCGGTAACCACGCATGGGCGGTGTGCGGCACCTGGCCGGCCATCACCGCCGGGGTTATCGTCGCCAACACGCCCAGGCCCAGTAGCGGCGCGCTGCCAGCCAGCCACGCGCTAGCGGCACGTGAAGTGCGGCAGAGCATCGCCACGACGGCGGCCATCAAGAACGGCAGCGCCAACAACAAGTCAAGGGGCGGGATCATGCAGGGAATTGGGAATTCACGAGCAGATGCCCGAGTCTAACAAACGTGTCTATAGCGCCGTGATTGAGGGGCGTATACGGGGCGTTGCAGGTCAGTGGAGGTATCAGGCCGCGTCTATGGGGGGAGCGACGGGGCGTGAGCTCCGTCAATACCGCCAGCCCATCGTGCGATACACCTTGGCCAACACCCAGATCGGGCCGATCAGCAGATAAGTCAGGTCAGTGAGGAAGCTCGGCCGGCGCCCTTCGATATGGTGGCCGACAAACTGAGCGATCCATGCGATCACAAACAGCCCCAATGCCGTTGTGAGCAAGCCGGTGATGCCCAGTCGCGATTCCAGCAGACGACACAGGCAGCCGCAGAAGAAGAACACGGCCAGCATACCCAGCCCTAGCGGACGCGAAAGCCGGTTATAAAACATCCATGCGGCAAACATCGCCAATGCAGCCCACATTCCGGAACGAAACCAGGTGCCGCCGACGGGGATGCACCATAGCAGCGCGACCACTGACCACAGAATGATCGGCACGGCGACGACGTGGATTGACTGATTCGTCGTGTTGCGGTGGTCGTCGCAATAGTTGGCAAAATAACGCTCGATCGGGCGCTCGGCTGTGGTCTGCATGAAGTCCCTCCCAGGGCGAACAGCATACCGCGCGCGCTGTGTCACGCGCGTATCAGGCCGACTGTGGCCGCGTCATTTCGGCAGCTGCGGTACGTAGGATGGGGGGCCTTCGTCGGTCGCCGCGCAGCGGCAACGTTCGGTCAGTGCGACGGTGCGGGCTCGGATCAGCGCCTGTTCGGCCGGTGCTGCGCTGTACAACAGGGTGGCTACGTGGAATCCCAGAATTTCCTGTGCACGATCGCGCTGATCGTTAATGATATGCGGCACCAACCGCTCTAACCGCACCAGCTCCTGCTCGACTTCGCGGCGGGTCTTCATGAGAATTTATCCTTGAAAGCGTGCGCAGCTCAGGGAGTGCCTTCACCGAGCCGCTGCCAGCAGTTCGCGGCGAGTTGTTCGTAGCTCTCCTGAGTTCGGGATGAGATGAAGTGACGCTCGATACGGTGACGGAACATTCGAAGCCGCTCTGATTCGTGAGCATGCGGCGTTTTGAGATAGATGTCGCAGGCCATCTTCACGACCGGTGACAGCTCGCTGAACTTGCCGATGCCCAGGCTACCGCGGGCATGGCACGCCTGCCAGTGAGCGATTTCGGCTTGTACGTCGATGACAGAGGGATCGCGGTTCATGGCCGTGGCCTCGGTAGTCAGGGAGGGAGTCGCTGCTCTTAGAGCTAGGGTAGCCGGGTTGATGTATACGCAAGATCATCGTCACACCGATGGGGCACGCACGCTGATGAATGCGCCAGCAGGCTGAAGCACGCCATCGCGCCTCGGTTGCCGCGTGTTGGGGCCAGGTGCTTGCGGGCAACGGCCGACATCAAGTGGGGACGCCGATGTTTGCTGGAGCTGAACGTCCGACGATGAGCCTGAATACAAGATTTGGTGGGTGCCCGTGGTGGCGTCCGCGAGGTCTGGACGGGTGCGTTGCCGACTTGGGCCAGCCGGTATGCTGTAAGGAGAGACTTTAGTGGAGCGGCAGCGTGCGGATAAGAATCGAGGACGTGGCGCGTGCAGCCGGTGTGTCCATGAAGACCGTGTCGCGTGTGCTCAACGGTGAGCCCGGCGTACGCTCGCAGGTTCGCGAGCGGGTCAAGGACGTTGCAGCGTCAATGAACTACCGGCCGGACCCATCGGCACGGCGGCTGGCGGGTAAGCGTTCTTACCTGATCGGCTTCGTCTACGATAACCCGTCGGCGAACTACCTGATGGAGTTGATCGCTGGTGTGGTGGAGTCTTGCGAAGCGCTGCACTACGGCATGCTGGTGCAGCCGGTGTCCTTCCAGCGGCCGGACTTCGTGCAGGCGCTTAAGGCGCTGGTCGCCTTCTCCAAGCTCGATGGGTTGATCCTCACGCCGCCTCTGACCGACAGCGACGTGCTACTGGACGCGTTGCGCGAGGCCGATATTACTTTTGCCTGCGTGTCACCCAAGGAGGGGGGCACCAACATTGGTGTCACCGTCGACGAACGTCAGGCGGCGCGCGATATTGTCGAGTTGCTGATCGCGCACGGCCATCGCCGCATCGGCCACATCAAAGGGCACCCTGCCCACGGCGCCAGTGGTTGGCGGCTGGGTGGTTACTGCGACGCGCTGTCGGCACATGGTCTGCCGTTTGATCCAGCGCAGGTGGCGCAGGGCGAGTTCTCGTTCGAGTCCGGGGTCAGCGCAGCTCAGTGGCTACTGGATTCGGCCGCCCCGCCCACCGCGATCTTTGCTGCCAACGATGACATGGCCAGCGGCGTATCTAGCGTGGCGCAGGCGCGTGGTCTACAGATCCCTCGCGACATTTCGATCTGCGGTTTCGACGACATGCCTGTATCGCGGCAGGTATTCCCAACACTGACCACCGTCCATCAGCCGGCACGTGAGATGGGGCGAGTGGTGACGGCCGAGCTGATTAAGTCGATCCGTGCGCCTGGCTCAGGGACGATGGTCCGTATGCCGTATTCGATGTGCCTGCGTGATTCGGTCGGGCCGATACCCGCGAGCTCGCCCGGGCTGGGATGAGCGGGCGCGGATCTGCGTACAGGACGGCAGCCACCTGCGCTGAATGGATGCGGCCGTCCCGTCGACCCGGCTGGGCCTGTGACCTTAACGGCTCTGCGCGCGTTCAACGGCGCCGAGCGCGCGCGCGCCGACAATAATCATTCGTAGCATCGTCGAGATCTGCTCAATCAGTTCGGGGTCCCTCTCTGGTGGCAGATCCATCGCAGTGGCGCCCATGGTGAACACCAGCCGGGTAATCGCCTTGGACGCCAGGGCCGGTTCGTGCAACACAGCGCCGTCGGCAGCTGCCAGCCGTACCAAATCGTGCTGCAACTCCTCCTCGAAGTAGTTCAGCTCGCGCTCGACCGCATGCTTGAAGGCGTCCGAACCGACTGCCCCCTCGCGCAGCAGCACGTGCAGCAACTTGTCATCGGCGCGCAGCTGTTCCATGAAGGTTTCTACCGAAACCCGCACCACGCTGCGCTCAGTTGACGTCGCGCGCTCGCGCGCCTGGCCGATGATGGTGCGCAGCGAGCGTCCGGCCAGGTCGATCAGCGCCACCGCCAACGCGTCCATGTCGCGAAATTGACGGTAGAAACTATTGGGCGCGATCCCGGCCTCGCGCGCGACCTCACGCAGGCTCAGCGTGGACAAGCTGCGGTGTGGACCGATCAGCTGGAGCGCGGCTGCCAGCAGGTCCTCGCGGGTGACCGTTCGGCGGGCCGGAGCGGTGTCTTCGGGCGTGGACAGGGCAGTGGGGATCATAGGCAGGTCACAGGCATTGGGCTGAATCATACCTGCCTCGGCAAATATACATATGTATACACATGTGTAAGTGCATATGTATAGTGGTGCCATGAGCATCCCGCCCCTGTCTGGCCCTATCGCCCTGTCGAATTGGATTTCACCCAAGCTGTTCGACTTTTGGGCGGGCCAGCTCAATCCACTGTGGTCGCTTGAACGGCCGTTGGCACGTCTGGTGGAACGGTTGCCGGCCGGGCGCGGTGCGGCGACGCTGGTGCCGCGCACCAACCGTCATTGGAGGGGCCTGCGTGCCGGTCAGCATCTCAACCTCGGGGTCGAGCTTGAGGGACGCCGGCTATTGCGCAGCTACAGCCCGACGCCGCTGGAAGCGCACCATCTTGCGATCACCGTCAAAGCAGTTGAGGGTGGCCGGGTCAGTGGCTATCTGGTCGAACACGCCAGACCAGGCGAGGTGTTTACGCTGGAGCCTGCGTTTGGCGAGATGGTGCTGCCGCAGGCGCCTGCCTCGTTGCTGTTGCTGGCCGCCGGCAGTGGCATCACGCCGATGCGCGCGCTGCTGCGCGAGCTGGCTGAGCGCGACATGCCG
>Cebus_capucinus_imitator_PRJNA485217_SSR047__coassemble_1501_pt1 | contig 12951 bp, 12 predicted proteins | sample Cebus_capucinus_imitator_PRJNA485217_SSR047__metabat2_high_PE_004 | metagenome-assembled genome bin Cebus_capucinus_imitator_PRJNA485217_SSR047
ACGTCAACGCGCTTCGCGGCGAAGAAAACGGGATTGTCGGCGTGCTTGCCGTGGACAACACTGTTGCAGCGCCGCAGCTTGGATGGCCCGGCTTTGGTGCGTTTTACCCAACAGTTGGCGACGCTGCTCGGCGCGGGCCAGCCCCTGGACCGCGCGCTGTCGATTCTGATGGACCTACCCGAGGACGAACGCGGCAAACGCATTGTCGCGGCCGTTCGCGACATCGTACGTGGTGGCGCGCCGTTGTCGGCCGCGCTGGAACGTCAGCATGGGGTGTTCTCACGGCTGTATATAAATATGGTGCGCGCCGGTGAGGCCGGTGGGAGCCTACAGGACACGCTGCAACGGCTCGCCGACTATCTGGAGCGCAGCCGCGAGCTGAAAGGGCGGGTTATCAACGCACTGATCTATCCAGCGATCCTGCTGGCGGTGGTCGGCTGTGCGCTGATGTTCCTGCTTGGCTACGTCGTGCCGCAGTTCGCGCAGATGTACGAAAGTCTTGACGTCGCGCTGCCCTGGTTCACACAGATGGTGCTGTCGATCGGCCTGTGGGTACGTAATGGATGGTTCGTACTGGTCGCAGTGCCTGCGCTGGCGTCGATCTGGCTGGAGCGGCGACGCCGTGATCCGCGGTTTCGACTTGCACTTGACGGTTGGTTACTGCGGCGTCGGTGGGTGGGCTCACTGTTGGCGAAACTGGAAACCGCGCGGCTGGCACGCACGCTGGGCACCCTGTTGCGTAATGGTGTGCCGCTGCTGGCGGGGTTGGGGATCGCACGCAACGTACTGAGCAATACCGCGTTGGTCGAAGACCTCGGTGTGGCCGGCGATGAGGTCAAGAACGGCCGTGGGCTGTCCGGCGCCCTCGCCCAGGGCGGACGCTTCCCGCGGTTGGCGTTGCAGATGATCCAGGTGGGCGAGGAATCCGGTGCGCTCGACGACATGTTGCTGAAAACCGCCGACACCTTTGAACAGGAGACCGCGCAGGCCATCGATAGGTTGCTGGCTGCGTTGGTACCAGCGCTGACACTGGTGCTGGCTTCGGTGGTCGGCGTGGTGATCGTCTCGGTGCTGGTGCCGTTGTATGACCTGACCAATGCGATTGGATAAATCCATGCGTTTGCGGACTCCGATGCGGACTCTGACCCGCGCATGGCGAAGACTCGGCGGCCATGGATGGCCGGGCCGGACGGCTCGGAGCCCGTAATGTGGCGCCAAGGAGGGCGAGGAAATGTATGCAGGTGCAGTGACACTGAAGCAACAACGCAACCGAAGAAGGAAACATGCCATGGTCAATCGACGCTCTCTGACCCGTTCACCCGCTGCCGCACGTCAGGCGGGTATGAGTCTGCTGGAGATCATCATCGTCATCGTGCTGATTGGCGCGGTGCTCACTCTGGTGGGCAGTCGCGTGCTTGGCGGCGCTGACCGCGGCAAGGCCAACCTCGCCAAGTCGCAGATCCAGACGCTGGCCGGCAAGGTCGAGAATTACCAGCTCGACACCGGAAAACTTCCGACCAAACTCGATGATCTGGTGACCCAACCCGGGGGCAGTACCGGTTGGTTGGGGCCGTACGCCAAACCGGCCGAGCTTAACGATCCTTGGGGGCATCCGATCGAGTACCGCGTCCCAGGCGAGAGCCAACCGTTTGACTTGATTAGCTTGGGTAAGGACGGCCGGCCGGGTGGTAGCAGCTACGACGCGGACATCCACAACGAGTGAGGTCGACACCATCGCTCACCATGCGCCTGCCTTCGGCACCACGCCGCGCCCGCGGCGTAAGTCTGCTGGAAATGCTGCTGGTCATTGCGCTGATCGCGGTGGCCGGGCTGCTGGCAGCCGGTGTGCTGAGTGGAGGCCTGGAGGGGATGCGATTGCGCTCGGCCGGCAAACAGATTGCCGCGCAGTTGCGTTTCACCCGCACCCAGGCGCTGGCCAGCGGTCAGTCACAACGCTTCGTACTCGACCCGGCGGCGCGGCGCTGGCAGGCGCCATCGGGCCATCACGGCGAGATTCCGCCGGGACTGGAGATTCGCTTTACGGGCGCGCGGCAAGCTCAGCGCCAAGCACACGAGGCGGCGATCGTGTTCTTTCCCGACGGCGCTGCTACTGGTGGGCGGATCGAGTTGCGAGCCCGGCAAGCAATTTGGCGCATCGAGGTGTCGTGGATCACCGGCGAGGTGACTGCCGGGCCACTGCGGGAGGCCACGCGTTGAAACGCCAGGACGGCTTTTCGCTGATTGAGGTCATTGTCGCGTTTGCGCTGTTGGCTGGTGCGTTGACGCTGCTGCTGGGTACGCTGTCCGGGGCCGCGCGGCAAGTGCGCGACAGCCAGCTGCACAGCCGCGCGGCACTGTACGCGCAGTCGCTGCTCGCTGTGCAAGGGGTAGAGGCGCCACTGCAGACGGGCCACCGCGACGGTGCCTTCGAGGACGGTCGGTTTCACTGGGCGATAGATGTGCGGCCCTACCTTGACCCGCACGCGGCCGCCGCCGCATCGCAGCCGTCGGCGACCGCGTTGTTGCAACTGGATTTGCAACTGCACTGGGGGGACGCACCGGCTGAGCAACTGCACTGGCGCACGCTGCGTTGGGTGTCGACGGTGCTACCCCAGGAGGCGCCATGACCTGCGCCGGAGCTCATTGTTCGAGCAATGCCAACCTGCACCGCTGCGATCGGGCAGCGCTGGGGTACGACTGCGCAGGCTTCACCCTGATTGAGGTGCTACTTGCGACGGCGTTGCTGGCCGGTGGTCTGGTGTTGGCCTTCGCGACGCTGCGCTCGGTCGCGGCGGTGAGCCAGCGCGGTGAGGCAATCGCGCAGCAAAGTGAACGTATCCGTGCGGTTGAGGGGGTTCTGCGTCAGCGGTTAGCGGGCGCGCTGCCGGTGGTGATGGAGAGCGATTCCCAAACCGGGCAGGCGCGGATGTTCGTCGGCGAGCCACAGCGCATGCGCTTCGTCGCCGACGTGCCGGATTACCTGGGTCGCGGCGGGCCCTACCAGCACGATCTAGAAGAGGACGGCCAGACGTCGGCGCGACGGCTGACATTGGCATTGGCGATGGTACAGACCGGTCAGATCGTGCAAGAGACGCCGGTGCCCCCGGAGACGATGGCCGATGGCTTACAGGATGTGCGTTTTGCGTATCGCGGTATCGATCCGCAAAGTGGTCTGCTCGGTGAATGGCAGGAACATTGGCCGTGGCCGGATCGGCTGCCGTTGCTGGTGCGCATTGATATCCGCAGCGCATCCGGTGCCTGGCCGCCGTTATTGGTGGCGCTGCCGCAGGTCGGCAAGGTGGCGGGGCAGCTATGAGTCGTGCCGAGCGCGGAGCAGCGTTGGTGCTGGTGTTATGGCTGGTCGTGCTGATGTCGGCGATGGTCGGCGCATTTGCGCTGAGCGCGCGCGTGGAAGCGATGCAGGCCAGCGTACTGCGCAGTTCCGGGCAGGCGCAGGAGATCGCGCGCGCCGGCCTCGAATACGCGCTGTCGAGGGTGCAGTCGGGTGATCCCCAAACACGCTGGCGGGCCGACGGACGTCGCTATCGCTGGTCCTGGGACGGCACACAGGTAGACCTGCGGATCGTCGATGAGAGCGGCAAAGTCGACCTTAATCAGGCCGACACAGCGCTGCTGGTCAGTCTGTTGCATGTGCTTGGCGCCGAGGCTGGGCAGGACCAGCGTCTGGCCGGAGCGATTATCGACTGGCGCGATGCTGACGACCTGGCACAGCCGGTCGGCGGGGCCGAGGATGGCGATTACGCAGCGGCCGGTTTGCCATATGGTGCTAAAGACATGCTGTTTGAGAGCCTGGGCGAGCTGCGGTTGGTGCTCGGCATGCCGTCGGAACTGTATCGCCGACTACTGCCAAACGTGACCCTGTTTGGTGGCCGCGCGCAGCCGGACCCACGTTTTGCACCAGGTCCGGTATTGACCGCGCTCGGCCTGGATGCCGCTGCAACGCTGGCCCAGCGCGAGCTGCCGGCGGTCAACGCGCTTAGCGACGTGAGCACTGGCGGGAGCGGCACCTATAGTATTGAAAGCCGGGTCCACTGGGGGGCGGGCCGCGAGGTGGTTGTGCGTGGCGTGGTGCGCGCCGGGGCCTCGCCGGTGCCGGGAGCGGCCTATACCGTATTGCGATGGAATGAGGGAGCGGCAGGGCAATGAGTGCGTGGCGGGAAAGTCTGGGACGTATCGGCGGACACGCTGTGCCCAATGTCGCCGGTTTCTGGCGCTGGTGGGGGCAGTCGTTGCTGGCTTGGGTGCCCACACGGTGGCGCCGCGCGCTGGGGCTGGAGCAGGCGCGGCTGCTGTTGTCGGTGCGTGGGGATACGCTGCATGTGGCGCGTGAGCGTGATGGCATGCTGGAGCCCGTGACCGAATTGCCCTGGCCACTGGCCGTGGCCGATTTCGACGCGGTGCTGGCCGCGCCGTTGGAAACGCTACCGAGGCACTGGTTGCTTGCGCCCGATCAGGTGCTGCGTCGCCAGTTGCGGTTGCCGGCGGCGGCGGCGGGTCGGCTGCGCGACGTGGCCCGGTTTGAGATTGACCGACAAACGCCGTTTTCGGCCGATCAAGTGTATTTCGATGTGCGTGCGCCGCAGGGCGGCGAGCAGGCCTTTATTGAGGCCGAGCTGCTGGTTGCGCCGCGCCGCACGGTTGACGGAGAGCACGGCATTGCTGACACCTGGCGGGCCACCCTGGCCGGTGTAGACATCACGGATGCCGCAGGTCATCCGTTGCACGTCAACCTGTTGCCGGGTCCGCTACGCCGGGTGCATCAAGATCCGCTGCGGCCCTGGAACGCAATGCTGGCGCTGGCCGGGATCATACTGGTGGTGAGTGCGGGTTGGCGCCTGCTAGACAACCGGCGCGCGGCGATCGACGCGATACAGGCGCAATTGCAGATCCGTGCCGAGCAGGCGCGTGGGGTGGCCAGACAGCGCCAGCACCTGGCGGATCTGGTCGAGGGTGCCGAATTTTTCGCACGTGAGCGCGCGCGCCGGCCGACCGCAGTTGAGGTCTGGAACGAGCTCACCCGTCGGTTGCCTACAGGAACCTATCTCGAGAAGTTCTCGATAGAAGGCTCCCAGCTACAGCTGATCGGGCTCAGTAACGAAGCCTCTTCGCTGGTACGCCGGCTGGAAGGCTCGCCGCTGTGGCACACCCCGTCGCTGACCGGTGTGTTGCAGAGTGACACCGGCGGTGTGGACCGCTTCACGATCACCGCCGAGCTGGCAGGTGAGCCCTCCCAGGAGAATACCGATGGCCATGCGCGTTGACCGTGACCGCTGGCTGGCGCTGGGCCTGTTGCTGGCTGTGCTGGCACTGGCCTATTTGTTGCTGGTGCATCCCTGGTTCACCCAGCCGCTGCTGGCGATGGAAGACGAATTGCACGGGTTGCGCGAACGCGACCTGCGGGTGCGCGCACAGATCGCGCAGGCACCACAGCTTACGCAGCGCCTGCAGCAGGCACGTCAGCGGCTGGAGGCGCGTCCGGGCTTCCTCACCGAAGCCTCCGCCGAACTGGCCTCCGCCGGTCTGGTGCAACGGCTAGAGCGCGCCGTCGCCGAGGCCAGTCCGGGCAACCGCAGCTGCGCTATCAGCAATCGCTCACCGCTGCCGGTCGATGCCAAAGACCGCTTCACCCGGGTCGCGGTACAGGTACGGTTGCGCTGCGGTACCCCCGAGCTGGCGGCCGTGCTGTATGCGCTGGAGAGCGGCACGCCGCGACTGTTCGTAAACAACCTCAATGTAATGGCACAGCGCTACCAGCTTTCGCCCAGCGAAAGCGGTCACGGGTTGGATGTGGCGTTCGAACTGGCGGGCTATCTGCGTCCGTCTGTGGCCGCGACACCCGCGCCGGAGGAGGGACACGATGCGCCTTGAAACCATCGGTCTGCGTACCTGGTTGTTGGTCGCCTTCGTTGGCTGGGCGCTGTTGGTGTGCGTGTTGGCGTTTGCCGGTTTAGGCGGACGTATCGCACTGGCGGCGGACGCGGCATCGGCGGCACCGGCGTTGCCGATGTTGCCGGCGGGCAACGGCGAGCGATTGGGTGCGGCTGAGCGCTATGCCGATATCGGCGCACGCCCGGTGTTTGCGCAAGACCGCCTGCCGCATCCGTTTTATCTGACGGGTGGGAACGGCGAGGGCGCTGCCAGCAGCGTGCCGCGTTTGACCGGGGTACTGATGACGCCGCAGTTGAAGATGGCGACGCTGACCACCGAGCAGGGCCAATCGCTGCGGCTGCGGCTGCTGGGTGAGGCGGTGCAGGGCTGGCGCCTGCTTGAGTTGGCGCCGCGCACCGCCACCGTGGAAAGTGCTGGCGGTACCCACACGTTGCCGCTACGAGTGTTCAACGGCCAGGGCGGACAGCCGGTCAGTGCCACCCCCCCGCTGCCCGGTGCGTCGGCGCGCCCAGCCGGCAATGCGGTACCAGCGCCGACACCGTCGGCATCCGTCAGCTCGCATCCGCCCACCGCTGCGCCAGCCGCCGCGTCGAAACCCGTAGATCCATCCGCTTCCCCCTCATCCGCCCCCGGCACCGTGAGTCTGCCTGCGACGTCCGACGCGCAGTTGCAGGCGATTCGCGAACGTATCGAAGCCCGCCGCCGCCAGTTGCGCGAACGCCAGACCAGCAACGGTCAGTAACCGTAGAGAGTACGCATGACGCCACGCCTTGTCCCGCCTTCCCTGCTGATGATTCCGTTGCTGATCGGCCTGTTGGCCGGCTGTGCCAGTACACCTTCGCCCGATGTGCGCCGCCCGGTGCGCAGCGAAAATGCGACCGGCGTGGCGGGCACGCAGACCCCGCCGCCGGAAGCGTCAGAGGTGCAGGACAGTGGCCCGCGACCGGTGATCCGGCGGGGGAATGGCACGGTCATCAATCGCGCCGTAGCGTCGACACCGGTCCCTTCGTTGGGTGCGGCCAGCAGCGGCAGCGCTACTTTCAACTTCGAAGGCGAGTCGCTGCAAGCCGTGGTCAAGGCGATTCTCGGCGACATGCTTGGTCAGAACTACGTGATCGCGCCCGGCGTGCAGGGCACGGTGACGTTGGCCACGCCTAAGCCGGTCTCGCCCGCGCAGGCGCTGAACCTGCTGGAGATGGTGCTGGGCTGGAACAACGCGCGCATGGTGTTCAGCGGTGGCCGCTACAACATCGTGCCGGCTGATCAGGCGCTGGCCGGCACAGTTGCGCCGAGCACCGCGCCGGCCAGCGCGGCGCGTGGTTTCGAGGTACGGGTGGTACCGCTGAAATATATTTCCGCCAGCGAGATGAAAAAGGTGCTTGAGCCGTATGCACGGCCAAACGCCATCGTCGGCATCGATGGCGCTCGCAACGTTATTACCCTGGGCGGTACTCGCGCTGAGTTGGAAAACTATCTGCGTACCGTTGAGATATTTGACGTCGACTGGCTGTCGGGGATGTCAGTGGGAGTGTTCCCGCTGGAGTCGGGCAAGGCCGAGAAGGTTGCCGCCGACCTGGAGAAAGTATTCGGTAACGACAGCAAGACACCCAGCGCCGGCATGTTCCGCTTCATGCCGTTGGAAAACGCAAACGCGGTGCTGGTGATTACCCCACAGGCGAGCTATCTGGATCAGATCCGGGACTGGCTGGAGCGGATCGACAGCGCCGGCGGCGGCGAGCGGTTATTCACCTATGAGCTTAAATACATCAAGGCCAAGGAGCTGGCCGACCGCCTTGCCGAGGTGTTCAGTTCTGGTGGTAGCCGGAGCGATAGCTCCACGTCATTGGCGCCTGGGGCAACCTCCAGCACGCTCAGCAGTTCCGGCAACCGCGACGATAGTCTGGGTAGCAGCAGTGGTGTGACCGGTGGCAGCGTGGGCAGCGACAGCAGTGGGAGCACGTCATCCTCTTCATCCAGCACCGGCGGGCTCGGCAACGGTTCGTTGCAGCTGCCTGCCGCCAGCCAGGGCAACGGCAGTGTGACGCTGCAGATTAAGGGCAATACGGTCGGAGTGGCTGCGGTCGAGGAAACCAATGCGCTGCTGGTACGCAGCACGCCGCAGGCCTGGAAGTCGATTCGTGAGGTCATTGAAAAACTCGACGTAATGCCGATGCAGGTACACATCGAGGCGCAGGTGGCCGAGGTCAACCTCAAGGGTGAGCTTTCCTACGGCGTCAACTGGTTCTTTGAAAACTCGGTCAGTGCCTCGTCAAGCAGTTCCGACAATGGCACTGGCCTCGGCGTCGGCGCCGGACTGGCCAGCGCGGCGGGACGCAGTATCTGGGGCAGCATCGCCGGCAAGGTTGGCAGCGACGGCCTAGGCTGGACGTTCCTCGGCAAGAACGCCGCGGCGATCATCACCGCGCTGGATTCGGTTACCAACGTGCGGCTGTTGCAGACACCTTCGGTGTTCGTGCGTAACAATGCCGAGGCCACGCTCAATGTCGGCTCGCGTATCGCCGTCAACACGACCTCGGTCAGCAGTCTGGTCGGCAGTGACAGCAGCTATACCTCATCGCAATACATCGATACCGGCGTTATCCTGAAAGTCCGTCCGCGTGTCACCAAAGACGGGATGGTGTTTCTCGACATCGTGCAGGAGATCAGCACACCGGGCACGCGTCCAACCGCGTGTACCAGTGCCACCACCGTGGTCAATTCCAGCGCCTGCAATGTCGATATCAATACCCGCCGGGTCAAGACCGAGGCCGCAGTGCGCAACGGCGATACCATCATGCTGGCCGGCTTGATCAATGACAGCACCAGCGACGGTAGGGATGGCGTGCCGTTCCTGAGTAAGATCCCGGTGGTGGGTGCGCTGTTCGGCAAGAAAACCCAGAACAAAGTCCGCAATGAGGTCATCGTGTTGTTGACCCCGACTATCGTGCGCAATCCGCAGGAAGCACGTGACCTCACCGACGAATACGGCCGTAAGTTCAAGGCGATGGAACCAATCCCGGCGCGCAAGGACCCATGAGCCAGACCCTGCCGATCGTGCTGTTGCCGGTCGGCGTCGATGATGCCGCGCTGGACGCCTGCCTTGGCGCGTTGGAACAGTCGACCCCGGCCGGTGCGCGGGTCTGGTTGGCCGACGATGGCCAGTCCGGCCCTCGCGGCCAGGCAGTGGTGGAGGGCTGGCTGGCGCGGACTCGGTTGCAGGCGGATTACACGCGTCGGCCGCGCATGCTCGGTGAGGTGGCGCATCTGGACGAGATGCTGCGTGCCTGCGGCGATGCCGACGTAGTGGTGCTGGCGGCGGATGCCCAGCCGCTGCCAGGCTGGCTGGAGCAATTGGCGCAGTGTTTGGCGCGCGATGCGGCGATCGCCAGTGCGGTGCCGTGGAGTAACGTCGGTGAAGCGGTGGCGTGGCCGCGGCTGGGCGACATCAACCCCACACCTGCGGACCCATTCCGATTGGCCGATGCGTGCGCGCAGATGCCGCCATTGCACGCCGAGCTGCCCTGTGCGATGTGCCATGCGGTGGCGTTGCGCGGCAGTGCACGGCGCAAGGCCGGGGGGCTGGACGTCCAGAGCTACGGCGCGTGGTACGCGGCGCTGATCGATCTGAGCCTGCGCATGGCGGGGCTCGGTTGGCGCAACGTGTTGTGTGAGACCGCGTTTGTTGCGCGGCTGCATGAAGGCGCGCCGGCCGACGGGGATGTGGATGCACTGGCCGCGCGCTGGCCTGCCTGGCATGCGCGGTTGGCGCAATTTCTGATGGATGATCCGCTGCACGCACAGCGCGAGCAGCTACAGCGAATCTACGACGCCCTGCCGCCGCCGGACCCGCAACGCGCGCTGTTCGGTTGAGGCCTCCGTCACTGCGATCTATGCGTGGTCACGGTCAGTGTCTGGCGCCTGCACCTCGACTGTCACCGCCAGCGCATCGTGGCGCCAGGACTCGATATCGTATTCCACCGCGCGGCCATCGGTGGCATAACTGACCCGTTGTAGCAGGAAACAAGGTGCGCCAACCGTGGACTGCAACAGGGTGGCCTGCTCCGCGTCCAGACTGGACGGATACATCGTCAGCCGGCTGCGTGCCTGGTACAGACCAAGTTGCGCCAGCACCGCACTCAACGAGCCGGCCAGATCGTGCTCAAGCAGGCTTGGCACCCATGACGCGCACAGCACGTTGGTTTCCAATAGCACCGCGCGGCGGTCGATCCAGCGACGCCGTTGCAGCACGAACACGTCCTCGTTGGGATCGGTCAGTTCCAGTGGCCGTGCCAGGTCGACTCCCGCTGTTTGCCGGCGCACGCTCAGCAGTTCGGTGCGCGGCTGTCGGCCTTGTGCGGCGACGTACTGCATGAAGCTGGCGATACTGGTCGGATCGTGTTGCACCCGTGCAGCGCTGACAAACCAGCCACGGCGGTTCTCGCGGTAGATCCGTCCCTGCGCCTCCAGATGCTGCAATGCTTCGCGCAGGGTGATGCGGGTACAACCGAAGTTCTCGGCCAACTCGCGTTCCACCGGTAGGCGCTGGTCGGCGCGCCATTCGCCGGCGTCGATTCGCATCAGCAGCGCATCGACGATGTGCCGGCCGCGTGTCGTCGAGGCAGACAGACCCAACCCGCGCTCGATGTGGCTCATCGCGTGGCCTCAGTGACTGCGCGTAGATCGGCCTGCCAGAGCCGCAGCCCATATACGGCCAGCACTACGAAGCCGGCATATAACGCAGCGGTGGGATAGAGCGCTTTGTATAGAAATACGCCGACATACACGCTGTCGAGCACGATCCAAAGGCCCCAGTTGGCGATACGTTTGCGTGCGGCCCAGAAGCTGGCAACCAGGCTAAAGGCGGTCAGCGTGGCATCCAGCCAGGGCAACGCGGCGTCGGTATGGCGGTGCATCAGCCAGCCTAGCGCGAGCGCGCCGAGGGCCCCGGCCGGCAGTGACCAGGCCGCTTCGCGCCAGGGTAACGGGCCGACGTGGACCTTGTCCTGGTCGAGCTGACCCTGGCACCAACGCCACCAGCCGTAGCCCTGCAGGATCACGTAGACGCCTTGCAGCAGCATGTCCGAGTAAAGCTTCCATTGGTAGAACAGCCACGCATACAGCAGCACCGCTACGATTCCGACTGGCCAGCACCAGTGTATCCGGCGCGCGGTCAGCCATACGCCAAGTATGTTCAGCACAACAGCGAGCAGTTCCAGAGGCGACATGAGGTTCTCGGAGCAGGTAAGCAAACGAAGACGTGTAGGAGCGCGTCTTGCGCGTGAGGGACGTTGGCGCAGGTGCTTTGCGACCGCGCCGCGGCGGCTTTTTTAGAGTGCACCGCCAAAGCGCTTCGTACGCGAGGCGCTCCTAAGCTGCACGGCATTCAAAAGTCGAACTGCGCGGTCAGTCGTGCGCTGCGCGGCGCGCCCAGGAACAGGTAGTCATCGCCCAGATACTCGCCAACGTCACGCCAGTAGAGCTTGTTGGTGAGGTTGTCCACGCTTAACCGCAGCGTGGTCGGCAGTCGGGCCACATGCGTGGTCCAGCGGGCGCCCAGGTTGTAGACGGTATAGCCGCCTACTTTGACGGTGCCACTGCGGTTGGCGTACTTGCTGCTGCTGGACTGTGCGCCACCCAGCAGCGCCAGTCCGTCCACGCCGGGCACGTCCCAGCTTGCTTGCACGCTGGCACGCAGCTTGGGCTCGTTGAGCGCTTGGTGGCCCTCGTAAGCCGGCGTCCCGGTGTCTTCTGCACGCGAGCGCAGTCCAGCGGCGCTGACTTGCAGGTGCAGCCGCTCGGTCACATTGCCATCGGCTGACAGCTCCAGGCCACGGTTATGCAGACGGCCTTGCTGCACGTACAGGAACGTGCCATCCGCTTGCGGCTGCGCGTATTGATAGGCCTGACGAATATCGAACAGCGCCGCCCCCAGGGTCAGCCCGGCGACTTCGTACTTAACCCCGGCCTCACGCTGGTAGGAGGTAGTCGGTGCCAGCACCTCGTCGGCATTGCTCGCAAACCACGAGGCGGTGCCACCCGGCGACAGGCCCTTGGTGAAACTGGCGTATACCGACAGGTCCTGGCGTGGCTTGAACAGCAGCGCGGCCTGAGGCAGCAGCACCGAGCGGCGGGTGTGTCGGGTCAGCACGCCGTCACGGTCCCAGACACGCTCATCAAAGCGCACCTGACGCGCGCCCAGCAACAGTTGCCAGTTGTCGCCGATGCCGATGCGGTCGCTGGCAAACAGCGCCTTCTGGGTGCTGTCATATCGGCGGCGCTTAGGGCCCAGCTCGGCGTCGGCTTGCGCTAGCACCTGTGGATCCGAGTAGATGCTGCCGGTGCCAATCCATTCGTTGATCGAACCATGGCGGTCGATGGTGCGCTGTAACCAGTCCAGCCCGACTCCGAGTTGGTGCTGGAGCGGGCCGGTAGTGAAGGCGCCGTTGAGCTCGGCGCGCACTTCATCGTCGCGGCGGCTGTCGCTGGGGCTGCGGTAGTCGTAGATGTCGTACTCGCCTTCGCGGCTGAAATAGTTGGGAATGGCGTCATTGGCGCAGCTGGCCACGCTATAGCAGCCCCAGGGAAAGCTGGAATAATCATCGATCATCGCCCGGCTGTGCCCGGCGGACAGTTGCGCGTTCCAAACATCGCTAAAATGATACTGGTAGCGCGCTTGGGCATTGAGCGACTCGATGCCGACCGGCTTGGACCATGGCTCGTAGGCCAGCAGCCGGTGTACCGACACATGGCTCGGCACGGTGGTGCCACCGAGCAGCTGATAGCCCGGTACCGAGCGCTGCGATGTGTCCTGGTATTCCACGTCCAGCTGCAGCAGCTGGTTCGAGTCGATCTTCCAATCTGCGGCCAGCGACAGGAAGTTGCGATGCCCATTGGCATGCTCGACGTAGCTATGGATGTCCTCGTGCGCGGCGTTGACGCGGAGTCCGAACTGCTTGTCGCGACCGAACCAGTCGCCGAGATCGGCGGTGTCTTCCAAATGCTTGGTGGTATTCGCTCTGGTATGGGATATGTTGGGGCTGA
>Cebus_capucinus_imitator_PRJNA485217_SSR047__coassemble_1507_pt1 | contig 12834 bp, 10 predicted proteins | sample Cebus_capucinus_imitator_PRJNA485217_SSR047__metabat2_high_PE_004 | metagenome-assembled genome bin Cebus_capucinus_imitator_PRJNA485217_SSR047
CTGGCCCTGACCCTGTTCGGCTTATGGCTGGTGCGCCAGCGCCCGACCGAGTATGCGCAACTGGCACAACTGGACGGCGCGATGCTGCTGCTGACGCTGCTGCTGGCCATCGTCGCCAGCCTGCTGGCCGGTCTGCTACCGGCGTGGCGGGCCACGCGGATTGCGCCAGCGATCCAGCTCAAAACGCAATGACCCGGCGCTCACCCCACGCGCTGATTCGCCTCTGACTCCGAGACTCCCCATCATGGAACTACGTCCGATCCTGTCCGCTCTTGGTCATCACCGCATCGCCGCGGCGCTGATTGTGTTGGAGATCGCCCTGAGCTGCGCGATCATCTGCAACGCGTTGGCGGTGGTCCAGCAACGCTGGGTTGCACTGCATCAGCCCAGCGGCATCGACGAAACCCGACTGCTGCGAATCAACCTGGCCGGCGTCGCCGTGGACAGCAATGCCGATGCACGCAGCCACGAAGATCTGGCGCTGCTGCGGGCACTGCCCGGCGTGGCCGCGGCGAGCATCGTCAATCAACTGCCGTTCTCGCGGCAAGGTCAATACTCCGCATCGCTGGCGACCCGCCCCGACCAAGCAGACCCGACCATACAGGCGGCCTCGATGTACATGGGGTGCGCCGATCTGGTGTCCACACTGGGACTGCGCCTGATCGCCGGACGCAATCTACTGGAGCAGGAATGCAAGAACTATTCGGCGATTGAGCGCGGCGAGGTTGCCATGGACAAGCTCCGCTTATCGGTGCTGTTGAACGCGCGCACCGCGCAGGCCTTGTTCGGCAAGACCAATCCGCTGGGTCGCAAGATCTACGCCGGGCCGATGCCGTTCACGGTCGTGGGGGTCATTGCGGAACTGGCGCCGGCGGGCCGCGGTGACGGTCTTGGCTACGCGATCGTGCTGCCGCTGCGATTGAACTACAGCAATGATGGCAGTTACGTGCTGCGCGTCACCGACCCGGATCGCCGCGAAAACGTGCTCGACGCCGCCACTCATGCATTGCTTGGAAGCGACGATAGCCGGCTGCTGCTCGAACACGAACGCTACAGCGATATGCGCGCCAGTTTTTTCAGCCGTGACCGCGACATGATTGCGCTGCTGCTGGCGGTCTGCACGCTGCTGCTGATCGTCACCGCCTTGGGCATCGTCGGTCTGGCCAGCTTCTGGGTGCAGCAGCGCACCAAGCAGATTGGTATCCGTCGCGCGCTCGGCGCCAGCCGTGGACAGATCCTGCGCTATTTCCAGACCGAGAACTTGCTGCTGACAAGCATCGGCATCGTGCTGGGCATGCTGCTGGCCTATGCGCTGAATCTGCTGCTGATGAGCAAGTACGAGTTGCCGCGACTCTCCCTGATCTACCTGCCGATCGGCGCGGGACTGCTATGGCTGCTCGGCCAGCTCGCAGTGCTGTGGCCGGCCCGCCGTGCCGCCGCCGTCGCCCCCGCCGTCGCCACCCGTACTGTTTAACAAGGAGCGTTTCTTGCTGACTTATTACTTCACCCTGGCGCTGCGCAGCTTTCGCCGCAACAAGATATTGACCGCATTGATGGTGCTGTCGATTGCCCTGGGCATTGGTACGTCAATGACGACCTTGACCGTCTTTCATGTGCTGTCAGGTGATCCGATTCCGGGCAAGAGCAACAGGCTGTTTTATGTACAACTCGACCCACGTCCGCTCGACGACTATCACCCCGGCGATGAGCCCGCGCCACAGCTCACCCGTCTGGACGCGGAGACCTTGCTGCGTGAAAAACGTGGCGAGCGTCAAGCGATGATGTCCGCAGGCAGTGTCCCGATCGAACCCGAATCGGCCGATATTCCTGCCTTCCTGGCCGAGGCGCGCTACACCTCGGCCGACTTCTTCACGATGTTTGATGTGCCGTTCGCGCACGGGCGCGGCTGGACGGCCGACGACGATGCTGCACGAGCGCGCGTTGCGGTCATCAGCCAGGCACTGGCGCACAAACTCTACGGTGCGGTCGATCCGGTGGGGCGCTCGCTCAAGCTCAGTGACGGCAGCCTGCGCATCGTCGGGGTCATCAGCGACTGGAATCCCACCCCCCGGTTCTACGACCTGACCAACCAACAGTATGGCGACGTAGAGGATGTGTTCATTCCATTCTCCACCTCGCGTGAACTAAAACTGTCTCCGCAGGGCAGCATGAACTGCTGGGGTAACGGCGGCGCCCAGGACCCCGAAGAAGGCATGCTGGGGCTATACGCCACGTGTATCTGGGTGCAGTACTGGGTCGAATTGGCCTCACCGATGCAGGCCAGTGCCTACCGTGCCTACCTAGCCAACTACAGCGCCCAGCAGCACGCCACTGGGCGCTATCAGCGTCCGGGCGATGGTCGCTTGTACGACACCCGGGCCTGGCTGGACCACAACCACGTCGTGCCGTCAGACGTGCGGCTGCAGCTATGGCTGGCATTGGGCTTTCTTGGCATCTGTCTGCTCAATACAGTGGGACTGATGCTGGCCAAGTTCTTGCGCCGCAGCGGTGAGATCGGCACTCGGCGTGCACTCGGCGCGCCGCGTCGGGCGATCTTGGCGCAGTGTCTGATCGAAGCCAGCACGCTCGGGCTAGCCGGTGGGGGGCTGGGCCTGGCGTTCGCGGCCGCCGGCCTGTGGCTGGTACGCCAGCAACCCACCGATTACGGCGCGCTGGTGCATCTGGATGCCCCGATGCTCGCGATCACCTTCGCATCAGCCATTGCCAGCAGCCTGCTCGCGGGACTGCTGCCGGCGCTGCGGACGATGCAGATCGCACCGGCACTGCAGCTCAAGAGCCTATGACCTGGCGGCCTTCTCAACTGCGGTTTTCTGGAGCCCACATGGAAATACGGCCCATTCTCTCTGCCCTGAGCCGACACAAATTTGCCGCCCTGCTGATCGTGCTGGAGATTGCCGCCAGCTGCGCCATCGTCTGCAACGCGATGTTCCTGATCCAGCAGCGCATCGGCCACATGCAGCGGCCGAGCGGCGTCGATGAGACACACTTGGTTGTCATCAAGGCCGATGCGATCCGTCGCGATGGCGATGCGATGGCGATCACGCGCGCCGATCTGAACGCTCTGCGCGCGCTCCCCGGCGTGCGCTCGGCCGCCATCGTGGGCCAGGTACCTTTCGGCAACTCGGTCTGGGCCAGCGGCATTCGACTGAATGCCGAGCAGACCGACGCCACCGTGAATGCCACCGTGAATGCCACCAATTACATGGTGGGCGAGGACGGTCTGCGCACACTCGGCCTGAAGCTGTTGGCGGGCCGTGACTTTTCCGCAGACGAATACGTGGATGCCGACGCCAGCGATGCCAGATTGACGTTTCCTTCGGTCATCCTGACCCAGGCGCTGGCGCGGCGGCTGTTTACCGACGGTCAGGCCGTCGGCAAGTCGATCTATGTATTCGGCAACCGCCCACAGCGAGTGGTCGGCGTGGTCGCCCGGTTGGTACGCCCCCGGGATGGCGATACCCCTGCAAGCTACGACGAGGCAATGCTGCTGCCCGGTCGTTCGCCCTACACCAATGGCAGTTACCTGCTTAACGTGACCGATCCAACACGCCGCGATGCAGTACTGGCAGCGGCGAAGCAGCAGTTGGCCGAGCACGGCCCGCGACGTATTTTTCTGGAGAAGAACAACACGACGCTGCAAGACCTGCGCGCACGCTATTACCGCAATGACCGCGCGATGGTCGGGCTGCTGATCGGCATTTCGGCACTCCTGCTGATCGTCACCGGCTTGGGCATCGTCGGCCTGGCCAGCTTCTGGGTCCAGCAACGCACCCAGCAGATTGGCATCCGCCGCGCACTCGGTGCCAGCCGTGGACAGATCCTGCGCTACTTCCAGACCGAGAACTTTCTGCTGGCAAGCATCGGCATCGTACTCGGCATGCTGCTGGCTTATGCGCTGAATCTGCTACTGATGAGCCAATACGAGCTACCGCGACTTCCCCTGATCTACCTGCCGATCGGCGCGGTAATGCTATGGCTACTCGGTCAGCTCGCGGTGTTGTGGCCAGCCCAACGCGCCGCCGCCGTCGCCCCCGCCGTGGCCACCCGCAGCGTCTGACAAGGAGTCTCTAAATGCTGACCTATTACCTCAAACTCGCCCTGCGCAGCTTCCGCCGTAACACGATCCTCACCGCGTTGATGGTGCTGTCGATCGGCGCGGGTATCGGTGCGACGATGACCACGTTGACCGTGTTGCGTCTGCTGTCCGGTGATCCGTTACCGGGACGCAGCCAACACATCTTCTATCCGCAGGTGGATGCCTTTCTCGACGGCGAACCACACCGCAACCCGTACGACAAGCTCGACTACCGCTCCACGGTGGATCTGTGGCAGGCGCGGCGCGCCGATCGGCAGGCGCCGATCGTGGACAGCGGGATCAAGGTGCTGGCGCCCAGCGCCGGAACTCCCGCGCTGATGACCACCATGCTCGCCACCAGTGCCGACTTCTTTCCGATGTTCGACGTTCTGTTCACCTATGGCAGCGGTTGGAGTGACCAGGATGACGCCCGGCGCGCGCGCTTGGCGGTGATCTCGGCTGATCTCAACCAAAAACTGTTCGGTGGCGAAAACAGCGTCGGCCGACGTATTCGCCTGCGCAACAGCGAGCTGCGCATCGTCGGTGTACTGGCGCCGTGGCGACCGTCACCGCAGTTCTACACGCTGGCCGGCGGCAGTTTCGCGCAAGGGGATACCGCCAACTTCTATGCCAAGCCCGAAGACGTCATGGTGCCGTTCTTCACTGGCCTGGAGATCAACGACGGCAACTTTCTGCCCTGGACCTGCTGGAGCGACCCGCCCCAGGCCGGACATTTACAAACGATGCCCTGCGTAGGCCTGCAACTGTGGGTGCAGCTGGACAGTCCGGCCAAGCAGGCCGACTACCGTCGCTTCCTTGCCGATTACACCGCTCAGCAGAAGGCGTTGGGGCGTATTGCCGATCCCCACAACACCCGCCTACCCAGCCTAATGGACTGGATGGCACACAATCGCGTAGTACCCGGTGATGTGCGCCTACAGAGCTGGCTGGCGGTCGCGTTCCTGGTGATCTGTTTGTTCAACACGGTCGGTTTGCTGTTGGCCAAGTTCCTGCGTCGCGGTGGTGAGATCGGCGTACGTCGCGCGCTGGGCGCGTCGCGCCGCGCGATCTTTGTCCAATACCTCATCGAGGCCGGGCTGGTCGGGCTGGCCGGCGGTGTACTCGGCGGACTGCTGACCCAGATTGGCCTGTGGACGGTACGCCAGCAACCGGTCGAATACGCCGATCTGGCTTACCTGGATCTGCCGATGTTCGTCCTGACCTTCGTACTGGCACTCCTGGTCAGTGTCGCAGCCGGATTGTTTCCCGCTAGCCGCGCCAGCCATGTCCCCCCGGCGCTGCAACTCAAAAACGTATAAGGAGCACACCGGCGATGGACATCACCCCGATTCTCTCCGCGTTGAACCGCCATCGTATCGCCGCCGTACTGATTATCCTGGAGATCGCCCTGGCCTGCGCCGTATTGTGCAACGCGCTGTTCCTGATGAGCGGACGCGTCGGTCTGATCCATCAGAACGCGGGCATCGACGAACGCACGCTGGCGACACTGGCCCTGCGCGGCTGCGATGGCTGCGCTCATTCGGACCTCAACGGGCGGGTGCTGGCTGCGCTGCGCGCGATCCCCGGAGTACAGGCGGTGGGCGTGGCCAATACCGTTCCGTTCGGTCAACCCGCAAGTAATGGCGGCATTTGCCGTGATCGTACCTGTGCCAACGTAGCCGGCGTGGCGCATTTCTACCTGCTCGATCAGGGGGCGATCGACGCGCTGAAGCCACATCTGGAACGCGGCCAGGGCTTTGGCCAAGGTGACTTCCAGAATTTTGAGGGATTTTTGCCTAAGGATTCACACGTTTGGATCACACGCGTTCTTGCCGATCAGTTATGGCCGGGCCAGGATCCGCTGGGCAAGTCTTTCTGGACTGGCGCTAGTCACTTCCGCGTCAGCGGTGTTATCACCGCCATGGCCCGCCCTGATCCCGGCCGCAGTGAAGGCGGCGTGGCGGCCGCGCAATGGTCGGTCATCGTCCCGGTGCGCGACAGTGCGCAATCAGGTCGTTACGTTCTGTCAGCTTCCGCACTTGATCTGCCTCGCATCGCGCAGACCGCGCGTGCGGCGATCACCATGGCAGCGCCCGAAGCCGTGCTTGATCAAAATCAGAGCCGGCCGTTGGATGAACTGCGCGAACGTTATTTTCGCCCGGACCGGGTCATGGCCTGGTTACTGATCCTGGTGATCGCGGCGATGCTGCTAGTCACCGCGCTGGGCATCGTCGGCCTGGCCAGCTTCTGGGTCCAGCAACGCACCCGGCAGATCGGCATCCGCCGCGCACTCGGCGCCAGCCGTGGGCAGATCCTGCGCTACTTCCAGACCGAGAACTTGTTGCTGACCAGCGCCGGTATTTTTCTCGGCATGCTGCTGGCCTATGCGCTGAATCTAGTGCTGATGCAGCACTACGAACTACCGCGCCTGCCACTGCACTGGTTGCCTTTGGGCGCACTGGCGCTGCTGCTCCTGGGCCAGCTCGCGGTCCTCGGCCCGGCCCGGCGCGCCGCATCAGTCGCGCCGGCGGTGGCGACGCGCAGTGCATGAGAGGTGACCGCCCTGCTGCTGGCTCCTGCATTGAAGCGCCGTCATCTCGGTCGTACTCTGACCTTCTATCGCCATCCACACGGGCGCGCAGATGAGGTCGAAACCCTAAAGTCTCCTTCTCCACGACATCAGCGAAACGTCTACACGACACCCCGCCATCGAAGTGGAGCTCCTCATTGCAGCGCGCCTGCCCCGACCAAGTCTGACCATGCCCCAGGTCCTGATCATCGATGACAACACGGCGGTCGCCACCGCCCTGGATATCCTGTTTTCACTGCACGACATCGACATTCAGCATGCACTCGACCCGCAGGCTGGGCTGGCAATGCTCGACGCACAGTCGTTCGACCTGGTGATTCAGGACATGAATTTCAGTACCGACACCACCTCCGGCGAGGAAGGTCAGGCGCTGTTCGCGCAGATCCGCCAGCACCATCCGGATCTGCCGGTGATCCTGCTCACCGCCTGGACCCACCTGGACAGCGCGGTCGGGCTGGTCAAGGCCGGTGCTGCCGACTACATCGGCAAACCCTGGAACGATGCCAAGCTGCTGGCCACGGTCAACAATCTGCTGGAACTGTCCGAGGCCCGCCGTGAACTCGATCGCCGCCGCGAGCGCGAGCGACATCAACGCCAGCAGTTGGCGGCGCGCTACAACCTGTGCGGGGCGGTGTTTGCCGACCCGGCCAGCGAACGCGCGATCGCACTGGCCTGCCAGGTCGCCCGCTCGGAGCTGCCAGTGCTGGTCACCGGCCCCAATGGCGTCGGCAAAGAAAAAATCGCCGAGATCATCCAAGCCAACTCGCCGGTGCGCAACGGCGCGTTTATTACCTTGAATTGCGGCGCGATTCCCGCCGAACTGATCGAGGCCGAGCTGTTTGGCGCCGAAGCCGGTGCCTATACCGGCGCCAACAAAGCGCGCGAAGGCAAGTTTGAGGCAGCCGATGGCGGCACGCTGTTCCTGGACGAAATTGGCAACCTCTCACCGGCCGGTCAGATGAAACTGTTGCGGGTGCTGGAAACCGGGCGCTTCGAGCGGCTGGGTTCCAATCGGCAGCGCCAGGTCAAAGTGCGGCTGATCAGCGCGACCAACGCCGACCTTGCCGCGATGATCCAGGCAGGGAGCTTTCGCGAGGATCTCTACTATCGCCTCAATACCATCGAAATCGCGATGCCCGCGTTGGCCGAACGCCCAGCCGATATCCTGCCGTTGGCCGAGCATTTTCTGAGCGGTCAGCTCCCGCTGTCAGCGCAAGCACGCAGTGCGTTGCAGCGCCACGGCTGGCCGGGCAACGTGCGCGAACTGCGCAATGTGATCCAGCGCGCAGAGCTGCTTGCCAGCGGTGAGCGTATCGAGGCCTCCGACCTCAACTTGCCGCGTCCGCCACCGACGCGCGCGATAGTCGGCAATCAGGAACCCGATCGCGAGCGCATCGAGGCGGCGTTAGCGCGCGCACGCGGGGTGATCGCCCAGGCGGCCGGAGAACTCGGGCTAAGCCGTCAGGCGCTGTACCGGCGCATGGAACGCTACGGCATCAAGTCGCCCTAGCATGCCCGCGCGCTCGTTCACCTTCCACCTGTTCCTGCGGCTGCTGCCAGTGCTGGCGATCGCTGCGGCGATCCCCTGGCTGCTGGCGTATTGGCTGGACCGCGGCTGGGAAGTGATGGTGCTGTCCGCGGTAATCCTGCTGGCACTGATGTGGTGGGTGTTGCGCCGGGCGACCGCACCGATGCGCTCACTGTTTCGTGCCCTGGCCGGCACCACCGGCAGCTATCGCGACGGCGAATACAATTTCAGCGTGCATTGGCGCGGCAATGATGAACTCGGCCAGTTGGTGCGGGCGCACGCCGAGCTCGGCGACGTGCTGCGTCAGCAGCGGCAAAACCTGGTGCAACGCGAGCTGATGCTGGATGCGATGGTGCAGAACACCCCGGTGGCAATGCTGCTGGTTGCCGCCGGTGGTGATGATGTGCGTCGAGTGACCTTCTCCAATCTCGCCGCCCGCAAACTCCTGCATGGCGGGCGCCGCTTGGAAGGTCAGCGCATCGAGTTGCTGCTGGCGCAGATGCCCGATGAGCTGCATCAGGCGCTGGCGCGTGGCGGCGATAGCCTGTTTGCGGTACGCGAGCCGGACGGCGATGAGGACGACGAACAGGTGTTTCATCTCGCCCGCCGCAGCTTCCATCTCAATGGCCGCGAGCACGAATTGCTGCTGATCCGCACCTTGACCGCCGAACTGCGCCGGCAGGAAGTGCAGACCTGGAAGAAGGTGATCCGGGTCATCAGCCACGAGCTCAACAACTCACTGGCACCGATCGCGTCGCTGGCCCATTCCGGCGGCGAATTGGTGAAGCGGCATAAGACCGAACGGCTCAGCGAGGTGTTTGCCACCATTGAGGAACGTGCACGCCACCTAGAGGGCTTCATCCGCGGCTACGCGCGCTTTGCCAAACTACCGCAGCCGCAGCTGCAGGAAGTGAGCTGGGCCGACTTCCTGATGCGCATGCGCCAGCACATCCCATTTCAGCTGCGTGAGGATATCCGCGACGTCTACAGCCGTATCGACATTGCGCAGATGGAACAAGCGCTACTGAATTTGCTCAAGAACGCCCAAGAGGCCAGCGCCGAGGCGGCCGTACCGAACGACGACGTAGAGCTGCGCCTGACCCGGCTGCCGCAATGGTTACGAATCGAGATACTGGACCGCGGCAACGGCATGAACGAGGCCGTGTTACAGAACGCATTGATGCCGTTTTACTCGACCAAGCGCAATGGTACCGGTCTGGGCCTGGCGCTCTCCCGCGAGATTGTCGAGGCCCATGGCGGCCGCATCGCGTTGCAGAACCGGTCCGATGGCGGGCTATGCGTGACTCTGCTGCTGCCCCTGGTCTGAGCCAGAACCGGTGCCGACTCCGATTGCGGCGAACGCGGCTCAGCCAGCGCTCTTCTTGGTCGGCCGCTGCCAGCCATCCAAGGTCGCCTGCCGCGCACGCGCCACGGTGAGCTTACCGTCGGGTGCATCGCGGGTCAGCACCGTGCCCGCACCCAGCGTCGCCCCTGCGCCGACCTGCACCGGCGCCACCAAGGAGGAATTCGAGCCGACGAACGCGTTATCACCAATCGCGGTCCGCGACTTGTTTACGCCGTCGTAGTTGCAGGTGATGGTACCGGCACCGATGTTGACCTGGCAGCCGATGTCCGCATCGCCGAGATAGGTCAGGTGGTTGGCCTTGCTGCCCACACCCATGTTGGTGTTCTTGGTCTCGACAAAGTTGCCGATGTGCACCCGTTCGGCCAGCACCGTGCCGGGGCGCAACCGTGCGAACGGACCGATCTGTACCGCCCCCGCGGCGACCACGCCTTCCAGGTCGCAGTGGGCCCGCACCTCGGTGCCCGCACCGAGCCTGACATTCTTCAAGCGGGTGAATGGGCCGATACGGACGCCATCGCCCAACTCAACCTCACCTTCAAAAATCACGTCCACGTCGATACGCACATCGCTGCCGATCGTTACCCGACCGCGCAGGTCCACGCGTGATGGATCGGCCATATGCGCACCGGCCAGGCACAGCGCGCGCGCCGCTTCGCGCTGCCATGCACGCTCGAGCTGCGCTAGCTGCCACAGATCGTTGGCGCCTTCGACCTGCTGTGGATCGTGCACGTGCACCATATCGGCCGGAGTGTATTCGTCGGCGGCACACGCAAAAATATCGGTGAGGTAGTACTCGCCCTGGGCGTTATCGTTGGACAGCACAGATAACCAGTGCCTCAGCGCCGTCGATTCGGCCGCGACAATGCCGGTGTTGACGGTGCGGATGCGACGCTGTTCCTCGTCGGCATCCTTCTGCTCGACGATCGCCGCAACCTTGCCTTCCAGGTCACGCACCACCCGCCCGTAGCCTGTCGGGTCGGGCAGATCGGCCACCAATACCGCCAGGCGGCTCGATGCCCGCAACAAGCGTTGTAGTGTTTCGGCGCGGATCAGCGGCACATCGCCATACAACACCAACACCATGGCCGCGTCGGGAACATCCGGCAACGCCTGCTGCACCGCATGTCCAGTTCCCAGCTGTTGCGCCTGTTCGGCCCACAACAGGTCCGCTTGGTCCGCAAACGCGGCGCGCACCTGCTGACCGCCATGCCCATGGACCACATGGATCGCCGCCGGCTGCAACGCACGCGCCGTTTCAATCACGTGTGCCAGCATAGGGCGCCCGGCCAACGGCTGCAGCACCTTCGGCAGCGCCGACTTCATGCGCTTGCCCTCGCCGGCGGCCAAAATGATTACGTGCAGGGGCAGACTCATGCGCGGCTCTTCGTCGTGGGGTGCTGCGAATTCTACGGGCTGCCAGTTAGCGTGGCGTCCTTTGTGGAAAATCCGCCGCGATAAAACAGCTCCATCAGGGAGGACCCTAGATCCTGGTCGGCCGGCTAAAGCGCTTACTGGATCGGGTCGTACTCGTCGCTTGGCGCTGGGGTCATTCCTGCCGACGCGTCACCGGTTCTATCGCCAAAAAAAACGCCGGCACAAGGCCGGCGTCTTCACTGCCCTGGTCAGGCTCAATGCTTAAGCGTCTTGCGCAAGCGCTCCAGCGCCTGCAACTGCACCACGGCTTCGGCGAGCTTGGCTTGGGCTTCTGCCACGTCCATCGCTTCGCCACGGTTAGCCAGCATGCGCTCAGCCTCATCCTTGGCCTTGCGGACCGCCGCTTCATCAATGTCTTCGGCGCGAATGGCGGTGTCAGCCAGCACCGTCACCACCTGCGGCTGCACCTCAAGCAGGCCGCCGGAAATCGCAAAGTCCAGCTGCTCACCACTGGCGGTGGTGACCACCACCTTGCCAGGCTTCAACCGGGTGATCAGCGGTGCGTGCTTGGGCGCGATGCCCAGCTCGCCCAGTTCGCCGGTGGCCACGACCAGGCGTGCTTCGCCGTGGAAGATTTCCTGCTCAGCGCTGACGATGTCGCAACGAATGGTGCTCATATGTGCCTCGTTGTCACCCGACGGGGATGGAGACCCGGGAGTTGGAACGCATCAAGGTGGTCAAACCGCCTTTGCATCGTCCCAGTCCACCTGATCTCGTATCCCACCCTGGCGAACTTCTAGTACCGAAACCCGAAACCGCACTTAGGCTTTTTCGGCAATCTTCTTGGCTTTTTCGACCGCTTCGTCGATCGTGCCGACCATGTAGAAGGCCTGCTCGGGTAGGTGATCGAATTCGCCGTCCACGATGCCCTTGAAGCCGCGGATCGTCTCCTTCAGCGACACATACTTGCCCGGCGAGCCGGTGAACACCTCGGCCACGTGGAACGGCTGGCTGAAGAAGCGCTCGATCTTGCGCGCGCGCGATACCGCCAGCTTGTCTTCTTCGGACAGCTCGTCCATGCCCAGGATCGCGATGATGTCCTTAAGCTCCTTGTACTTCTGCAAGGTTTGCTGGACGCGTTGGGCGGTACCGTAATGCTCGTCGCCGATCACCAGCGGGTCCATCTGGCGGCTGGTGGAGTCCAGCGGATCGACCGCCGGATAGATGCCCAACGAGGCGATCGAGCGCGACAGGGTCACCGTCGAGTCCAAGTGCGCGAAGGTGGTGGCCGGTGACGGGTCGGTCAAGTCATCCGCAGGCACGTACACGGCCTGGATCGAGGTGATCGAACCGGTCTTGGTCGAGGTGATGCGCTCCTGCAGGACACCCATTTCCTCGGCCAGGGTCGGCTGGTAACCCACCGCCGACGGCATGCGGCCCAGCAGCGCGGACACTTCGGTGCCGGCCAGGGTATAGCGGTAAATGTTGTCAACGAAGAACAGCACATCACGGCCCTTGCCGCTTTCGTCCTTCTCGTCACGGAAGTACTCGGCCATGGTCAGGCCGGTCAGCGCGACGCGCAGACGGTTACCCGGCGGCTCATTCATCTGGCCGTAGACCATCGCCACTTTGGACTCTTCCGGCTTGTCCTGATTGACCACACCGGACTCGATCATCTCATGATAGAAGTCGTTGCCCTCACGAGTGCGTTCGCCCACGCCGGCAAACACCGACAGGCCGCTGTGCGCCTTGGCGATGTTGTTGATCAGTTCCATCATATTGACGGTCTTGCCGATTCATCTTTCTTTCTATTGTTTAACTAAAAACAGAAACCAGATCAAAATAAGACAAAAACCTATTTTATTAGGAAATTTTAAAAT
>Cebus_capucinus_imitator_PRJNA485217_SSR047__coassemble_1532_pt1 | contig 12465 bp, 15 predicted proteins | sample Cebus_capucinus_imitator_PRJNA485217_SSR047__metabat2_high_PE_004 | metagenome-assembled genome bin Cebus_capucinus_imitator_PRJNA485217_SSR047
CGTGCAGGTCTACCAGCTTCCATGACTCGGAGCGGTCCGAATATGAAAAGTCTTTTAGGTCGCGCACGATTCGGGTCACGCGCTCGATACCTTCGCGTGACTCGGCCATGAGCTGTGGCAGGTCGCGGCTGATGAAATCAATATCGGTACGGTTGCGGATATCGTCGATCTCACCAATCAGTGCTTTGGGGTCAGGTGCGCGTAAGGCACGCTCGTAGGCCTCAATCAAGGTAAACAGGCTGCGCAGATATTCTTGCAGACTGCCGAGGTTGGAGTGCACGTAACCGATCGGATTGTTGATCTCGTGCGCAACGCCGGCGGCCAACTGGCCGATCGAAGCCAGCTTTTCAGATTGCAGCAGTTTGTCCTGGGCGCCGTTCAAGCGCATATAGGCCTGACGCAGCTCGGCATGGCGCTGCTCAAGTTCGCGCTCGTAATCTTGCCGACCTTCCAAATTGTGAAAAATCGATAGGTAGTGCCCCTCGCCAGCATCTTGGTGAAAGTACAGGTGAGCAATCACTACGCGCTCGCCGACCGGAAGACTACCGGTCCATGGTCCTTTTTCACGGGCCTGTGTGAGCGCATCGGCAGGCAGTATCCGCGCTACGTGCTGTTCAAAGTCGCCTTGCGCTCGGGCGCGTTCCTGGCTCAGTGCATCGCGGGCGACGGCATTGGCGAATATTAGACGGCCATCGGCGCGGAACAGGACGATGCCTTCCAGGGTGAGTTCGCTGAAGGCGCGTAAGGTCGAGGCGGACGGTAGTAGCGCGGGGTCGAAGAGTGGAGTATCAGTCACGGTCGGGCGTGGAGAATGCAATCGACGAACTATACCTTGCCGATAGACGTGCGGCTTCAGCAGCTGCTCTTACCGGGGCAACATGCGTGGAGGCCGATGAGCGGGCCGTTGAGCCGCGTGCCCGTGCTTGCAACGCGCTATTGGACTGATGTTTTTGTCCTACAAGCTCAGGCGACCGCTAGTGGTCGGCTGGCCTGCAAGTGGCTGGACTGTCCGCTGGCGTCGTAGTCGGGTGCGCTCTCGCTACGCCCAAGGTGACGTAAGGCCCAATTGACCTCACGACGCCGCCTTGCCAGCAGTGCGCCGTTGGCGCGGTTGGCCTCGGCAAGCTCGCGCAGGCGTTGCTGCTGGCCGACCGGGACGTCGCGCTCCAGCTCGCGCAGCGCGTCGAGCTTAGCCTGAACAGACTGCATCAAGCCCTCGACATCGTGCTCTAACAGGGCTCGCCGCTCACCGGCGAGCGCATCACTCAGGCGCTGAAGCGGCTCGTTCACGGCCCGGTTCATCCAGCGAATTGTTGATCCAACGCCTGCATGCTGCTGGCGATGCTGTCGGGGTTGATCTGGTAGGAGCCGTTTTGAAGTGCATCGCGAACAGCCTGTACCCGGCTGGTATCGACCGCCGGTGCTTGCGAAAGACCGCGCTGGAGTGCTTGCAAGTGGGTGGCCTCGCCAGTCAAGCTGAGGCTGTCGCTTGGTGTGGCGTCAGTAACGGCAGATCCAGCCGGCAGCCCCTTATTGTTTACGCTATTGCTGCGCACGTTGGCGGTTGCGGTGGCGCTGACAGGAAGGGGGCCGTCGATTTTCTGGCTCATGACGTGTAGGTCCTCTGCGGTTCAACGGATTTAACGGCCAGGCGTGGCCAAACTTTAACGGATTGTGTCAACGCGAGACGATCACGGCGCCGCTGGCGTCCACGGTTCCCTGAATGACACGATGCGAGGACGTATTTTCCACCGAGACTCGCTCGTCCTGTCCGGCATCCGAGAGAGCGCGTCCACGCATACGCACTTCTAACCCGTCCTGTCGGGACACCAGGTCGACGGTGTCGCCGCGCCGCACGAGCCGCGGCGACATTACGTCGCTAGCGGCCAATAATGTACCTGCAGGCAGCACCCTCCGTGCCGTTTTGCCGACGGCATCAATCGGATTGGCCAGAACGGCGCCAGCAATGCGAGCAGCGTCACGCTTCTCGATCGTAATATCGGCCATATCGATGGTTTCTCCAGCAGCCATGCCACGGTTGAGTACCAGCACATCTTGGTTGCGGCGGACCTTGACAGGCACGAACAGTCGCCACCCCGTTGGCTGTGGGCAGGCGACCTCCACGGTGTTGCTTCCAGTGGGCTGCGCTTGCAGGGGCACTGGACACGCTGGCATGCGCAGCCCAGCGTCCAACGTGACTTCGGCGTCAACGCCCTTCTCCAGGGTAGACAACGCAGCGGCACGGATGGCGTCCACTGACTGAAAACTCGCAGCCCAAGCGGGCGCAGTCACCAGAAGGAGAATGAGTAGGATCGGACGCATCGACGACTCCAGGAGGCGGTTCGTGGGCAGTTTTGCAAGTGGTGTGCCGAATTCGAGGATGGCGTTGGGGCGGCAGGCTCGGTTGGAGCGCTTCTCCCCTCCTCCTGAGCCCTCATGATTGGGCTGCTATCAACCTTTCACCGCACGCACTACGTAGCGCCCATCCCGTCATAGCCCTCAAGTTACGGGCCTGGGTAGTCGATAACCTGCTCATGTCACACGACCTGCTTAACCGGATCGACCAGCGAACCCGCCTAGCCGGTCACAATCGCTTGGCGCTGCTGCTGTTCCGTCTCGACGGTCGCCAGCTTTTTGGCGTAAACGTGTTCAAGGTCCAGGAGGTGCTACGGCGCCCGCTGCTGTTCCAGGTACCCGGGCTGCCGTCCGAGTTCGCTGGAGTCGCCGACGTTCGAGGTCGATCGGTACCGGTACTAGACCTGGGAGTGGTAATTGGCCACCCCGAGCGTCAGCCCGAGACCAACGGTACGCCGGGCTATCTGGTGGTGACCGAATTCAATCGTTCGGTACAGGGCTTTCTGGTCAGCGGTGTGGAACGTATCGTCAATATTGCCGTACAAGATATCCATCCGCCGCCGGAGTTAGGCGCTGAGGCGACCTACTTGACCGCAGTGACGCGTTTCCAGGGCGAGCTGATCCAAGTCATCGACGTGGAAAGCGTGCTGGCCGATATCGCTGAGGTGGAGACTGACATCCAGCTGGACCCATCGCTCGCGCTGGACACAAATGGCCGTTCGCTACAAGTGCTGGTGGTGGACGATTCTCGGATGGCTCGCCAGCAGATTCGCAGCGTGCTCGACCAACTCGGGGTCGGTGCAACTTTACTCTCGGATGGTCGTCAGGCATTGGATCACCTGCTACAGATACTGGCCTCGGGCGAGAACCCGGCTGCGCGCTATGCGATGGTCATCTCTGATATTGAGATGCCAGCGATGGATGGTTATACCTTAACGTCGGAAATCCGACGCAACCCGGGACTATCGGGCCTGTACGTGCTGCTGCACACGTCGCTTTCGGGCGTGTTCAATAACGCCATGGTCGAACAGGTCGGCGCCAATGCCTTCGTTGCCAAATACAGCGCCCATGAGCTCGCAGAACACGTGCTAAAACGGCTGAGAGCGGTTGCCGAGGCCGCCTGAACGAGGCTCTTTTGCCGCTGTATGGCATCGCAAGGCGTATCGACAGACGCTAAGTGGGGAGCGTCAAGCACGGGCGCCGGGAAAGTGGCGCTCGTGTAGCGAGCGCGGGGCCACGTGCACCGTTTTGCCGTTCGCCGCTGACATGCCCCCTGGGCTAAGCCCTGGTGGATCAGACAAAGGTGTCGATGACGCTGCCTAGCGCGGTATCCCCGGCCAGTGCGATTGCACCAGTACTCAGTGGAATTGAGCCGGTAGCGATGCCGGCTACCACCGCGATTTTGGCAATATCGTTAAGCTGGCCGTCCATCGCGCCATTAACCGTGTCCTTCACCGCACGCCAGCCGGCGCCGATGGTGTGGTTTGCGACTGAGGAAAAGATTCCCATCGCTTCTCTCCCTAAAATTTAAAGGCAACGCTGAACCGGTGTTCCCAATGGGAAGACCCGTCCACCGGATCGCGGGCAAGTAAGCCCACAAATAATCCGTAGTGAATAGCGGTCGGTGCCCAGGAAACTTAAGAGGCGACGGTCGCTGCGGCCATGTCGTTTTTGGCACGACGCTTGCTTCCCACTCGGTGAGCCCTACCCAAGGCGATGTCATGTCCAACCCGATCTCGGCCTACTTCGGCGTCCACGGTGCCGCCCTCCCCTTGCGCGAGGAGCGGCTGAAGTTGCTCGCAAGCAATTTGAGCAATGCCGATACGCCTGGCTACAAAGCCAAGGATTTAAATTTTAACGCTGCGCTGCAGGCCTCAATGAGTCAGCGTGGACCGCTGGAAGTGACCGACGCTCGGCACTTTGCCACCCCGGATCAGGACTCGGGTGCGTACTTGTTCGAGCGTAGTAGCACCCAGCCCAGCCTGGACGGTAATACCGTCGACCCGGACTTGGAGCGCGCAGCGTATGGACGCGCCGCACTGGAGTACCGCGCCTCGCTGTCATTCCTCGAATCCAAGGTCAAAAGCATGTTGACCGCCATTACCGGACAGTAGGAGGTGCCGTCATGAGCAACCTACCGATTTTCGATGTTGTGGGTTCTGGTCTACAGGCCCAGTCAGTGCGATTGAGCACCATTGCTTCCAACTTGGCCAATGCTGACTCGGTGGCGTCCACGCCCGAACAGGTCTATCGACCGATCGAGCCTATCTTTCAGGCGCAGCGCGATCGCGAGGATGCCAGCCTGACCGGAGTCAGAGTCAAGCAGATTGCGCAGAGCGAGGCGCCGCCGATCAAGCGCTATGAGCCCGGCCACCCACTGGCCGACGCCAATGGCTATATCTATACGCCGGATGTCGATCCCGTTGCGCAGATGGTCAATTTGATCTCCGCCTCACGCAGTTACCAGGCCGGGGTGGAGGTGCTCAACACCGCCAAGGACCTCACGCTGGCCACCCTGACCATGGGCCGCTAGGGCGCCCGGGAGAACCAAAGATGACGGCTATTTCAATGGATGCGCTGTCCAACCTGGGCCTGAGTGGCGCCGGTAAGAAGAGCGCGATCGAACGCCAGCAGGCCGACGATAAAGCACAGAAAGACAAACTAGGACAGGCCGATTTCCTGCTGATGATGACTCAGCAACTGAAGAACCAGGATCCGCTAAACCCGATGGACAATGGGGCATTCCTGGCGCAGCTGGCGCAGATCTCGACAGTGCAGGGGCTGGGCGACCTCAATAAGAAAGCCGATCAGTTCCTCGGTGCCAACGGTACCGATCAGGCATTGCGTGGTGCGGCGTTGATCGGGCGCCAGGTCGAGGTGCCCGGGGGGGCGCTGACGTTGAGCGCCGACGGCAGTGCAACGGCTTCGGCCACTGCGGTCGGTCCTGGGCCCGTCACCGTCGCGGTTCAGGATGGCAACGGTAATCCAGTGCGGACGCTAACCCTGGCCGACGGTGCAGCTGGACCACGTCGGATCGAGTGGGATGGCAAGGACGCGGCGGGTAATCGCTTACCTGCCGGCGATTACCGCTTTGCTGCCAGCCAGGTGGGTGCCGATGGCAAACCGGTGGCCCTAGATACTCTCGGCAACGCCCGGGTCGAGAGTGTCAGTCTCGACAAGGATGGCGCCACGCTCAACCTGGTTGGTGGCAAGAACGTACCACTGGCCAAGGTCCTACGCATCAGTTGACGCTCAAAGCGCCCACGCCGGAGCGGTGCTGACGCACCCTCCTTCATCAAGACCGTCCCGCTCTCCGAGGAACCATCATGGGTTTCAACACGTCTCTCTCCGGCCTACGTTCTAGCAATACCGACCTCAACGTAACGTCCAATAATATTGCTAATTCCGCGACCACCGGTTTTAAAGAATCGCGCGCAGAGTTCGCCGATATCTTTATGGACGGTACCTACGGCATTGGCAACAACGCGGTTGGCAGCGGCTCGCGCACGGCCGATATTGCTCAACAGTTCAAACAGGGCAACATCGAAAATACCGCGAACACGTTGGATGTGGCAATCACAGGGGAAGGCTTCTTCAACGTTTCCAATAGCGGCACCACGATGTACACCCGTTCAGGAAACTTCCAGATGGACCGAAACGGCAACGTCGTCACCCCGGAAGGTTATAACTTACAGGTGTTCGCGCCCAACGAAGACGGCACCGCGGTCACCTCAAAAATGCAGAATTTGCAGCTGACCAGCACCGATAGCTCACCCAAGCCGACCAGCACGGTGGGCGCCAACGTGACCTTGCCGGCAAATGCCAGCGTACCTTCGGTGGCGACGTTCGATCCTAGCGATACCAAGAGTTATAACCACTCGTCCTCGCTGACCGTCTACGATTCTTTAGGCGTGTCGCACGTGATGACGCTCTACTATGTGAAGACTGCCAATGCTAACGAATGGCAGCAGCACGCGTACATTGACGGCAGCTCGGTAAGTGCTAGCCCGACCACACTGAAGTACACCGATAATGGCACTCTGGCTGTACCGGCCAACGGTAAAATCACCCTCGACAATTTCACTCCGCCTAATGGGGCTGGAACGCTAACGATCACTGAGGATTTGGCCAAGTCCTCGCAATATGGCGAGTCGTTCTCAGTTAATGATCTGAACCAGAACGGTTACGCTGCGGGCCATCTGTCCAAGTTTGAGATCGCTCAGGACGGTATGGTCTATGCCGACTATAGCAACGGCAACAAGGTGTTGCGCGGGCAGATCGCGCTGACCAACTTCAACAACAAACAGGGCTTAGCGCCGCAAGGCAAAAACTGCTGGGCCTTGACCGCTGCGGCCGGAACGCCGCGTACCGGCACGCCAGGTTCTTCTAATTTTGGCAGTGTGCAGTCCGGTGCGCTGGAAGCATCTACGGTCGATCTGACCGAGCAACTGGTCAACATGATTGTGGCGCAGCGCAATTTCCAGGCTAACGCCAAGATGATTACGACTCAGGACGAGCTGACCCAGACCGCGATCAATCTCAACCGCTAGTCAAGCAATCGCCCTGAACGCGGCGCCTATGGTCGCGGCACACGTAACCGGAGATCTTCATGGATAAGGCCGCTTATGTCGCGATGACAGGCGCCAGTGCCACGCTGCAGGCACAGACCGCTGTCTCGAACAACCTTGCCAACGCCGAAACCGTTGGTTTCAAGGAAGCCTTGGCCAACACCCGGGCGTTTCGTATTCAGGGGCCAGGCTACAATTCGCGTTATGACACGTTGCTCGCCGATAGCGGGTTCGATAATCGCGCCGGTGCGCAGCAGGTGACCGGCAATCCGTTAGATGTGTCATTGGCTCAGAACACCTGGTTGGCGGTCCAGGCCGGCGATGGTCAGGAAGGCTACACACGCGCCGGTCATTTACAACTGACTCCAAATGGCCAATTGCTCTCGGACGGGCGTCCATTGCTGGACGATAATGGCGCACCTGTTACGGTCCCGCCCCACGAATCGATGGAGATTGGCGATGACGGTACGATCTCGATTGTGCCGCGTGGACAGGGGCCTGAATCGATGGCAATCGTCGGTCGATTGCGCAGCGTGAGTGCTGGCCAGAAGCAGCTCACCCGCGGGCTTGACGGACTCATGCGAAATGCAAATCCGGCCATCCCGTTGCCGCGTGCCAATGGCGACGTGCTCAGTACCGGTATGGTCGAGGGCAGCAACGTTGACACTGCCGGAGCTCTGGTGCAAATGATCGAGTTGCAACGGCAGTTTGAGGCACAGTTGAAGGTCGTCAAGGCCAGTGATGAGAATGCACAGTCAGCCAATTCGCTGCTGCGGCTAAACGGCTGAGTAGACGTACAGTCAGTTGTTCTAGGAGCGGGCGTTGACCGTGATGGGTGCATTGCCAATGCCCATCCCGGGCAACGTCCGCTTTGACGTTTGCAAAGGAACCGATCGCGCTGAATTCGGAATTCCGGCACAGCGATTGCATGGATTACCACAACGGCGCATCCCCGACGCCGCACTGAGGAATATGTCATGAATCAGGCTTTGTGGGTCGCCAAGACTGGACTGGATGCGCAGCAGACACGCATGTCCGTGGTTTCCAACAACCTGGCCAATGCCAACACCACCGGCTTCAAAAGTGATCGTGCCAGTTTCGAAGACTTGCTTTACCACCAGGTGCGACAGCCCGGAGGCGCGAGTTCGCAGCAGACTACGCTGCCGACGGGACTTCAGCTCGGCACTGGTACCCGGGTGGTGGCGACCTCTAAAGATTTTCAGCAGGGCAGCCAACAGCAGACCGGCAATGCGTTGGACGTCATGATTAACGGCCGAGGCTTCTTTGAAGTACAGATGCCTGATGGAACCTCCGCTTACACGCGCGATGGCACGTTTCATCTGAATGCCGAGGGTCAGATCGTGACCAACAGCGGCTACCCACTACAGCCGGGTATACAGATCCCTGAGGGTGCGCAGAGCATCACGATCGGCAGTGACGGTACCGTCAGCGTCCAGGTCGCCGGCACCGCCGCCGCCACCGAGGTGGGTACGATCAGTATTACCGATTTCATCAATCCGGCTGGTCTACAGGCTAAGGGCCAGAACTTGTACGCGGAGACCGCTGCCTCAGGGCCGGCACAGAACGGCAGTGCCGGGCTGGATGGGCTCGGCAGTATCGTTCAGGGAGCACTTGAAGGCTCCAACGTCAACACCGTTGAGCAGCTGGTCAGCATGATCGAGACCCAGCGCGCCTACGAGATGAACGCCAAAGCGATCTCGACCACCGACTCGATGCTCGGTTATCTAAATAACAACACCTAAAGGTTTAGTTCCATGAAGACCTGTCGTCTGGCGCTATGCGCTCTTGCCTCCTCGTTATTGCTCAGTGGCTGCGTCAACGTGCCGCTGTTCTCGATGGGCATGCCTTGGAATAAGAAGAAGGACGACGTGCCACCACCACAGACCGCGATCGAATATGCCCCTACTGCAGGCGCAATCTATCGCGACGGCGTTCCCGGTGGCATGGACCTGTTCTCCGACCATCGCGCACGCGATGTCGGTGACCTATTGACGATCGTGCTAAGCGAGACCACCGCCGCCCAGAGCAAGGCTTCGACCACCCAGAAAAAGGACACCAAGGTGGACATGGCTAACCCAACCATCGCCGGCTCAAGCCCAACGTCGCACGGCAAGAATATTCTCAATAACGAGATTGATGCCAACCGCGAGTTTGCTGGCAACGGCGATAGCAGTCAGAGCAACAGTCTCAACGGCAACCTGACGGTAACGGTGATACGCCGGCTACCTAATGGCAACCTGGTGGTGCGCGGGCAGAAGAACCTGCGTCTGAATCAAGGTAACGAGTTTATTCAGGTCGAAGGCGTGGTGCGCGAGGCGGATATCACTCGCGAAAATACCGTGCCGTCGAGCCTGGTGGCTGATGCGCGTATCTCCTACAACGGTCGCGGCACGCTTTCGCAGAGCAACCAAATGGGTGGGATGGCGCGGTTCTTCAATTCTCCGCTGTATCCATATTGAGGCAGCGTTATGCGTGTGCTTTGCGATAGTTCGAACAGCTCAGGCAGCCCGTCTTGCCAACGACTGGACACGATGGCGCAGCCGCCTCACAGGCACTCTTTCGTCTTAGTACGGGCGTTCCGGAGCGGGATCGCCCGGGGACTATGTGCGCTCCTATTGCTAGGCGGTTTCCTGACACCGGCACTCGCCGAGCGTGTCAAGGACCTGGCACAGGTTGGTGGCGTACGCAGCAACCCGTTGGTGGGTTATGGCCTGGTGGTGGGCCTGGATGGTACCGGCGACCGTACCAGCCAGACCCCATTCACCGTGCAGAGCTTGCGCAACCTGCTCAATCAGCTTGGCGTCAATGTGCCATCGACAGTGAACCCGCAGCTGAAAAACGTCGCGGCGGTGGCGATCCATGCTGACCTGCCCGCCTTCGCCAAGCCCGGTCAGCCGATTGACGTTACCGTATCTTCGATTGGCAATTCGGTCTCGCTGCGCGGCGGCACACTGCTAATGGCACCGCTGAAGGGTATCGACGGTCAGGTCTATGCGATCGCCCAGGGCAACCTGGTAGTCGGCGGTTTCGGTGCGCAAGGTCAAGACGGTTCCCGGGTTTCAGTTAACGTGCCTAGCGTCGGCCGCATCCCCGGTGGCGCGCTGGTCGAACGAGCGCTGCCCGATGTGTTTGCAGGCGCAGGAGAAATCACCCTCAATCTGCATCAACCGGATTTCACCACGGCCTCGCGATTGGTCGCGGTACTGGATGCCACGTTCGGTGCAGGCAGTGCCCACGCCGTTGACGGCGGCACGGTCGCGCTACGTTCTCCCACCGATGCCGGTGCGCGCATCAACTTCCTGGCGCAAGTCGAGAGTCTTGAGTTGGTGCCTGGCGAAGCCGCAGCCCGGATCGTGATCAACGAGCGTACCGGCACGGTGGTGATCGGCTCGGCGGTACGGGTGATGCCGGCAGCAGTCACCCACGGCGCGTTGACCGTAACGGTGGCTGAGTCCAGCAATGTCAGCCAGCCGAACGCACTTGCCAACGGACAAACTGCGGTGACCCCGCAGTCGCAGATCAGCGCGACGGCCCAGGGCGGACGAATGTTTAAGTTTCAGGGAGGCGTCACCCTTGACCAGATCGTCAACGCGGTTAACGAAATCGGTGCGACACCCGGCGACCTGATTGCAATCCTCGAGGCGCTCAAACAGGTGGGCGCATTACAGGCGGAACTGGAGGTGATCTGATGAATATCGTCCGTCCCGGGTTCTCACTGGCTCCTGTCGAACATAAGTCCTCGCCGCAGCGGATCGAAGAGGTCTCGCGGCAGCTTGAGAGCCAATTCACGCAGATGCTGGTCAAGTGCATGCGCGATGCCGGCGGCAGTGATCCAATGTTTCCCGAGCAGAATCAGACCTATCGAGATCTCTACGACCGTCAGCTTTCGGATTTGCTCAGCCAGGGCAAGGGATTGGGGCTGGCACCGATGATTGCCAAACAACTCAATGGCGGTAAACCCTTGGATGCCGCCAAGCCGACCGGCCGTGCCGGCCTCATTGATCCTGCACCTACGCAACTGCGCTCTCAAGCTGCGTTCTACGCGCGCTTTCCAGCAGGCGGTCGCAGCACCGACACACTGAATGCGATCAGCGGACACGAGGGGCGCAGTCACGGCAACCCAGTCACGACGGGCCGTGACAATAGTGACGTCGCGTTGATTGACTCTCGGGCTTGCGACGAAGTCCAGCAGGTCGCACAGACTGATCCTAGCGCTTTCCCGGTCGGCTCGCCGGAGCAGTTCGTTGCGAAGATCTGGCCACACGCCCAGCGCGCTGCAAAGGAGCTGGGTGTGGATCCGCGGGCGCTGGTGGCACAAGCCGCGTTGGAGACTGGCTGGGGTCGCCGCGGCATCCGCGGTCACGATGGCCACAACGCCAACAATTTGTTCGGGATCAAGGCCGCCGGCTGGCGAGGCGAGCGGGTCAGTACCTCGACCCACGAGTATGTGGACGGCCAACGCCGTGTCGAGCGCGCCGACTTCCGCGCCTACGCTTCGCCAGCGGAGAGTTTCGCCGACTACGTTCGCCTGCTGAAGACCAGTCCACGCTACCAGCGTGTGCTTAACGCGGGCGACGATGTGCACCGCTTCGCCTCAGAGCTGCAGCGCGCCGGTTACGCCACCGACCCATCCTATGCCAGAAAAATCTACGCCATTGCCAATGGACCAACCCTGGACCGCGCCTTGTCCAGTGCTGTACCCAACGCTGAAGGCAGGCTGGTTGCCAGCCGCTGACCGAGGATAGATGCGCATGTCCAGTTTGCTCGCCACCGGTACCAGTGCCCTGCGCAGCTACCAGAGCTCACTCAGCACTGTCGGCAATAACGTCGCAAATGCGAGCACTCCCGGTTACAGCCGTCAGATTGCCGAGCTGAGCACGCGGCAAACCGGTGGCGTGCAAGTGCAGGACGTCAAGCGGATGAGTGACACGCTGGCAACCAACCGTGTGCTCAACAGCACTGATGAACTCAATCGGCTGAAGCAGTTGTCGGGGAAAGCCGGTGACTTGGATACGCTGATGTCCAACAGTACAACGAACCTGGCCGGGCCTTGGTCGGGATTCTTTGATGCGTTAAGTGGTCTTGGTGCCTCGCCTGACTCGAGCACCTCGCGCAAGGCGGTGTTACAGAGTGCCGATACGTTGGCCAATCGCTTCCGGCAGCTTGATGCAACCATGGCGGGAATGGACGGTGAAGTAAACGCAAGCCTGAGCAATAGCGTGCAGCAGGTTAACGATCTGACCGATCAAATCGCCAAACTCAATCGGCAGATTTCACGTGGCAGCGGTCCGGCTCCGGAGACACTGGACAAGCGCGTAGTTGAGTGGCGGACACAAGCGCCCTCCAACTAGTGGTGAATTTTTGTCGGCGGGATCTTTTCCGTCGACCTTGGACGATGATTCATCGAGGGATCACCCGTTTTCCTTCTCTGGGTGCGAAATTCCCTTGGTTGACAAACCACCTTCCGCGGATCCGGCCTGAGGGGCCGTCCCGTTCCTCCCCGCCTTCACGGGCGCTTCGG
>Cebus_capucinus_imitator_PRJNA485217_SSR047__coassemble_1540_pt1 | contig 12301 bp, 11 predicted proteins | sample Cebus_capucinus_imitator_PRJNA485217_SSR047__metabat2_high_PE_004 | metagenome-assembled genome bin Cebus_capucinus_imitator_PRJNA485217_SSR047
TTTGCGCACGGGCGTGATCCGATCGCGCCGGTGCAGGTGGCGGCCTTCGAACAGCTGGTGGCTCGGCGTCAGGCCGGCGAGCCGGTCGCCTACCTGATTGGCCGGCGCGGTTTCTGGACCCTGGACTTGAAGGTCACGCCGGCTACGCTGATCCCGCGCGCCGAGACGGAGACCTTGGTCGAGTGCGCGTTGGAGCGGGTCGATACCGCGCAGGGCAGAAGTATCGCTGATCTGGGCACTGGCAGCGGCGCGATCGCGTTAGCGCTGGCGCGTGAGCGCCCGCAGGCGCGGGTGGTCGCGGTCGACGTGAGTGCAGCGGCACTGGAGGTCGCGCGCTTCAATGCCTCTGCGCACGCGCTGGATAACGTCGAGTTCCGCCATGGCAGCTGGCTCGCCCCGCTACAGGGCGAGCGCTATGACCTGATCGTCAGTAATCCGCCTTACATTGCGGAGGGGGACGTGCATCTTGGGCAGGGTGATTTGCGGCATGAGCCGGCTGCAGCGCTCGCTTCCGGCGCTGATGGGCTGGACGCGATCCGCGCAATCCTCGCCGGCGCGCCCGAGCACCTGCATTCAGGTGGGTGGCTGCTGCTTGAGCATGGCTGGGATCAGGGGGAGGCGGTCGCGGCGCGGTTGCGCGCGCGCGGTTTTACCGAAGTGGCCACCTACCGTGATCTGGAGGACCGCGATCGGGTCACGATGGGACGTTGGATTTGCTGAAACCCCTCCTGCAGGGGCGCCGATACAATAAGGTTCTTTATTCCGCAGGAACGCCGCATGCGCACGCTCTATCCCGAGATCGAACCGTTCAATACCGGCACGCTGCACGTTGACGATCGCCACAGCCTCTATTTCGAAGAGTGTGGCAACCCGCAGGGTAAACCGGTGGTGTTACTGCATGGAGGCCCCGGCGGCGGGATCAGTACGAACATGCGCCGCTTCCACGATCCTGCGCGTTACCGCATGGTGCTGTTCGACCAGCGTGGCTCGGGCCGTTCCACGCCGCATGCGGATCTGGTCGACAACACCACATGGGACCTGGTGGCTGATATCGAAAAACTGCGCCAAACGCTAGGTATCGATCGTTGGCAGGTGTTTGGTGGCAGCTGGGGCTCGACCTTGGCGTTGGCCTACGCGCAGACCCATCCTGCGCGCGTCACCGAGCTCGTGCTGCGCGGCATTTTCCTGTTGCGCCGCTGGGAGCTGGAATGGTTCTACCAGGAGGGTGCCAGTCGCTTGTTCCCGGATGCCTGGGAACACTACGTCGGCGCGATCCCGCCAGTGGAACGCCATGACCTGATCTCGGCATTTCATCGCCGTCTGACCAGTAATGACGAGGCTACTCGGCTCGCGGCGGCGCGAGCCTGGAGCGTGTGGGAGGGCGCCACCAGCTTCCTGCACGTGGATCGGGGTTTCGTTGTTGGGCACGAGGATGCACGCTTCGCACTGGCGTTTGCGCGGATCGAGAACCACTACTTCGTCAACGGCGGCTTTTTTGAAGTTGAGGATCAGCTGCTGCGTGATGCGCATCGCATCGCCGACATCCCAGGCGTGATTGTGCATGGTCGGTACGACGTGGTGTGCCCGCTGCAGAATGCATGGGATCTGCATAAGGTCTGGCCGAAAGCAGCGTTGGAGATCACGCCGGCGTCAGGACACTCAGCCTTTGAGGCCGAGAACGTCGATGCGCTTGTGCGCGCAACAGACAGCTTTGCCTGATCCTGACGGGGCGCAGTTGGGGACGGACAGCGCCCCGGGACGCGGCACACCGACCGATCCGGGATCACCAACCCTGGCTGTACATAAAGGTGACTGGACGAGATGTGTGTCGTGGTTGGCAAACCATGCCGTGGCACGCCGGCCTAGCATGCCGGGCATTGTGTACTCGGAGAATTAGCTGCCATGTCTCATCGCTGTTGCGGATTGTTGTTTGCATTGTTGCTGCCTGCGTTCTCGCTGGCGGCCCAGCAGGTCGCCTCCGATCCGCCATTGCAATGGCACGCCGACAGTAAGGCCAACAAACAGGCCGAGAGGGCCGCTGAAAAAGCTGCCGAAGCAGAGGTGCCGCCGATCAAGGGCGGCGGCCGTGGTAAGGGCGCGCCGCCCGACGGCGAGGGCCCATCTGGTGGTATGGACGGAGCTCCGGGCGGCGGCATGGATGGGTCCATGGGCGGCGGTAGCGACGGGCCGGGAGGGGGTACCCCGCCTGAGGGCGGCCAGGGTGGCCCCGGAGGTGGGCCCGGAGGTAAAGGTGGCGGTGAAAGTCGGGTGACCGCCGCCTGGATGCTGCGGCCGGAGATGGATTTCGCTGCGCCGCTAAAGGACACGCTGGTGCTCTATCGCAGCCGTGAGGCCGTCGTGTTCGGACGCGCCAAGTCTGACGCAGTGGTGATCCTGCCACTGTCAGGTGAGGCGGTGCAGATCGCTCCGGGTGAGCGGGCCTCCGTGCATCAAGAGGGCGCTGGGCTGCGGGTGGAGATCGTCACCAGCAACGATATTCGGGTGACGTTCCGTTACAGTGCCGAGCCGGGCAACCTGCTGCGGGTCAAGGTACATGCCGAAGGCGGAATACCGCGCCCGGGCAGTCACTTCGACGTAGAGCGGGTGTACCGACTGGCGACCACGGCGCACTGAAGCCGCGCTGTTCAACCGACGGGCGCGTTCGCATCCAGCTCGTCGGTCCAGACCTCAAATTTTTCGAGTGTGTTGAATCCGAACGTGGTGCTGATGGCGGCGTCAGCGGCATCGCGTCCGCGTGCAACCGGTACGCGGCCGATTCTAGGCAGGTTGTGGCGCGCGTCGAACGTGTACCAGTTGCCATCCAGGAAGGCCTCAAACCAGGCCGAAAAATCCATCGGTGCCGGCGCGCGCGGCACGCCAATGTCGCCGAGGTAGCCGCTGCAGTAGCGTGCCGGGATATTCATGCATCGGCACAACGCGATCGCGCTGTGGGCAAAGTCTCGGCAGACGCCCTGGCCATCCTGTAGTGCCCCGGCGGCGCCGCGCCGGCTGTCGGCGTACGGGTAACCAAAGCGGATGCGCGCGTGCACGTAGTCGCAGATTGCCTGTACCCGATTCCAGCCGGGCGCCACGTCGCCAAACAACGCCCAGGCTTGCTGCATCAACAGATCAGTTTCGCAGTAGCGGCTGGCCAGCAGAAACACCAGCACGTCGTCGGGCAGCGCATCCACGGGCACCTCGCGCGCATGCGGCACCACCGGGTCGGGCAGGCCGCTGTCGCGAATCACCGCGTCGGCATGCAAGCGCAACTCGCCGGTCGGTGCGAGCAGCCGCGCACAATGGTTGCCGAAGCCGTCGCGGTAACGTTGCAGCGCCACGTTGGGGCCGGCCTGCAGTGGCGTGGCACGCAGCACGTCGGGCATGCGTTCATCTCGCAATTCGAGCATCACCAGCATCGGCGTGGGGCGCGTAAAGCGATAGCGGATATCGAAGCCCAAGTGGATCAACATGGGGCGTGCCTGTAGATGACGCTCCATACTCCGGGCCACGCGATTAGAAGGACGTGAACGAGTGCCATCGGAACGCGTCTGAGTGCACCCGAGCCGCTGCGCTCACCGTATCGTTGGATGTGCTCGCCTGCTCGCCTGCTCGCCTGCTCACCAGCCGCCCTGTTCGAGCACCTCAATCAATGCGCGCAATCGCGGTGAGCGCTGACGTGAAGGTGGATACACCAACCACAGCGGGCGGCTGCAGCCCTCGTAGTCGCCCAACACCCGCTGCACCCGGCCCGCAGCCAGCGCCGGCAGAGCGAAGAATTCCATCATCTGGGCGATGCCGACCCCAAGCTCGGCGGCATCCAGCAGCGGGTCGCCACTGTCAAACACCAGCCGTGCCGGCACTTCGACCTCGCAGTCGTGTCCGTCGCGCACGAAATGCCAGGCGACCGGACGCTGGCTCTGGGGCGCCCGCACCGCCAGGCAGGCATGCTCGGCAAGCGCCTCGAGCGTGCGCGGTTCACCGTGCTGGCTTAGGTAGGAAGGCGCGGCGACCGTGACCCAGCGCAGCGGTGCCAGCGGTCGCGCAATCACCCGCGCGTCGGTGACCGGACCGCTGCGCAGCGCAGCGTCATAGCCTTCCTCAACCAGATCCACCACCCGATCGGTCAGTGCGGCCTCGATCGACAGCAGTGGATGCCGTTGCAGTAGGTCGGCCAGCAGTGGCATCAGCACAATCCGGCCGAACGCCGACGGTGCCGACAGCCGCAGTGTGCCCGATGGCTGGCAACTGCGATCAGCCAATTGTCGCTCGGCCTCCTCCAGGCCGGCCAGCAGCGGCGCGCATGTCTCCACCAGTGCGCGTCCGTCGGCAGTGAGCACCACGCTGCGGGTGCTGCGGTGGAGCAGGCGCACGCCGAGCTCAGCTTCCAGCCGCGCGATTGCCCGCGACAGCCCCGGCTGACTGCTGCCCAGCGTTTGTGCGGCGCGAGTGAAACTTCGAGCCTCGGCGACCTTGACCAGCATGCGGACGGCATTCAGATCCATAGACTAATGCGCAAAGTCATTACAGAAGTAATCGTAATGCGATTTATATCCAATGGCGCATCAGTGCAGACTGCCCTTCGCTTAACAACGAGGTAGCACGCATGTCCCTTTGCCCCCCCCTAGCCGCCACGCCGACCCGGTTACCCTCATCGGTCGCGTTGCTCGGCGCGGCGATTTTCACGGTGGCTACCGCGGAATTTTCGGTCGCTGGACTGCTTGATACCTTGGCCACCGACCTGCACGTCAGACTCGCCGAGGTCGGCTACCTGGTGTCGATTTACGCAGGAGGCATGATCGTCGGCGGCCCGCTGATGGTGGTGGCACTGGCGCGCCTACCTCAGGCCCGCGCGTTGGTGCTGGTATTGCTGCTATTCGCGCTGGCGCAGCTCGCCGCGGCCTTTGCACCTGGTTATGGCCTGCTGGCGGTCAGCCGGTTCGTACAAGGTTTCGCCGGCTCGGCGACGTTCGGGCTGGCGCTGACGATTGGCGGGCGCATCGCCGGCCCGACCCGACAGGGCGAGGCGGCTGCCTGGATCATGGGCGGACTGATGGTCGGCACGGTGCTTGGGCTGCCGCTGACCACCTGGCTGGGCCGAGTGTTCGGCTGGCGCGAGGTATTCGTCGGCTTGGCGGTGATGGCGGCGCTGGCGGCGTTGTTGGTGGCGAGCTGGGTACGCCCGGAGGGCCAGGCCGGTGAGCCTGCCCGGACGCAGGCAGGGTTAGGTGATGCGCGGTTGTGGAAGGTGTTCGCCAGCAGTTTTCTGGTGATCGGCGCGACCTTTTCGGCGTTTACGTATTTTGTGCCGCTGCTCGGTGAGCGGGTGGGCATTGCCGTGACCTGGATACCGGCGTGTCTGGCGCTGTACGGCATCGCCACGGTAGTGGGTAACTTTGTCTGTGGCCGCTGGGTTGACCGTCACGGTGCCTGGCGGGTGCAGATGTGGGGCATGAGCGTGCTACTGGCCGCACTGCTGGTGTTCGCGATTGCAGTTGAGCAGCCGCTGCCGGCGTTGCTGGCGCTGGTGCTGATCGGATTGACCGGTGTCGCGCTGAACCCGGCGCTGGTGGCACGAGTGATGGCACTGAACGGCTCGCCGCTGGCGGCGGCGGTGCACACCGGGGTGATCTCCCTGGGCCTGCTCACCGGAACGGCACTGGCAGGGATGGCGATTGAGCACAGCGGTGATCTGAGCGCGGCGCTGTGGGTGGCCGCGCTGCTGGCGGGGCTCGGATGGCTGTCGATGTGGATGGCACCGGACCGGCAGCGTCGCGGTGGTCCAAGACCGCCGGAACCACGCTGAGACAGGGCGCCAGCCGGCCGGTCGGCACGGCACGCCAGGATGCTGCTCAGATCAAGCGCGCAACCAATGCTGGCAGCAGGCGCCCCAAACGCTGCGCCCACGCCTGCTGGCCGGGCGCGTCGGCGATCAAGTCCTGGCGGATTTCCAGTTCGACGTGGGCCAGGCCGCGCCGTTCGGCATGCACCGGGATCGCGTAATCGCTGGCGTCACTGAGCGCATACGGCTGGTTGTCGCCGACCACCAGCCCCTCGGCCTGCAGCGCCGCGCGTAGCGTGTGCGCGAGCCGGTTGTCGCGGTTGTACAACACGCCGGCGTGCCAGGGCCGCTCCAGGCCATTCAAGCGTGGAGTAAAGCTGTGCATCGCAACCACCACGGTGGGGTGGCCGACGCTGGCGCGTGCGTCCAGCTCGGCGGTGATGCGGGCGTGGTAGGGCGCAAAGATCTCCGCGATGCGCTGTTCGCGCTGGGCCGGCAAAAGTGCGTGGTTGCCCGGTATCGCGGTGCCGTCGCTGACCGCTGTGATCAGCGTCGGCGAGGCGAGCGGTCGGTTGCAGTCGATCACCAACCGCGAATAGGTCTGGGTAATCGCAACCGCGTCCAGCTGGTCGGCGAGTCGCCGGGTGGTGCCGTCGATACCGATGTCCCAGCCAATGTGGCGGTCCAGCTCAGTCTGTGCGAGGCCCAGGCCAGCCAGCGCACGCGGCACCTGCTGACCGGCATGGTCCGCCAGCAGTAACAACGGTGAGGTGCCGGTGGCATGATGGACTGTGAACGGCGCCGGATCATCCGGAGTCAGCAGCCGCGCCAGCGCCACGGGCACGGTCTCAGCCACGTGGAGCGCCGTCCAACTGGTGTTCGATCATCCACAGCCCGGCCCAGAGCTTGGCATCCATCTCGTAGCCTTCGCGCATGCGTTCGACCAGCCAGGCGGCCGCCGTGCTGCGGGGGACCTCATGTACGATGATGTTCTCAGTGGCGTCGCCGCCGCCCGCGCCGACCTTACGCAGGCCGGTCGCACGCACGAACGCGATTTTCTCGCTGCTGGCGCCAGCCGAGGTTGGGCCGACCATCAGTATCTCGGCCTGTGCGGCGGTCCAACCGGTTTCCTCCTCAAGCTCGCGGATCGCTGAAGCTTCGATTGATTCGCCGGCCTCAATGTCGCCGACCAGGCCGGCCGGCATCTCGATCGTTCGCGCTTGCAGCGGCACTCGGAACTGTTCAACGAACAGTACGCAGTCTTCAGGGGTCACCGCGATGATGATCGCCGCCAGGCCACCGGCATGCACGCGCTCGGAGTATTCCCAGCTGCCACGCACCACCATGCGCTGGTACTTGCCTTCGTAGACGACCTTGGGTTCGGCGTTGTTCGGGGTCATAGGGTCGGATTTGAGGTGATGAATTTGGAGTTGGGCAGGCGCGCCTGCTCAGCAGGCACTGAGCCGGGGACACTGGCTTGGTGCAATCGTCGCCGTGTCATCGGACCGAAGCGTAGCGTTTCGCAAAGCCCTGCGAGCATGTCTGCGTCGGCGATCACGCGTCGGTACGCGTTTTCACCATGCTGGATCGGAGCATCTAGCGCGATCGTCGTCAGCTGCCGCCACAGCAGCACTCGCTCCCGCTGTTCACGCAGTCGCACGGCGACTTGGCCGGCGCCGCGCAAGCGCAGGAAGGGGACTTCGTCGATACGACCCAACAGCGCATCAAGGCTGCCGAAATGTGCCAGCAGTACTGCTGCGGTCTTCGCACCGATGCCACTCACGCCAGGAATATTGTCGATCGCGTCGCCACACAGTGCGAGGTAATCTGCGATCTGATGTGCGTGCACGCCATGGCGGGCTTTGACACCATCGGCCCCCCAGCGCTGTTGGCGGGCGTAGTCCCATTGCTGATCATGCTTGCCGAGGAGCTGTGACAGGTCCTTGTCGGCAGACACGATCACGCCGTGGAAGCCGTATTCGCGCGCACCGTGCAGCGCCGTGCCAATCAGATCGTCGGCTTCATACTGGCGGTGCGTCAGCACGGCCAGTCCGAGTGCCGCGCACAACGCCTTGCAGTGGGCGAATTGGCGTCGCAACGCCTCCGGCGCGGGGGCCCGGTTAGCTTTGTAGGCAGGATACAGCGCATGCCGGAAACCACTGTCCAAGGCCTCATCGAAGGCCAGCACGATGTGCTCGGGGCGTTCGCGTTCGAGTAGATCCAGTACGAATCGCGCAAAGCCATGCACCGCGTTGGTCGGCCACCCCTCTGCATCATGGAATTCGTCGGGCATCGAATGCCAGGCGCGAAACACATACAGACTGGAATCAACTAAATAGAGCGGTTTCATCTGCGGCATCTGTGCCCGGTCCTAGCCATGATCGTCAATCCAGTCGCTTAACAGGGCGGCTGGATCTGGGCGCTCACGTTCGGGCGCTTGCAACCGCGGCGTTCCGATATGAATGAAGCCCACGATGCGTTCGTTTTGGGCCAGGCCCAGTTTTGATGCTACCGCCCCGTCATAAGCCATCCAGGCTGTCAACCATTGCGCGCCAAAGCCATGAGCCTGAGCCGCCTGTAGCAGTGCAAAGCAGACACAGCCAGCGGTCAATAGCTGTTCCTGTTCAGGTACGTTGGGTTCGTGCTGCAGTCGCGCAACCACTGTCACCACTAATGGCGCGTAGGTGAAGCGGCGGCGTTCTTTCTCCAGCACGGCCACGGGCGTAGCCGGGGCGCGTTGCAACGTACGTTCGGCCAAAAAATGGCCCAGGGTGACGCGTTGTGTGCCGGTGATACGTAGGAACCGGAACGGCACCAGCTTGCCGTGATCCGGTACCCGTACCGCTGAGCGCAGCATACGTAGCAACGTGGCCTCGTCCGGGCCCGGCTCTTCAAGCTGGACGGACGGCACAGAGCGGCGTGCATCCAACGCCTGCAGTGGACCAAAGGCGGGCATGTTCTCGGACATTACGGGCATCGTGTCGATTATAGACAGCTCTTGCCACCTACTCGTCAGGCTCGACACGGCGTATCAGCGAATCGGTTTACGCGCGCTTCAAGCAGGTGCTGTTTACCCGGTTATCTCGCCGCAAGACGCGGCGCTCAGGCGCAGATTAGGATGGGGGCGTCGGATTGCGTTGTTAGCCAAGGTAGGAAATGCGCATGTCAACACGTTTCTGGATGCCGAGCGAGGTCTATCCTAAAGGAGCAAGTATCCTTGTCTTGGCTGTTTTACCTTCTTCCAGCCCCCGGTTACTGTCTGCATGGGCAGAGAGCCTTTGCGCATGATGTCCAACCCCGGTATCTCTGGGTACCCGGTGCGGGATCCACGCCTGCTTGAGCAAGCGCGTGCCTTATTTTTGCCTGCGTTCTCACGCGTGTTTGCAGCAGCGCTGTCGCGCCTTGATGAGAGGTTGTTTGACCTGATTGAGGTTGCCGGCAGCGCGCAGACGCCGTATTGGGATGGCATCAGCGAACTGCGCCAGAATCGAGCTGAAATCGTCACACGGCTGCAAGCCCGACTGGACGTGGTTTGGCGTGCGCTGATCGAGGGCCGGCCCCTGTCAGCGGAGGGACCGTTGGTCGGGCAGGAGGGCGGTGGTGCGCAGTCCCCGCCATCCGAACACGCGCTGGAAGTGCAACGGGCGGTGGCTAACTCCGCCCGTGTGCTACGGCGCGATTGCGAGGCCGTGCTGGGGCGACTCGACCGTCGACTCGCCTGGATCGCCGGCGGCTTGGTGCTCGGACCGGATACCAATCCAGTCGGTCCGCAGCACCTGATCGTGGCGCTGCTTGAGGCTTTGCCGATCCGTGAATGTGTACCGGAGATCCGGCGCGCGCTGGTCAAATTGTGCGAACTTGATTTGGCTGAACCGCTCGCCCGACTTTATGCCGATCTGGACGACATGCTTGCCAGGGCCGGCGTCAACCCGGATATGTCGCGGCCATCCCAGATCGTGCGCGATGATCTGCCCACAGCGGAGGCTGCCGCGCGCGCCGACAGCGAATCCATTGCACCGGTTCGGGCTGAGCGCTTTGTCAGCCGCAGGAGACGAGGCTGTGGCGGAGTGTCGTTGGACTTGGACGCGGTCTACGCTGACGTTGATGCTCAGAGCGCGTTGCTCGACACGATGCACGAACTGTTGCAGCGGAGGCGCGGTCTGCGCGACAACGCGAACTTAACTAATGTGGTTGGCGCTGTGACAGCGGCCCAGCAGCGCCCGCTGAGCCAACGCGAGATGCTGTCGGTGTTATCGCTGCTGCAAGCCACGCCGAGCGCGACCCGAGGCATGACGGTGGGCGAGCAAAGTGATTCGCTCGCGCAGCGACTTAAGAGCGAGGTGCTGTCGGGCGCGACGCGGCTCGGTGTTGACCCGGCAAATGCGCGGCTGGACCCGATGGATGAGGATGCGATCGACCTGATCGGCATGCTGTTTGAGGTCATGCTCAATGAGCGCGACCTAGAAGGCCGCTCGCGTGAATTGGTCGTAAGGTTGATCGTGCCGTTCGTCAAAGTCGCGATGCTCGACCGAGGTATGTTCGTGCAGAAGACTCATCCCGCTCGGCTTTTGCTCAATTCGCTGACTGAGGTGTGCGAGGGCAACACCGGTGACAGCCCGGCCGAGCGGGTACTGATGACCAAGGTTGAGGAAATCATTGAGCGGCTGGTGGCCGAGTTCAACGACAACATTGCGATCTTCGCCACGCTTGACGATGAGTTTGGTGAATTCCTTGTGCAGCATCGCCGTCGGGTCGAGATCACCGAGCGGCGTGCCGCTGAGACTCAGCGTGGGCAGGAACGGCTGGACATGGCCCGAGCGCGTGCGCAGCACGAGCTGAATATGCGTCTCGATTCCACCCTGCCCGAGGCGATAGCGGAATTCCTGCGCAACCCTTGGCAGCACAACCTGACCATGGTGATTCTGCGCGATGGTGAAAATAGCGCGGTCATGGCTGAGGCGCTCAAGGTCGCAGACGCTGTCCTCAATGAGCTGGATGAGGCCCGCCGCCACTTGATCGCCACCCCTTGGCTGCAGGCATGGCAGGAGCCATTGCAGAAGGTGTTCGGTAGCGTCGGATTACAGGGTGACGCTGCGATGGTGGCGATCAGTGCACTGCACGATACGTTGCAGGCGATTGCCGAGACGCGTCCTGAATTACAGCGGCCGTTGCCAGAGCTGCCGTCGGTGCTGCTGCCGCAGCCGGTTCCGGAGACGGTCACGGTCGACCTGGATGTCGAGACAAACAATGGTGGCTTTGATCCCGCCGATGTGGCGCATTTTCGCAGCCTGCAGATCGGTACCTGGCTCGACTTCGTCGACAAGGAAGGCAAGGTGCAGGCTGGCAAGTTGTCGTGGGTGAGCCCAATGTCGGCGCGGTTGCTTTTTGTCAACCGCCGTGGCGTACGCTTCTGTGTGGCTTCGTCGGAGGAACTGGCGGTGATGGTGCGGCTGGGCCGGCTACGCGCGCACGTCAGTAACGGTGCCTTTGACAGTGCGATGCAAGGCGTTTTTGACCGCCTTGATGCGCAGTGCGACGTGGTGCACTGAAGCGCGGTGTTGCTGGTTTGCTCGCAGCGGTTCTGCGGCGTGGGGCGTTATTTAGATGCTTGGGAGCGTTTCAATAAGCATAAAGGAGAGGATTGAGTCGGGCCTCAGTGTGACGATCGCGGTGCGGACGATCAGTACGCGCTCGCACTGCGGACCTTCGGGTGTTCGCAGTGGCGCTATTGCGGCCGTTCCGCGTAGGCCCGTATGTGGAGTCGTCGGCACGGTTAGAAAATGCCGGAGCGTTCCCCCTGGTTCTGCTTGCACAGAGTTTTTCCCTACTTTATTAACATCAAAAATTTTAATCAGTTGGTCGGAATAAAAATGTCATTTTTACTGCGTAAAGCGCATCCGATAGATGCCGATAGACTGCATGACATGGGATATGCAAGTTATCGGGAAAACTTCACCGCCTTGTGGACGTCTTCTTCAGCGTTGGATCAATTTCTAAGTGAGGAGTATTCTCTTCCGGTACTGGAAAAAAGTCTCGAAGATCCACGGGTAAACTGGTTTATCGCGGAAAATCCTGATCCTGTGGGATTTGCGAAAATAACCTGGGAAAGCGTGATACCGGGGGAGAAAAAGGTCGGTGCATTGCTCAATAAGTTGTATTTAATGCCCGGTCAAACCGGGCGTGGACTCGGGAAAAAAATCATGGATGCGTTGATCGATACGGCGAGGCGGCGTAAAATATCGTTGCTATGGCTTGAGGTGTTGGAAGGAAATCCCAGGGCGCGTGCGTTCTATCAGGCTATGGGAATGCGCTATATCAAAGACGTTAATTTTTGCAGTGGTCCGCAGCGTGGCGTATTGCATATTCTGGGGCGGGATATATAGACGGGCGCGGCTTCGTCTGGATTCCGCGCATTGGATCCGCGCGGACGAGTACGTGCTATCGAAATGCGTGGCGCAGAGGCGGCTGCTGCGGGTTGGAGTCGGGCCGCTCGCGTTTAGTCGTCCGTCTGCTCGTGAGCCT
>Cebus_capucinus_imitator_PRJNA485217_SSR047__coassemble_1542_pt1 | contig 12278 bp, 12 predicted proteins | sample Cebus_capucinus_imitator_PRJNA485217_SSR047__metabat2_high_PE_004 | metagenome-assembled genome bin Cebus_capucinus_imitator_PRJNA485217_SSR047
AAATTTTGACACGTCTGGACATGATAATGCAATCATCACAGAAAGGAGGGGGATGTTGTTGCTATATAAAGCCATAATTCGTGCGATAATGTTTCGCGAAAGCTTCACGAGAGTTTCGTTGCGTGGTACTGACCAAAACCGACGGCGATGCCCGTGGTGGTGCAGCGCTTTCGGTACGCTACATCACGGGTAAGCCGATCAAGTTCGTCGGTACCGGTGAGAAGCTGGACGGGCTGGACGTGTTCCACCCTGACCGCGTCGCCAGCCGCATTCTCGATATGGGCGATGTGCTCTCGTTGGTCGAGCAGGTTCAGCACAGCGTGGACCAGGAGAAGGCCGCCAAGCTCGCCGCCAAAGTTGCCAAGGGCAAAAAATTCGACCTGAACGACATGAAAGAGCAGCTTGAGCAGATGCAGAACATGGGCGGCCTCGGTGGGCTGATGGACAAGTTGCCGGGCATCGGCAAAATCCCTGACCACCTCAAAGATCAGGTTACGGGCAAGGAAGTGCCGCGGATGATCGCAATTATCAACTCGATGACCAAAAAAGAACGCCGCAATCCAGCGGTGCTCAACGGCTCGCGTCGTGCCCGTATTGCCCGGGGGGCCGGTCTGCAGCCCTCCGACGTCAACAAGCTGATGAAGCAGTATCAGCAGATGGAGAAAATGATGTCCAAACTGTCCGGCGGTGGCATGAAGGGCATGATGCGCAGCATGAAGGGGATGATGGGCGCAATGGGCGGGCGCGGCGGCCTGCCGTTCCGTTGAGCCTGTTGCGAGCAACGTCAAGACCGTGAACAGCCGGGTCTTCTATCAGGGCCGTCCCGCTGACGCGGATACGCTGGCAGCACTGGCATTGGTCAATTACGGTCATTTCACCACGATGCAGGTACGTGATGGCGCGGTGCGCGGCCTTGACCTACATCTAGAACGACTGCAACAGGGTAACGTCACGTTATTCGGTGGTCGGCTCGACGAGGCGGCCCTTCGTTTCCAGCTCACGACCGCATTGGATGCTTTCGGTGCCAACGACGCCTCGATGCGCATCACGGCGTTCTCGCGCGTGTTCGACTTTCGAGCGCCACTGCGTGAGGTGCCGGTGGATCTGGTGGTCTCGTTCGCGGCACCGTCGCTATCACCAACGACAGCGTTGCGTGTGCGCCCGGTCGCATTCGTGCGCGCGTTGCCGCATGTCAAACATGTCGGGACCTTCCCGCTGTTCCAGTTACGGCGAGAGGCGATTGCGGCCGGTTTTGACGACGCGCTGTTTGTGGATGCGCGCGGTTACCTGGTGGAGGGCTCAGTCTGGAACCTGGGGCTGTGGGATGGGCAGTCCGTGACCTGGCCTAAGGGGCCTGCGTTGGCTGGGATCCAAGAACAGTTGCTGCGTGTCGGCCTGGACCGACTTGGCGTACCGCAACAGATTCGAGCGGTGCACCTGGATGAGCTCGGCTGTTTTTCGGCTGCGTTCGCCTGCAATTCGCGTGGGCATCAGCCCATCGCCGCGGTAGGGGCAAGCCTGCTGCCGCAATCGGGCCTGCCAGATGTGCTTGATCAGGCGATGGCGACGCAGCCCTGGCAACCGATTCGACAGCCGTAACTTGGAATTGCCTTTGTATGCCGCTATAATTTCCGGCTTACCTCGCCATCCTGGCGACTGGGCTACACAGGAAACAAAGCAATGGTCAAGATCCGACTGACCCGTGGCGGCGCCAAGAAGCGTCCGTTCTATCACATCATCGTCACTGACGTGCGCAGTGCCCGCGATGGCCGCAACATCGAGCGCGTGGGCTATTACAACCCGGTTGCGCAGGGTGCCGAGCAGCGCGTTGTACTGGACTTGGATCGCGTCGATCACTGGGTCAAGAATGGCGCTCAGCTGACCGATAAGGTTCGCAACCTGGTGAAGGAAGCGAGCAAGTCTCAGGTTGTCGCGGCCTAATTCTGAGGGCCACGCCATAGCGTGGTCCATGAGACGCCATCAGTGAAAGACACGGAGCGCCGCATCCTGTTGGGTAGGGTTGTCGGCGCTTTTGGTGTGCGTGGCGAGCTGAAGCTCGAGTCTTGGACCGAGCCACGGTTGGCGATCTTTAAATACCAGCCTTGGATCTTGCGCACCCCGAACGGCCAAGAATCTATGCTGAGCGGTGCGCGTGGGCGTGATAGTGGTAAGCATCTGGTGGCGAGCTTTCCCGGAATTTCCGATCGCGACGTGGTCGAAGCGATGCGGGGCACCGAGATCTATGTAGCGCGTAGTGCGCTGCCGCCGCCCAGCCCGGACGAGTACTATTGGGTCGATCTGGAGGGGTTGGATGTGCGGACAACCGCGGGTGTTGCGCTCGGACAGGTCTCACATCTATTTCCCACCGGTGCCAATGACGTACTGGTTGTGCGCGGCGAACGTGAACGGATGATTCCCTTCGTCCAGCCAGACTATGTGAAGTCGGTGGATTTCGAGGCGAATCTGATTGTCGTCGACTGGGACCCTGAATTCTGACAGGGCAAGGGTCAGGGTGTTCCCTGGGCTAGGGGCGGCTTGAACCGGGATGAGCCTTGCCATCGCGGCTATTGGTGCGCGCAAACGCGGTTAAGCTTTTCCCGAATCCCGAATCCCGAATCCCGCTCATGCGCATCGATGTCGTCAGCCTATTTCCTGAATTCATCGACCAGTCGGCAGGGTTCGGTGTGGTCGGGCGTGCGCGTGAACGTAGGCTGCTCGACCTGCATGCCTGGAATCCTCGCGACTATGCTGAAGGCAATTATCGGCGCGTGGATGACCGGCCTTTTGGTGGTGGCCCGGGCATGGTGATGCTGATTGAGCCGCTAAGGGCCTGTCTGGCGGCGGTGCGTGCCGCCGATGCACTGCCCGCGCCAGTGATCTACCTTAGTCCGCAAGGGCGGCCGTTGACTCAGGCCCGGGTGCGTGAACTGGCGGCGCTGCCGCGACTGGTGCTGCTGTGCGGTCGTTATGAGGGTGTGGATGAGCGCTTTCTGATGGCCGAGGTCACTGAGGAAATATCGATCGGTGACTATGTGCTATCCGGTGGAGAGCTGGGAGCAGCGGTGGTCGTGGATGCAGTGACTCGTTTGCAGGACGGCGTACTTAACGATGCCGAGTCCGCCGCACAGGACAGCTTTGAGGGGCCAGGCGGTCTGTTGGACTGCCCGCATTACAGTCAGCCGGCCAGTCACGTGCTGGGCGAAGTGCCCGATATCCTGCGCTCGGGCAACCACGCCGCGATTGCGCGTTGGCGCCGACAGCAATCGCTGTTGCGCACCTGGTTGCGACGTCCGGACCTGTTGAACGAGCAGGAGCTGTCTAATCTTGATCGTAAGCTTCTAAACGAGGCTCGGTGCCAAGCCGATGGTGAAACGAGCAGTTAACCTGATTGGTCTTTGGCTAAGGCTGGTAGCAAGGGAGGCGTGGGCTGGAGAGCGTATATATGCCTGGCAGCGAAGGATCGCCGCCCTCTAGTACCCAGTGGGGAAAATAAGTTACAATTCGCGGCTCCGTATGGACGTCTGCTGTCCCCCCGGTAGATCTCACAACTATAAACGTGCAGCGCAATTCGGTGACTGCATAGGCCCACGCTGTCGAAATGACACGCCCACCCCGAACAAATCGGTGTTACCCATGAGCAAGCTGAACAAGTCCATCATCGCGGAATTTGAGTCCGCCCAGATCGCCCGCCAATTGCCGCAGTTTAGTCAGGGCGACACCGTCGTGGTTAACGTCAAGGTCAAAGAAGGTAACCGTGAGCGCGTGCAGGCTTACGAGGGTGTTGTGATCGGCACCAAGAATGCCGGCCTGAACTCTTCGTTTACCGTGCGTAAGATTTCGCATGGCTATGGCGTTGAGCGGGTGTTTCAGACCCACAGTGCGACCATCGACTCGGTGGAGGTCAAGCGTCGCGGTAAGGTCCGTGCCGGTAAGCTGTACTACCTGCGTGGCCTGGAAGGCAAGGCTGCTCGTATTAAGGAAGACCTGGCTGCCGCTGCGCAAGCCAAGGCTGCCCGCCAGGCCGCTAAGGCCGGCTGATCTGCGGGCGCCGCCCGCCGGCCTCTGGATAAATGAAATCGCCGCCTTCGGGCGGCTTTTTCATTTCTGTCTGTGCGCAAGTGGGTGCGTTTGTGATCATGTGCATCGCCGCATTGGGCTGGATGTCGTCGCGATGTAATCGCTGTTGGCAATCATTGCGCCTTTCGAGTGCGGTTACGCCGTTCAGAGCCTTGCCTGTGATGGCGTTCACCTTCTGTTTATTATTCGACGAGTAAGCCTACGGAAGGCACTCCGTATGCAATGTTTGTGCCAGTCGCAGATCTTCTGTAATGAGGGGGGGGGCGTCGAGCGGTCGGTCTGCTCGACGCGGCCGGTCTTTGCTCATCTAAGCTTCCCCCGCCCCTGTTGCAGGCGCGGCCCCGATTTTATCACCTAGCCAATGAGGCGCTCCCCCATGCGTAGCTCATTACTGCACGACTACATCAAGGCCTACCGTAAGGCACGTAGTTGGGATTGTTCGTTGCTCCGCGCCAGCTATCGGGCTCTTCGTTACGCCGTAACGGGCGACTCGGGACATTTCAAAACACATGGAGGGTGGCGCGTCTCCCGCATCATAAGAGACGAAAGTTAAGGCCATCCAACGTGATCAGACACTATGGCGTCTGTTCGCGACTTCGATGGCTTTCTTTTTCGACTGTCCGGTTCGCTCATACAGGCTCTATTCGGATAAGACATGGTGTCGTACTGCGTCGTGAGTGCGTCGGCAGCTGCATGGTTGTGCCACACAGTCGGCAAAAAAAGTTTTTTTTGAAACAAAACGCCATGGCAACAGTTAGGAGAGATTTTTTGCTGCACGCAGTAATCAGCGCTTTGAGTGACCAGCATAAGGAGCCACCATTGCAGCGCCTACCTGAAAAGGTGGCTGCAGTCGGCATGTGGCTGCGCTGTGCAGATGCTCTCGCGGTGGCTGCTACGGCGGCGCTGTCCTATGGCTTGCGGTTCGGCACCAAGGTTCCGTCTGTGGAATACCGCGTCGCGATCGGTACCACGATCCTGTATGCACTGCTGTGCTTCCTGATTTCGCCCTTGTATCGTGGGTGGCGTGGTCGAAGCTTTGCGCGTGAATTGGGAGTGCTGTTGCTGGTGTGGACCATCGTGTTCGCCTTGTTCTCGGTGCATGCGTTGCTCGTACAAATGGGCAATAAGATTTCGCGGCAATGGTTGGCGTATTGGTATGGCTCCGGCTATGTCGCCATGGTGATGGCACGTGTGGGCATACGCGCAGTGCGGCACCGCTTGCGTAGCCAAGGCATCGATATGCAGCGGGTGGTCGTCGTCGGGCTGCGCACACCGGTGCTCAAGTTGAACCGTTACCTGCGCGCTCATCCTGGCGCGGGCATCGACATCGTTGGCTATTTTGCTTCCAGCTTCGACATCAAAACGTCAGCGGACTCGGCTGCGCCGGCTCGATTGGGTGAAATCGACAACTTGGAAGGCTATCTCCGTGAAAATCACGGTCGGGTCGAGCAGGTGTGGATCTCGTTGCCGCTGACCGATCGCGGCAACATCAAGGGCATGCTGCGCATGCTTGAGCGCTACCCGGTCCCGGTTCAGTTAGTGCCCGATGTCTACGATTTTGGCGCCCTAAACCTATCGGTGTCGCAGATCGGGTCGGTGCCGATGATTAGCCTGCGGCAGGGGCTTACGCAGAGCAACTACTTAGTCATCAAGCGCATCGAGGACTGGTTGGTGGCTGGGTTGGCGGTGCTGATGCTGTCGCCGTTGTATGTGCTATTGGCGATTGGCGTCAAGCTCAGCTCACCTGGGCCGGTATTTTTTCGTCAATGCCGTAACGGCTTGGGTGGAAAGGAATTCAAGATGCTCAAGTTCCGCTCAATGCGTGTACATGAAGAACGCAGCAACCAGCTGACCCAGGCGACTCGGAATGATCCGCGCGTGACGCGATTTGGCGCGTTCCTGCGTCGCACCAGTCTCGACGAGCTGCCTCAATTCTTCAACGTGTTGGGGGGCAGTATGTCCGTGGTGGGACCGCGCCCGCATGCGGTTGCGCACACCAACCAGTACGAGCGGCGCATTCAGCGCTATATGCAACGCCACTACGTCAAGCCGGGTATCACCGGCTGGGCGCAGGTACATGGATTTCGTGGCGAGACTCGCGAACTGCGCGACATGAAAAAACGTGTCCAGTACGACATCGACTACATCCGTCGTTGGACGCTTCGCTTGGACATCAAGATCATCGTGATGACGGTGATGAAGGTGCTGGGCCAGAAGACAGCTTATTGATGCTCATCCTGTACTACTGTTCAGCCTCTATGCGGGCCTGAGGTTGAATGCTGACACGCAAGGCGATATGGTTTGTTCAATCATTGAACAAGGATGTCGCGAGTGCAGTCCGACGAGGTGCACCACCGTCTGTTACGAATGATCGAAGAGCGACCTGGTCTAACCCAGCGCGAGGCCGCTGTGGAGCTTGGTATCAGTGTCGGCAAGGTGAACTACTGTCTGCGTGCGCTGATGGATCGAGGTTACGTCAAGCTCGGCAATTTCCGCCGCAGCACTGACAAACGCAAATACAGCTATTGGTTGACGCCTTCTGGACTCGAGGAAAAAACCCGCGTCGCACTGCAATTTTTACGTCGTAAGCGCGATGAGTACGAGCGACTGCAGAGAGAGATCGAAACGCTAATGTCCGAAGTCGGTGAGGCCACATCGAAGGCTGGACACGAGGAGGCGCACTGATGCGTGGGTGGCATCTCGTTCTGACCCGGCCTCGGCAGGAGCGTCAAGCGCTGCTCCAGCTTGAGCGGCAGGGCTTCGAAGTATGGTTGCCAATGGCGCGCGAGCGAGTGTCCAGCAAGCCGGCGAGTGTGTCGCCGATGCCCCTGTTTCCCCGGTATCTATTTGTTAATGTGGACAGCGAGACAGATAACACCGCTCCGATCCGCAGTACGATCGGCTGTTGCGGGCTGGTGCGCTTTGGCATGACGTTGGCAATGTTACCGGCGCAGGCAGTCGAGGCAATCCGGCTGCGATGTGATGAACAGGGCTGTGTGCGTCTTGGTTGTGACTGGTCTCCGGGTACTCGGCTTAAAGTGCTGGAGGGGCCGTTTGCGGGCTTTGAAGCAATATTTCACGCACGTTCTGCGGCTGAGCGGGTATCGGTATTGCTGCACTGGCTAGGCGTTGTTCGGCCGGTGCAGATGTCGGTCAAGAGTCTGGCGCTCGCGGCCGATTGACGGCAAGACCTCGCTTTCGGGGGTGGCCGATGGATGCATGCGTGACCCCAGTAGGGCGAACGTAGGGCGGTAGCGTGTCTGAACGGCTGGTTCGGGTGACTTTTTTGATGCATTTGTGAACTGCGCAAGGACCTTTCAGCTAGGCTTCGCGGTCACTTGCGCTATCCTGTACACCTGTGCTGTGTCCGGGGCTCTTCTGGATGGCTATCGAGGCCAAGATCGCAGCTGATCCGCAGACTGATCGGATATTTCGGGATTCGAGTAAGTGTTCAAAAATGTACTTTTTGTCTGTATTGGTAACATCTGCCGTAGTCCCTCTGCGGAAGTGCTGATGCGTGATGCGCTCCAAGGACGTGATATCCAAGTCTCATCGGCTGGGCTCGGTGCATTGGTCGGACGCGGGATCGATCCTATAGCCCAGGAGCTACTGGTTGAGAACGGACTGGATGGCAGTAGCCACAAGGCACGCCAAGTCGAGCCCAAATTGTTGTCGGATGCAGATTTAATCTTGGTGATGGAACGCCAACACGTCAAGCGTATTTCCGAGCAAGCCCCGGAAGTTTCCGGGAAAACCTTTCTGCTCGGCAAGTGGCAGTTCGATCGGGAAATCCCCGACCCGTATCGTCAGCAGCGTCCGGCCTTCGAACACGTTTATCGGCTGATGGCCGAGGGCGTGAAGAGCTGGCAGCCTTTTATCTAACATCGATCTTTTTTCACTACCTATTTTCGAGCCGCCACGACCTTATGACGAGCCAAGATTCCAGATCCACAGCAACAGACACGGATGAAATTGATCTGCGCCAATTACTGGGGACCCTGACTGACCATAAGTGGTTGATTGGAGGTATCACTGCAGCCTTCTTCGTCATAAGCCTCGCTTATGCGATTTTAGCAACGCCTATCTATCAAGCCGATGCACTGGTGCAGGTGGAGTCGAAAATTCCGTCTTTGCCGGGCCTTTCTGATTTGACTCAATCGCTTGGCCTTGGAAGTGGAGGAACCGCTGCAGCCACTACCGAAGTTGCCTTGATCACTTCTCGTTCAGTGATTGGCAATGCAGTGGACGAGCTTGGAATGGATATCGATGTTGAACCTTCCAGGTTCCCAATATTTGGCGGCTATCTAGCCCGTAGAGCTGAGGCGAATTCACCCGGAAAGTTAGCTAAGCCATTGTTTGGCCTAAAAAGCTACGGTTGGGGTGGTGAGAAACTGCAAATTTTTCAGTTGCGTGTGCCTGAAAGTCTGCTTGAAGCACCACTTGAATTAACCGTGCTTGATAATAAAGGCCACTACTCATTGGCGGGGCCTAATGGTACGGTACTATTAAAGGGTGAGGTAGGTAAATTGGCGCAGGGTGGGGGAGTGACGCTGCAGGTCAGTAACCTCATTGCTAATATTGGAACGCACTTTTACGTTAGTTTGCGGCGTAGACTTAATGTTATCAGTAATTTGCAGCAAGCTGTGCAGGCCAACGAGTCGGGGAAAGACTCTGGTATTTTAGATGTAACGTATGAAGATGCAGACCCAGCGCTCGCAGTGTCCTTCTTACAGCATGTGGCTCAAGCTTATGTACGTCAAAATGTAGAGCGTAATTCTGCTGAGGCGTCCGCGCAGCTTACATTTGTCAAGGAACAGCTGCCAAATGTGCGTAGACAAGTAGACGCGGCTCAGAAAGCGCTCAATGCTTATCAGACAAAAGCTAATTCGGTCGATTTGTCTTTGCAGACTAAAGGACTTTTGGATCAAGAAGTCGCCGTAGAAACCAGCATCCAGCAGCTGCGCCTGCAGCAAGCCGATATGGATCGTAAATTCACCCAAGATCACCCTGCCTACCAAGCTCTGTTGCGGCAGATAGGTGAGTTGGAAGGGCGAAAGTCCGGTTTTCAAAATCAAGTTAAACAGCTACCGGATGCTCAGCAAGAACTGCTTAAATTGACCCGTGATCTCAAAGTCAGTAATGAGATGTACACGGCAATGCTAAATCAGGCCCAGCAGCTAGACGTGGCTCGGGCGGGCACCGTAGGAAACGTGCGTATCGTTGATCCCGCTGCGGTTGACGACACTGCACCAGTCAAACCAATGAAAGCGCTGGTCATAGTTATAGGTACTTTTCTTGGCTTGTTCTTATCAGTTGGCATCGTTTTACTGCGTCAGATGTTAAATCGCGGCGTAGAGGATCCAGCCCAAATCGAAGAACTTGGCTTGCCGGTATATGCCTCTATCCCAGTTAGTCCCGCGCAAGAGAGCGACTCCGTTCGTGGCCATGGCCGTGGTGACGGAAAAGTGCACGTCCTGGCCGTCAACGACCCAGCGGACTTGGCGGTAGAGGCTCTTCGAAGCCTGCGGACCAGCCTGCATTTTGCGCGGTTGGAGGCCAAGAACAACATTGTTTTGATATCTGGTTCCAGCCCAAATGCTGGTAAAACCTTTGTCTCGGTAAACTTGGCGACTGTTATCGCACAAGCAGGTCAGCGGGTTCTAATTATTGACGGAGACATGCGTAAAGGAACCTTGCACAAAGCACTAGGTGTTAAACAGGCGCCGGGCCTATCCGACGTGTTGGTCGGGCGGATCAGTGTGGTGGATGCCATCCAAAGATTTAATAATGTGGAGAGTTTGCATTTCATTCCTCGCGGAGATATTCCTCCAAATCCATCTGAACTTTTGATGCATCACAACTTTACGGATCTGTTGTCACATGTGACTTCAAAGTACGACTTGGTCATAATCGATACTCCGCCAATTCTCGCCGTTACCGATGCCGCGGTGATCGCCCATCATGCTGGAACCAGTTTGCTTGTGGCCCGCTTTGGCCTTAATCAGCAGAAGGAGATTGCGTTGGCCAAGAAGCGTTTTGAACAGAATAACGTCAGCCTCAAAGGAGCGATATTTAATTCAGTTGAGCGACGTGCTGCCGGGTATTATAGTTATGGCTATTATGAGTATAAGTCCAGCAAAAGTTGACTGTCTTTTATAAGGGTCTGTTAATGGTTGCTATGTAATATCTTTATCAGGTAGTCATAGCACAGGGTAGCCTCGAATTCCAAGTGCAACACCCCCATATGCGGGTGTTGCCATGCCGATCCACTGCCGAACCTATAGCCACATGAGCGCCGAAGAGTGCGCTGTATTCATGATCGAACGTTAGAACGGCAGCAGCCAGCGTGCGATTGCTCGACGCTTGAATCGCTCCGTCTCCACCGTCAGCCGCGAAGTGCACCGTTTGCCCCGGTACGACGTGAAGCTGGCGGCCAGGCTCTACCGCCCAACGTCGCCGGCGCAGCCGCCGCCGACGACGTTAGGCGGAGGGCACATCACTGTACCAATACGTCTATGCGCGGCGGATTCACCTGCGCGGATCGCCGGAGTAGATTGCAACCAAACTGCGCGCCATGCCCGACGCTATTCGACTCGGCTTGGTCAGCCACGAGACGATCTACACCGCCATCTATGCCCAGCCACGCGGCGCGCTCAAGCAAGACTGGATCCAGGCGCTACGGTAGGCAAAACCCGCACGTGGCCGGTCGTCGGCACGAGCGCTGCTGGCGTGACGTGCAGGTTTGTCCCGGAGGCGTTACGCATCGTCCATCGGCCTGAGGATATTGAGCATCGCCTGCTGCCTGGGCACTGATGAGGTGACTTCGACAAGGACGCCTACAACTGCTGCGCTGAGGGGCTACATGCGGTAGATAAAGAAGCTGGCGGATTTCCTGCGCAAGAGCCTGACATACGACTGCGGCAGTGAGATGGTCCGGCACGCCGACTACGCCAATTCCTGCCCAAGGGCGCGGACCTGTCAGGCGTAACTCAGTACCAGCTCAACTACATCGGCCGCCTGCTTAACGGCCAACCGCGTAAAACCCTTGGATTGAAGTTCTCGGAGGAAGTCATGGCCGATGAAATCGCGAACTTCTACCTCAGTGTTGCACTTAATATTTGAAACAGCCCAGCTTTTCTGTGGAAGTGGAAGTGGAAGTGGGAGTGGGAGTGCTTTGCTATTTTCTTAATAAAAATTGGATGTGCATCTCTCTCTTTAGCTAAAGTCAATGATTTCCTGCTTAGTTTTAAAGCCCCAGTCAGAGCTTTTCCAATTTTGTAGATGGAAGGCCGATACCTTGCAGTGGGCATTGAGCTAAGTCGCGGGAATTTGAGATTTAAGCAATATATTTTTGAATTATTTTTTATATGAATTTGGTGGCGCAAATATAATTTTGACAAGATCGAATCTTGCTGGATATAAAACTACTTTAATTTATTTGAAGCCAGACGGATAGGTGTTCTGTATGGCATTGGTTGGTCACTTCTCAATCCCTAGGTGCACTTTACCTTCTAAGCCGACTATGAATTTTTTTAATTGGTCGAGCTAAGAAAGCTTATAAGATTGCGAAGATTAGCATTATTTTTATTTACTATTTAATATAACTGGGTGAATAATGAAGATCGCAATCGCTGGTACTGGCTATGTAGGCCTTTCTAACGCAATCTTGCTTGCCAAGCATCATCAAGTTGTTGCTTTGGACATCGACTCTAGAAAAGTGGAACTTTTGCAGAAAAAGCGCTCGCCAATCGAGGATCCAGAGATTCAGGAATACCTTTCTGGGCACGAGCTTGCATTCCAGGCTACTTTGAATAAGCACGAAGCCTATGAAGGTGCAGATTTCGTGATTATCGCTACCCCAACCGACTACGATGAGCAGACTAATTATTTCAATACCCGCTCAGTGGAGTCAGTAATCAGAGACGTATTGTCGATAAATCCCAACGCGGTGATGGTGATAAAATCCACGGTTCCAGTGGGCTATACTGCCGCGATGCGTGAACGATTCTCCACCGAAAACTTGTTGTTCTCCCCAGAATTTTTACGTGAGGGCAGGGCGCTATATGATAACTTACATCCAAGCCGGATCATTGTAGGCGAGCGTAGCGAGCGCGCGCAGGTCTTCGCAAGACTTCTTGAGCAGGGTGCTATCAAAAAGAATGTGCCGATACTTTTCACGGATTCTACTGAGGCGGAAGCAA
>Cebus_capucinus_imitator_PRJNA485217_SSR047__coassemble_1553_pt1 | contig 12056 bp, 14 predicted proteins | sample Cebus_capucinus_imitator_PRJNA485217_SSR047__metabat2_high_PE_004 | metagenome-assembled genome bin Cebus_capucinus_imitator_PRJNA485217_SSR047
CAACGTGGTGATAGTCGGTGCGTGCGTTAGGCCCACCGACGTTCATGATGATGAAATCGTCTTGCTGGATGCACTTGTTGCCGACTGGGGGGCGTAGCAGATGTCGACGTTGCTTGATCCAGGCTTGAAGGTTAAGCGGGGCGGGCAGCATGGCATAGTCCGGCGTGGGATCAACGTTCTTGGCGGTCGGCTTGGATGCGCGCGAGCGCAGTCGGATAACAGCTGTCGAGATCTTCCGGCCGGGCCAGATTGATGCCCAAGTCGTGTACCAGACCATTGCGCAGGCTGTAGACCCAGCCGTGGACCTGTAGGGCTTGTCCTCGTTGCCAGGCGTCTTGCACAACAGTGGTGCGCGAGACATTGACCACCTGCTCAAGCACATTCAGCTCGCACAGCCGCGCATGCTGCAGAGGCAGTTCGCCGGCCGCATGCAAGCAGTGGGCGTGTTTGTCAGCGACATCGGTGACGTGGCGGATCCAGTTGTCGACCAGGCCCATGCGCTTCTGAGTGAGGCTGGCATGGACGCCGCCACAGCCATAGTGGCCCACCACCAGAATGTGCTTGACCTGCAGCACGTCGACCGCGAACTGGATCGTGGACAGACAGTTGAGATCGGTGTGGACGACGACGTTGGCGACGTTCCGGTGTACAAACACCTCGCCCGGCGCCATGTCGATGATCTGATTGGCAGGCACTCGCGAGTCCGAGCAGCCGATCCATAGGTATTCGGGATTCTGCTGCTCGGACAGCCGCGCAAAGAATTCGGGGTCCTCCTTGTTGATCCGTTCGGACCAGCCACGGTTTTTCTCGAGCAGTCGGGTCAGGGAATTCATTGAGCGGGGACTTGGGTAGCCGTCAGACGGTTGGTGAGGTACTAGGGCTAAGCGTCACGATCCGGGCGCCAACGCTGCATCCAGTTGGCGGTATCGCGTGAGTCTTGCGCCGGTTGCCGGTGCAAGGCGTCGATCACCGCATCGATGTTGGCTTGTGGATGGTTCTGGCTCAGCTTGAGTTTGATCTGGATCGAGCGGGCTTCGAACCGGAAACCGACGATTCCGCGTAGCTTGTGCGCAGCGTTGGGATTATCGGACTCGAACCGCCAGTCGCTGCCGGCGCGGCTTTCGAAGGCATCGCTGAGCCGGCCGATCAGCCGCGCCAGTGGGCTGGGCTCATCGATCAGCTGAAGCTGCCCGTGCAGGTGTGCAATCGCGTAGTTCCAGGTCGGTACCCGTCCGGCAAGCTGCTTGTCTGGATACCAGCTGGCGGACACGTAAGCGTGCGGGCCGTGCACGATCACAAGAGCCTCACTGGCCTGCGCGGTCTGCGGGTTGGGGCGCGCCCAGTGGCCTTCAAGCGTCACCGTTTGTTGGTCGCGCGTATACAGCACCGGCAGGTGGCTGACCTGGGGCAATGCGCCATCGCCCGGTGTGATCAAGGTGACAAACGGATCGTGCGCGAACAGCTGGTCCAGTGCGTCCAGGTCGTCGGTCGCGAAGGCGCGTGGGGTGTACATCATTGTGCTGGCTAAGCTCGGTGCCCAAGCGTAACCGACATGTTGCCGCGCAGGTCCTCGTCGCGCGCGGCCTGGGGCGGGGCGAGCTCGGACAGCGAAAAGCCGCGCGCCAGCGCATCGTCCTCGTCCAGCCCGTCCCAGGCGACAAACTCCGCATCAAACAGCGCGGCGCGCGCACTGTCCTCGCTGTCGTAGGTGAGTACATTGCCGTCGTTGTCGAGTACCTCGGCGGTGCCGGCCTCTCTGACCCGCAGCCTGGCCCAGATCAGCAACCGGCCCAGGCTGGCCAGCCACCATTGGTCACGGGTGTCGTTGGAAGGGTTCATTGCATTACCTTGGAGAGCAGGCCGAGCTGGGCTGTATGCCCCGTCCGGCAAAAAAAGTCAGCTGTGACAGCCGGGCGGGTGTCGCCAATCCGGACAGACGGCGGTCGCGGAGGTGGATCAGGGGCAGCGGCCGCAAGATCACGAACGCGCAGAACCCGGCAACCGCCACGCCGACGCAACACAGCGGAAAGAATAGCCTCATGGTTACAGCGCGCCCAGCAACCGAGGCGCAAATGCTCCCAGCACCAGCGCGGCGGTGGTGATCCATAGCGGTCGTAGCGCGTGGCGCGTCGCCTGTCGGGCTTCCGCAGTCTGCCACCAGGAGGCGCCATCGGGCTGGCTCGTGGCGCGCCGCTGTAGCCTGACGAAACGGACCAGCGTCACCAACGCGGTGACGATGGCCAGTGCGTAAAGCGCCAATTGCACCGTCACTGCGAGTTCTAACGACGTCATCAGACCCTGTCCTCAGAACTCCGCGCTGCCTGGTGCGCGCGGGTAGGGGATGGCATCACGGATGTTGGACAACCCGCAGACATAGACCACCAGGCGCTCAAAACCCAGCCCGAAGCCGGCCGATGGCACCGCGCCATAGCGGCGCAGGTCGCGATACCACTGGTAATGCTCCGCATCCAAGCCGAACTGTCCCATGCGTGTATCCAGCACATCCAGCCGTTCCTCGCGCTGGCTGCCACCGATAATCTCACCAATACCCGGGGCTAGCACGTCCATCGCTGCCACAGTTTTGCCATCGTCGTTCAAGCGCATGTAGAAAGCTTTGATGTGCTCGGGGTAGTTGGTCACTACCACCGGGCGGCCGACGTGCTCCTCGGTCAGCCAGCGCTCGTGTTCGGTCTGCAGGTCCAGACCCCATTCGACCGGGAAGTCGAACTTCTTGCCAGAGTTGCGCAGCAAGGTGATCGCATCGCCGTACTCGATTCGCTCGAACGGCGCGTTGATGAACGTCTCCAGCTTGGCAATCGCCTGTTTGTCGACGCGCTCGGCAATGAATGCCAGATCGTCGCCGCGCTCCTCCAGCACAGTCTTGAACAGATACTTGAGGAACTGCTCGGCGACCCGCGCATCTTCGGCCAGATCGGCAAAGGCGATCTCTGGCTCGATCATCCAGAATTCGGCCAGGTGGCGAGTGGTGTGGCTGTTCTCGGCACGGAAGGTGGGGCCGAAGGTATAGACCTTGCTCAGCGCCAGCGCATAAGCCTCGACGTTGAGTTGGCCAGATACGGTCAGGAAGGTTTCCTTGCCAAAGAAATCACGGCCGAAGTCGATTCCGCCCTCACCGGTGCGCGGCAGGTTGGCCAGATCCAGCGTGGAGACGCGGAACATCTGGCCGGCGCCTTCGGCGTCGGAGGTGGTGATGATCGGCGTGGAGATCCACATAAAGCCGTTCTCGTGGAAGAACCGATGCACGGCCTGCGCCAGGCAGTTACGGATCCGGGTGACCGCGCCGAACAGGTTGGTGCGCGGACGCAGATGCGCCACTTCGCGCAGGAATTCCAGCGAATGTGCCTTGGGTTGGATCGGGTAAGTCTCCGGGTCATCCACCCAGCCGACCACCTCGAGTGAGTGCGCCTGGATCTCGAAGGCCTGACCTTGACCTTGCGAGGCCACCAGGGTGCCGCTGGCGATCACCGAGCAGCCTGCGGTCAGCTTTTTGACCTCGGATTCGTAATTAGGTAGATCAGCCGGTGCGACCACTTGGATCGGCGCGAAGCAGGAGCCGTCGCTGACATTGACAAAGCTCAGGCCCGCCTTGGAATCGCGCCGGGTGCGCACCCAGCCACGGACCGTCACCTCGCCGCCGGCCGGGAGCTTCCCAGCAAGCGCATGTTCAACGCTGACCACCGTCATGATTGTTCCTTTGCCACGGCAAAACGTCTGTAGGGCCGGCCAGTTTAAGGGCGCAGCGAGGCCGGCGCGAGCTGCCTGAACGGGGCTTGCCTGATGCGGACCAACCCCAATATCGCAGATAACCGCTGTAGAAGTGGCTTTTCCCTACGAGCTTTCCGCCAGCCCTGCCGGCGCTGAAGCCCCTCTACAGGTGCCATTGCCTATAATCTACGGATCCGTTCGGAGACATTGCCCATGGCCGTCACCCTCTCTCCCGTCGCCCTCGAGCGCGTGCGCCGCTTCGTTCAGCAGACGCCGGGCGCGCTCGGCCTGCGTTTTGGCGTAACCCGTACCGGGTGTTCGGGTTGGGGCCACGTTACCGACCTGGCGCGCGAGCAGCGTTCCGACGACAGTGTGTTTGAGCAGGATGGCGTGCGCGTCTATGTTGACGCGGCGAGCCTGCCGCTGGTGGACGGCACCCGCATCGACTTCGGCAAACACGGATTAAGCGAGGCGTTCACCTTCCGCAACCCCAATGCCACTGCCGAGTGTGGGTGTGGCGAGAGCTTCACAGTGGATGATTCACACCGTCCCATAGAGGCCTAGTTGTTCTCTATTTCATTGAATATTAAGCATTTTTTTCAAGGACGTCTCAAGAGATCCTCGAACGTCTTAGCGTGGTGGGGATATCTGAGGGGGTAGCGCGCTAAAGCCGGGGGTAACATGCCCCCAATGCGGATGCGAGGACACTCTCATGGCTGTGGACACGTTGACCGCACTTCGAGTGCGGACGGCCCCACCGGGCAAGTACTTCGATGGGGGGGGCTGTACCTGGACGTCAAGACGAACGGTGCGCGCTACTGGCAGATGAAGGCCATCGTGGCATCCTCAATCTCGGAGATATGATCCGGAATCCCGCTGGGCCTGGCGCTCATGCATTAGCGAGCGCAATGGAGTCCAGTTCCAGCAGGCGGTGAGGGTGGGAGTACACATTGAAGCCTTCCCTGCGCGCAAAGCCGACGAGGCAGATTCCCGCTGCTTTGGCCAGGTCGATCGCCAGCGCGGTCGGCGCAGAAACTGCAGCAACGATTGCCATTCGCGCGAAGGCCGCCTTGCTGATCATTTCATAGCTGGCGCGACTGGACAGCACTAGAATGCCGGCCCTTGTAGACGTCGAGCGTCGCGTGAGAGAGCCAATCAGCTTGTCCAACGCGTTGTGCCGGCCTACATCCTCACGCACCTGGAGAATGCGGCCATCTGAGTCCGCCCAAGCCGCCGCATGGGTCGAGCCTGCCGCAGCATTCATTGGTTGGCCTTGCTTCAGTGAGGCCAAGGCCAACCGTATCGAAGTGGCTGAGCACGATGCGGGATGATCAAGCGGCGTTGGCGTGCGAATAACCTGCTCCAGCTGGCTGGCCCCACAGATGCCGCATCCACTGCGGCCGGGCAGATTGCGCTCCCTGTTTGTGATTACGGCAAGGACTGGCGCGTCGCTGGTTACGGTCATGGCCAGCTCGATGCCTTCCAGGCGCGGGTGGACATCCACGCCAAGCATTTGTCCGGGGTGAGCGATCAGTCCTTCTGTCAGCGAGAAGCCGAGGGCGAAGTCTTCCAGGTCCGCCGGACTTGCCATCATCACCGAGAACACAATGTCGTTGTAAAGCATGGCCACGGGGATTTCTTCGGCTACGCTGTCCATGATCGAACGGCGCACATCACCGTGCCACTGGATGGTCTGCCGACGTGCGATGCCGTCAGTGTCTCCCGCAAAGACTGGGCTGGGCTCAAACATATAGAAGTGGCCTGGCGAGTTGGGGAGGGGGCGTGCGAGGCGGCCTAGCCCGTTGGAGGGGCCGGGCACCACGGCATGCGAGTGGACTTCGATGCTGGAGAGACTAGCCCCAGGATGCGCGCGCTACCACGGCAAAAAACAGCGAATGTGCGTGCATGGACGTTTGGCGGAAATGAATGGACAGCTTGGGCCGCGGTAGGCCGCTGGAGTTCCATGGTGGGGGTTACGCGTGGCCGGAGGCGACTGAATCTCAAGCGTTTTTTATATGGCGTGCGACATGAAGGCTTTGCGATGATTGCGCGCAGATTTCATCGGCCACTCAGGGGTTCGCAGCATCGATGTGACTTTCCTCACCACTGCAGGGCAGCCACCAGTATAGGGCGCGGACTATCCTTTAGGGCTGGATACACTGTCCGTAGCTGCGGACACTGTCGCGTGGTTAACTTTGCTCACCCCAAAACTTCCGCCGCGAGTGCCTGTTATGCCAAAGCAGAAGATCCCCCGTTACAAGGCCTACGATCATCCCGCCGGTGGCTGGGGAGCCGCAGGTGCGACAGCCAAGGTTCTGATGCAGCAGAGCGTCATTACCAAGGGCTCCAAGGCCCTTCTGTCGATGAACCAGCCGGGTGGATTTAAATGTCCCAGCTGCGCGTTCCCGGATGCGGATCACACCAAGAAGCTTGAGGTCTGCGAGAACGGAGCCAAGGCTCTGGCATGGGAAGCGACCAAGCATCGTGCGACTCGCGAGTTCTTCGCGCAGCACACGGTGCAGGAGCTGATGGCGCAATCCGATTACTGGCTGGAGATGCAGGGCCGCCTGACCGAGCCGATGCGCTATGACGCAGCGACCGATCACTATGTTCCATGCAGCTGGGATGATGCTTTTGCGAGGATCGGTCGTCACCTGCGCTCTTTGTCGAGCCCGCATGAGGCCGAGTTCTATACTTCTGGGCGCACGCCCAACGAAGCGGCGTTCCTGTATTCGATCTTCGTCCGCGAATTCGGCACCAACAATTTCCCGGACTGCTCGAATATGTGCCACGAGCCCACCAGCCGCGGTCTGCCGCCGGCGATCGGTATCGGCAAGGGCACTATCGTACTTGACGACTTCGAGCACGCGGAGGCCATTTTCGTCATCGGGCAGAACACGGGCACGAACTCGCCGCGAATGATGACCAACCTGGTGGAGGCACGAAAGCGCAAGGTTCCGATCGTCGCGGTCAATCCGATGCCCGAACGCGCCCTGATCCGCTTTGCCGAGCCGCGGGACGTCGTGCAAATGGCGACGTTCGGATCCACCGAAATTTCCAGCGAGTTCGTTCACGTGCGGATTGGCGGTGACCTGGCCTTGATCAAGGGCATGATGAAAGCCATGTTCGAGCGGGAAGCCGCTGGTGAAACGGTGCTCGACCACGAGTTCCTGGCCGAGCACACGGTCGGGCTGGATGCATTGCGCGAGGACGTGATGGCGCAGCACTGGGATGAGATCGTGGGGGTGTCCGGGATCAAGAAGGAGCAGATCCTGCGCTGCGCCGAGATATACGTCCGCTCCCGCGCGACGATCATCTGCTACGGAATGGGCCTGACCCAGCACCAGCGGGGCTCGCGCCTGCTGCAGCAGGTGGCGAACCTGCTGATGCTTCGTGGCAACTTCGGAAAGCCGGGCGCCGGTATCGCGCCCATCCGTGGGCATTCCAACGTGCAGGGCGACCGCACTGTCGGCATCGACGAGAAGCCGACGCAGCGCTACCTCGACCGTGTACGCAATGTCTTTGGCTTTGACCCGCCGTACGAGCATGGACACCACGTTGTGGAGTCCCTTAAGGCAATGCTGGCAGGAACTGCCAAGGTCTTCATTGGCATGGGCGGAAATTTCATCCATGCCGTGCCCGATACCGAAGTGTCGTACCGGGCGATGCGCAATCTGGAGCTCACGGTAGGCATTGCCACCAAGCTCAACCGTGGTCACCTGGTGCACGGGAAAGAGGCACTGATCCTTCCAGTGGTGGCGCGGTCGGAGTGTATCCATACGCCATTGGGCGAGCAGTTCATCACCATTGAGGATGCGATGTCGAATGTCACCGCCTCGCGGGGCGTGCTGCAGCCGGTGAGCGAGCATGTGCTGCCGGAAGTGGAGATCGTATGCCGCATGGCGATGGCAGCACTGCCCGACAGCAAGGTCGATTGGGTCGCCTGCATGCACGACTATGACCACGTCCGCGACCTGATTGCAGCGGTCTATCCCGAAATCTATGCAGGCTTCAATGAACGGATCCAAGCGCCGCATGGTTTCCACCTGGACATTCCGCCACGCCGTCGCGAGTGGCCGACACCTAATGGCAAGGCCAACATCCTGGTGTTTCCGGGGCTGGAGGTGAACGATGTGGTCTCGGATCCGACCATGCTGCGGCTGGCGACGGTACGCTCCCATGATCAGTACAACACGACGATCTACAGCTACAACGATCGCTATCGTGGCGTGTACAACGACCGCATGATCCTCTTCATGAACCTGGAGGATCGCGTGGCGCGGGGGATCAGCAAGGAAGGGCAGGTCAGCCTGGAGACGATCTCCAGCGATGGCGTGCACCGCCGGGTCGATGGCCTCACTGTGCTGGACTATCCCATGCCACGCGGCGCAGTGGCGGGCTACTACCCCGAACTCAATCCGTTGCTGCCGCTTGACTACTTCGATCGCATCAGCGGGACCCCCGCGGCGAAGTCGATCCCCGTGCGCGTGATCATTCCGCAATGAAGCAGTAACAGCGTCGACGCACCGTCGGGAGGAGGAAACATGTCAGGCGAGCTCATCCGGGTACCAGAGCCGATGATGCCGGCGGGATCGGCGCAGCCTGCGCGGCGGCTCACCGACGGTTTCGGACGCAGCTTTCCGTACCTGCGCTTGTCGCTCACCGAGGCCTGCAACTTCCGGTGTAGCTATTGCCTGCCCGACGGTTACCAGGCCGATGGCCGCCCGCGCTTGGTGCAGGTGGATGAGATCGCGCGCCCGGTGCGCGTGTTCGCCGCGCTGGGCATGAGCAAGATCCGACTGACCGGCGGCGAGCCCAGCCTGCGCAAGGACCTGGACGAAATCATCGTCACCGTGGCGGCGGTGCCGGGCATCCGCAAGGTGGCCATCACCACCAACGGCACCCTGCTGCCGCGGCGATCTCCCAAGGCGAGGCGATCGCTCATGGCCGGGGCGAAGCTAACCGTGTGGCCTCATATCCAGACGTACGACTAAAAACCTGAGTTGGGATACCTTCCGTCCTCAACGATAACCGATGCCCTACTGCCCCTTCTTGCCCAGTCCCGCCGGAACGACGTCCACGCCAATCTCCGCGTTTGAACCGGCGCGAGAACTCAACCCGGTACTCGCGGGTCAGAAACCCAACCCACCGGGCGAGACTCCAGCATCACCTGTGGCGGGCAAGACTGGAGATGCTCCATCTCCAGCTCCAATGTCCCTTGATAGGGCACTTGATGCCAACGCTGGCCGAATTCGATCACACGTTCGTACAGATCGTGTCGGACGTCCACGTGCGACAAATCCGGAAGGGGCTTAGATCGTGACGCGCATGCTGACTGTAGACCTTCCTGGAACTGTTCTTCATCGAATGCGCCGCTCCACAGCTGTGCTTGTAGGCTTTCGACGAGCGCCTCGGCATGAATGGCCTGGTTAGTTAAGTTCGGGTCCTTGGCTTCGTGTGTCTGCTCTATGGCGAATGAAATGTCTGAGCCCTTGGCGACAATGCCCAGGAAGCCCTGGTCGTAGCGCAGAGCCGACTCGACGACGTAATGAATCAAGTCGTGCGGCAGCACGCCTTGGCGCGGCATGCTCGTGCTGGTTTCCGAACCGTCCCTTCGCAGGCAGAAGAGTTGGTCGTACTTGTCGTTCTTAATAAGCTTCTTGGCGATGATCTTCATGGTTGTCCAACCTCACATGTGATGGCTGCGCCATTGGCGGGAGGCCGGGTCTTCGATCAACATGCAAGTGAAGGAAAGGAATTCCAACGTCGCTGGTCGCGTCCCATAGGGCACGATGGTGGACGCGACGATCTTCAACGCGCCGAGCTCGACCAAAAACAAGGACGGTGAACGCGATCGGGAAATGCATCAGACGAAGAAGGGAAATCAGTGGTTTTTCGGTCTGAAAGCGCATATTGGAGTGGATCGGGACTCGGGCCTGGTGCATACGGTGGTGACCACGGCGGCGAATGTAGCCGATGTGACTCAGACTGCCGCGCTGCTGCACGGTGATGAGAGCCAGGTGTTTGCTGACGCCGGCTGCACCGGCGCGGACAAGCGCACGGAACTGAGCGACAAGGCAATCGAGTGGGAAATCGCGACGCGCCGCAGCGTCCTGAAGAAACTGCCGGAAGGTGCGATCAAGCAACTGCGGCAAAGGCTGGAGCACCTGCGCGCGAAAGTGCGCGCGCGTGTAGAGCATCCGTTTCGCGTGATCAAACAGCAATTTGGCTTGCATAAGGTGCGCTACAAAGGACTGTAGAAGAATGCCTCGCAGTTGCAGGTGATGTTTGCGCTGGCCAATCTGTGGCGGGTGCGGAAGCGGTTGCTGGAACCGACAGGGGAAGTGCGTCTAGCTGTGTAAACCCAACACGTTGTTCAGGGGGATGCGGGAGATTGGGGGCTTGTAGCCAAGGCTGGCGTGAGGTCGGTGCCAGTTGTACTGATGGAGCCAATGGGGCAATGCATTGGCGCGCTGCTCGGAGTCGGCATAGGAGCATGCGTAGGCCCACTCGCGCAAGCTGGTTTGCACCAACCGCTCGGCCTTGCCATTGGTCCGAGGGGTGTAAGGCCGGGTGCGCAGGTGTCGCATGCCGAGCCGCCGAAGCAGCCGGCGGAAGCGGCGGGATCTGTAGCAGGTCCCGTTGTCGGTCAACACGCGTTCGAAGCGCACGCCCAGGCTGCGGTAATAGCGCACCGCTCGCATCAGGGCCTGGCAGGCGCTGATCCCGCGTTCGTCCGGTTCGATGGAAGCGAAAGCCAGACGCGAGTGGTCGTCGATGGCTAGATGGACATACTCCCAGCCAACGCCGCGGGAATGGATCGAGCGATCATCAGTCACGCGGTGGTCGGGCTGCAGAAAACGCCCCAGTTTCTTGATATCCAGATGGAGCAGTTGGCCGGGTTGGGCGTACTCCATAGCGACTCTCCGGCCATGCTGGCTCCAGATCTGCCAGCCGATGCAGGCCCGCACGGCACAGCAACCGGGCGATGGTGCTCGGCACAACAGGCAATGGCTGGACGATCTGGCGATAGGTCTGCCGAGAGCGACGTCGCTCAATGACCTGACCTACGATCTCCGGTGGCGTGGCATGGGGGCACGAGCTTGGCCGCGAGGTTCGGTCGGACAAGCCTTGCTCGCCTTCTTCCTTGAACCACCTGAGCCACTTGCAGGCGGTTCGGATGCTGACGCCGGCTGCGTGTGCGGCTTCTTCGATACGCAGACCCTGAACAAGGATGCGATCCACGAGTAAGGCTCGACCGCGAGGGCTCAAACGGGCATGTTTATGCAGGTTCATCCGGGGCTCCTGGGGGCTGGTTGGCTTCGCAACCTCCATCTTCCAGAGATGCCCCGGATGAACAACCTACTGAGAGATCACATCTAGCGCAGGGGAAATCGGGCGAAAAGGTGGTCGTAGCGGCCTGAAAATGGCCTGGCAACGGACCGAACAAGCAGATTCATTGCTGGCTGATCGCAGGGATGGTCGGCCACACCGGAGTAACCGGTACGCGTGGCTTGTTCAGACCTACCCTAATTTACTGCGTTCGATACAACAACTTTTTCGCTTCAGGCTCATGTGTCGTTGCGCAAGGCTGGGCAGCATAATCTATCAATATATGGGCTATGATAAATATTTAGGAGTGGGGGATCATGGAAAATTGCAACGATTGCAGAGCTGGGATTTGCTAAAAAGCTTACTTTCGTTTTCTGTACATGGCCTGCTCGAGCGTCGCGTTTGGACGTTGCGCGGTTTGAGGGGGCGATATTTATATTGTGGGGTGGCATCGTATTGATGCGCTATCGGCAGAATCGTGCAGAATCGGTGACCCTGCACGGCTCGTGTTCAACAAACCCATCGGCGTGGTGGCCCTTAATTCCGAGAAAGAACCGATCGTCGCGGCGGTAATCGAAACGCACAAAGTTGCATGAATCAGGCGCCAACTATCTTGATATGTGCCGCTGATTAAGATAGCGTATTCGCTGACGCGCAAAGGATGAATTGGGCGCTGTGATTGCAGGAAAAGGGACTTACAGGGGCTTGGTCGTAGAAGACGTTAGCTGCGCACACTGTCACTTCTATGTAATATGTAACTCGGGGAAAGTACCGTCCGATTCTGTTGTCGCAGTGTCGATGCGTAGAACGTCTGCTGGTTTTGTTTTGTTCGCGTATGTGGTGATGGCTTCGTCATTTCTCTAATTTACTGCGTTCGATACAACAACTTTGTCGCTTCAGGCTCATGTGTCGTTGCGCAAGGCTCGGGAGCATAACCTTTCAATGATGGGCTATGATAAAAATAGAGGGGTTGGGGATTATGGAAAATTGCGGCGCAA
>Cebus_capucinus_imitator_PRJNA485217_SSR047__coassemble_1560_pt1 | contig 11982 bp, 11 predicted proteins | sample Cebus_capucinus_imitator_PRJNA485217_SSR047__metabat2_high_PE_004 | metagenome-assembled genome bin Cebus_capucinus_imitator_PRJNA485217_SSR047
CACCTAAAATCTGTTCAACAACCGGGTGTTGCGACGACCGGTTGAATCCGCCTTGAGTTCATCGGTCCGAATGCGGGGGCGCGACGGGTTCGTTACCCTTGCGCTGCCGTACCTCCGTCTGTAAGGCCCGAATCACCCTCTGCTGTGGGTGGATTGGCCCGCCTGCAACCGGTTGGTCGAACAGATCCGTCGCGATGCACCGCTGCCGTTTGCTCTGGTCGGTCTTGATCTCGGTGATGTTGATGACTCGCGTGATCGCCGGCTCTACTGTTGTGAAGTTCCGTTCCACGGTATTGGACGTGCCTGGCGTCGTCAGCTCCCGCTGGATGCGCTGGCCGCGCCGCTTTGGACGGGGCCAGCTTTGCACGCTGTCGGCTAATGCTAGCCACCTTTTGCTCTGGCTCTGGGCCTCCTGCTTTTACTAAGTTGGCTGGTTCTTCCGGATCCCCAGCTCCCGAGGCACCGGGATGGGGAGTGGCGAATGCCTGGCCGGCCGGTCTGCTCAACCGCACCGCACTTGAACTTCGCACTGAACTTGCGTCGCTTCGAAATGAACACTCTCAACGGCTTCTTTCGGCCGTAGGCCGTCTAGTAAGTGTCCGGGAGAACGGGAGTAACTTCATGTCGCGCGCGAAGCGGGCTTGGTTTACTATTCCGCCATTGCCCCTGCACTCAAGGCATCAGGTGGCCCGCAGTCAATGCCGGCCGAGTGTGCGACATGAGCACTACCAACGCCCATCGCTGATCCCTGCTGCGGCCCCCTAAAGGCGCCGTATGGCGCCTTTTTCGTTTTTCCTTGAGCGCAGCCCGCACCTCCCGTGCGCACTTTTCACTGCAACAGTGCTGGCTTTGGCCAGATAACGAGTTCTTTCCTGCCATGATTACCCTCACGCTCCCCGACGGCAGCCGCCGCGAATTTGAAGCCCCCGTTTCCGTCATGCAGGTCGCCCAGTCGATCGGCGCCGGCCTGGCCAAAGCCACTATCGCCGGCTCGGTGGATGGTGTGCTGGTCGATGCCAGCGACGTCATCGACCATGACGCCAGCTTGCGCATCATCACCGCTAAGGACGAGGAGGGCGTAGAGATTATTCGTCATTCCTGCGCTCACCTTGTGGGTCACGCGGTGAAGCAGCTGTACCCGGACGTTAAGATGGTGATTGGCCCGGTTATCGCCGAGGGTTTCTACTACGACATCTGGTCCGAGCGTCCATTCACGCCGGAGGACCTGGCGGCGATTCAGGTGCGTATGGCGGAGTTGATCGCCCAGGACTATGACGTAGTCAAGAAGCTGACCCCGCGTGCTGAGGTGATTGAGATCTTTAAGGCTCGCGGTGAGGACTACAAATTGCGCCTGATCGAAGACATGCCCGAGGATGTCGTCGCGATGGGCATGTACTATCACCAGGAATACGTGGACATGTGTCGTGGCCCGCACGTGCCGAACACGCGTTTCCTTAAAGCGTTCAAGCTGACCCGGATCTCGGGTGCTTACTGGCGTGGTGACGCGCAGAACGAGCAGTTGCAGCGAATCTACGGTACCGCTTGGGCTGACAAGAAACAGCTGGAAGCCTACATCAAGCGTATCGAAGAAGCCGAGAAGCGCGACCATCGCCGTATTGGCAAAGCTCAGGACCTGTTCCACTTGCAAGAGGAGGGGCCGGGTCTGGTGTTCTGGCACCCCAAGGGCTGGTCGATCTGGCAAGTGGTCGAGCAGTACATTCGCCGGGTCTACCGCGAGAGCGGTTATGGTGAGGTCCGCTGTCCGCAGATCCTGGATGTGTCGCTTTGGCAGAAGTCTGGTCACTGGGACAACTACCAGGAAAATATGTTTTTCACCGAGTCGGAAAATCGCACCTACGCGGTCAAGCCGATGAATTGCCCGGGCCATGTCCAGGTGTTCAATCAGGGTCTGCACAGCTATCGCGATTTGCCGATCCGTTACGGCGAATTTGGCTCTTGTCATCGCAATGAGCCCTCTGGGGCGCTGCATGGCATCTTGCGCGTGCGCGGTTTTACCCAGGACGACGGCCACATTTTCTGCACCGAGTCGCAGATCGAAGCCGAGGTGACCGCCTTCCATCAGCAGGCGCTTAAGGTTTATTCGGATTTTGGCTTCGAGGATATCCAGATCAAGATTGCGTTGCGCCCCGAATCTCGTCTGGGCGACGATGCCACCTGGGACAAGTCCGAAGATGCTCTGCGCTCGGCGCTGCGCAGTTGTGGCGTGCAATGGCAGGAACTGCCGGGCGAGGGGGCCTTTTACGGTCCAAAGATCGAGTACCACCTCAAGGACGCAATCGGCCGTACCTGGCAGTTGGGGACGATGCAGGTCGATCCCATGATGCCTGGCCGCCTTGGCGCGGAGTACGTGGACGAGCATAGCCAGAAGCGCCAGCCGATGATGCTGCACCGGGCGATTGTGGGTTCGATGGAGCGTTTCATCGGTATTCTGATCGAACACTACGCGGGCGCCTTCCCGGTCTGGCTGGCGCCTGTACAGGTGGTCGTTGCCAACATCACCGATGCTCAGGCCGATTATGCTGAGTCAATCCGGAAAACCCTTGCAAATCAAGGCTTCCGGGTCGAGGCGGATTTGCGGAATGAGAAGATCGGCTATAAGATTCGCGAGCATACGCTGCAACGCGTGCCATACCTACTGGTGGTCGGTGACCGAGAGAGGGAAAATGGTGCGGTCGCTGTGCGGACGCGGTCGGGCGAGGATTTGGGGACGATGTCGGTCTCCGCCTTTATCGAGCGCCTAAGAGCAGAGCAGGCAGCTTAAAGCCAACCCCGGCCGGTCTGGATGATCCGGAAGTGCCGGTTCGATTCCACTGGGAGATTGCAACAATCAGTACCCCTGACAATAAACAGAACCGCAGGAACCAAGAAATTCGGGTCCCGCGTGTGCGCGTAATCGGCAGCGACGGCGAGATGATCGGAGTGCTATCGCGCGACGAAGCGCTCTCGATGGCTGAGGGCGAAGGGCTGGATCTGGTAGAGATCCAGCCGCAGGCCGATCCGCCGGTTTGCAAGATCATGGACTTTGGCAAGTTCAAGTTCGAGCAACAGAAGAAGGCCAATGAGGCCAAGAAGAAGACCAAGCAGGTCGAGATCAAGGAGCTCAAGTTCCGTCCGGTCACGGACGAGGGCGACTATCAGATCAAGCTGCGCAACATGCGCCGCTTCTTGGAAGAGGGCGATAAGGTCAAGGTCAACATCCGTTTCCGCGGTCGCGAAATGAGTCACCAGGAACTGGGTCGCGAAATGGCAGCTCGGATCGAGGCCGACCTTGGGGAAGATATCGTGATCGAATCGCGTCCGCGCCTGGAAGGGCGGCAGATGGTCATGATGATCGCGCCGAAGAAGAAGTCTTAAGCGTTCTCGACGGGCCTGCTCTCGGCCGGGCCCTGTCCGTGCGCTCCATGCGCCGTCCTTCCGGCCCACGTGTTTGCGCGGCTGGATGTGAGCCGTGGGCGGGAGTTGCTGGGGGGGCGTGGAGGGCTACCTAATGCTCGGTGCCGAGCATTAGGTAGGCTGTTAATTTGCTGATTTGCAAGGCATTCGGCGGTCTGGCATAATATCGGGCTCCGACTCGTCGGGGTGTCGTGCAAACGGCATAGGACCGGCTCCGTTATCCTTCGGGATCAGGGGCTTATAAGCAGGCTGGGGCATGGATGGAAAGCGTGGCGCAGCCACCGCCCTCGTCAGTGACATAACACCATCAAGGACATAGCAATGCCCAAGATCAAGACCAACCGGGCGGCGGCCAAGCGTTTCCGCAAAACTGCCTCCGGCAAGTACAAGGCTGGCCACGCCAACCGTAGCCACATCCTCACCAAGAAAGCGACCAAGCGGAAGCGTAACTTGCGGCAGACGAACCACGTCCGCGCGGAAGACGCCGGCCGTCTGGACCGCATGCTCCCTTATCTCTGAGGACTGAACCATGGCACGAGTAAAGCGTGGCGTGCAGGCGCGCCGCCGGCACAAGAAAATTCTGACCTTAGCGAAGGGCTACTACAATGCCCGTCGTAAGGTTTTCCGCGTCGCTAAGCAGGCTGTTATTAAGGCTCAGCAGTACGCCTATATCGGTCGTAAGCAGAAGAAGCGTAACTTCCGTTCATTGTGGATCACCCGCATTAATGCGGCGGCCCGCATCAATGGGCTGAGCTATAGCCGCTTCATGGACGGCCTGTTGAAGGCCGGCATTACCCTGGATCGCAAGGTGCTGGCGGATATCGCGGTGCACGATGCGGCCGGCTTTGCCGCGCTGGCGGAGAAAGCAAAGGGCGCGCTCGCGGCTTAAGTGCGAGTCCCTCATTAAGAGTCCGCTCCATGTGCGGATTCTTGAAGGGATGCATCGCCGAAATCCGGGGGAAGGGCGTGAGCCCTTCCCCTTTTTTCTTTGAGGCAGATGGGTGGGCGAATCCATGAGCGACATTGAGACCCTGGGTAGTGACGCATTGGCGAACATCGCCGCGGCGGACAATCCTGAGCAATTGGAAGCGCTGCGCGTGTCGTTGCTCGGTAAGAGTGGCTGTATCACCGCTCAGCTCAAGCAGCTCGGGGCACTGCCGGCGCAGCAGCGCAAGGCAGCCGGTGAGGCGATCAATGTGGTACGCGACGCAGTCTCGGCCGCGCTCGCCCAGCGTCGTGACGTGCTGGAGAACGCGGCATTGGACGCGCGTTTGGCGGGAGAACGGATCGACGTGACTTTGCCGGGCCGGCGCGGCGAACGCGGTGGGCCGCATCCGGTCACTCGCGCGCAGCAACGCATCGTCGAAATTTTCGCGCGCCTTGGCTATGAGCTGGCTGATGGTCCGGAGATCGAGGATGACTGGCATAACTTCGAAGCACTGAACTTTCCACCGCACCATCCTGCGCGGGCAATGCACGACACCTTCTATTTTGATGACGGTCGTCTGCTACGTACGCATACCTCTGGAGTGCAGGTGCGGTACATGAATGCGGCCTTGGCCGATAACGGCGGACCACCTTTACGGATGATCGCCGCCGGTAAGGTTTACCGCAGCGACAGCGACCAGACTCACTCGCCAATGTTTCATCAGATTGAGGGGTTGCTGGTCGACGAGCATTCGACCTTCGCTGATCTCAAGGGTACGTTGGCCGAATTCGTGCGCGCGTTTTTTGAGCGTGACTTTCAGATGCGTTTCCGGCCTAGCTACTTCCCGTTCGTCGAGCCCGGCGCGGAGGTCGATATCGCTTGGCAGCAACCTGATGGCAGTACGCGCTGGCTGGAAGTACTCGGCTGCGGGATGATCCATCCGAACGTGCTGCGTAATTGCGGCATCGACCCGGAACGCTACACCGGCTTCGCTTTCGGTCTGGGCGTGGAGCGTTTTGCGATGCTGCGCTATGGCGTCAACGACCTGCGTGCGTTCTTTGAAAACGACGTGAGGTTCCTCAGGCAGTTTGCTTGAAGCATGCGATGGGTGATGCGGGATGGGGGCGGCTTCAAGCGCTTCCACCCGGGTCACCCCGATCCGGTGCCAATCGGCTTCATCGAATCCACAATTTCGTATCCCCAATCCCGGCCTTCCGATGAAATTTTCAGAAAACTGGCTGCGCAGCCATGTCCCGATCCAGGCCTCTCGCGACGTATTGACGGCTACATTGACCGCCATCGGGCTGGAGGTCGAAGACGTCGCCGTGTTGGGTGAGTCGCTTCAACACGTCGTGGTGGCGCGCATTGTTGAGGCGACACGGCACCCGGAGGCGGACCGGCTGCAAATCTGCAAGGTTGACGTCGGGCAGGGCGAGCTGCTGCAAATTGTCTGCGGTGCGCCTAACGCGCGCGCCGGGCTGGTCGCGCCACTAGCGCAGGTCGGCGCTCGTATCGGTGAGCTGAACATCAAGGCCGCCAAGCTGCGCGGCGTGGAATCTAACGGCATGCTGTGCTCAGCCAAGGAGCTAGGGCTGGACGGCGATGCCTCAGGTCTGTTCGAGCTGCCCGACGATGCGCCGGTGGGCCAACCGCTGGCCGACTATCTCGGTCTGCCCGATGCCAGTATTGAAATCAAGCTGACGCCCAACCGCGCCGACTGTTTTGGCGTGCGCGGCATCGCCTTCGATGTGGCGGCGGCCTGTGCTAGTGAAGTGGTGCCGTTCGAGGCCACACCCGTACCCGTGACCGGTACGCGCGAGGTGGCGGTGTCGCTTCACGCCGGTGCAGCCGCGCCGCGCTATCTGGGCCGAGTGATCGAAGGCATCGACACCTCTGCCAGGACCCCATTGTGGATGGCCGAACGGCTGCGCCGCAGTGGTGTACGGCCGGTGTCCTTGCTGGTAGACATCACGCAATATGTGATGCTGGAGTTGGGCCAGCCCATGCACGCGTTCGACTTGGACACCCTGTCCGGGGCGATCGGGGTCCGGTTGTCGCGCCATGGCGAGTCGCTCAAGTTGCTCGACGGACGAGAGGTCGAGCTTGACGACAGCTTCCTGACTATCGTTGACAGCGACCGTGTGATCGCGCTGGCTGGCCTGATGGGCGGTTGGGACACCCGGGTGACCGATGCCACCGTCAATGTATTCCTAGAGGCGGCGCACTTTGCACCTGCCGCGATCATGGGTCGAGGGCGCAAGCTTGGCTTGCACACCGATGCCGGTCACCGTTTTGAGCGCGGTGTCGACCCCGCGCTGCCGCGGGTCGCGATCGAATACGCCACCCGGTTGTTGCTTGAGCTTGCTGGTGGCACGCCTTCGCCAGTGGTCGAGGCTGTGCGCGAGACCGATTTGCCGCGGCCGGCGGCGATTACACTGCGCCGCGCGCGGGTGCAGCGTGTGCTTGGCATCGCAATCGATGACGTTGAGATAGATCGCATTCTGCGTGCGCTCGGCATGCAGGTTACCGCCGCTGAGGACGGTTGGCAGGTTGTTGCGCCGAGCCGCCGCTTCGATATTGCGATCGAAGAAGATCTGATTGAGGAGTTGGCGCGAATTCATGGCTACGAGTGCATTCCGACCACGCTGCCTAGTGGCGCGGCACGCATTGCGATGCCCAGTGAAATGCGGCTGGAAGAGTCAAGCGTGCGCAGTCAGCTGGTCGCGCGCGAATTTCAGGAAACCATTAATTACGCCTTCGTCGACACTGGCCTGCTCGCACGCTGGCAGCTTGATGCAGAGGCCGTGCCACTGGCTAATCCGTTGTCGGCCGAACTGGCGGTGATGCGCTCACAGTTGCTACCAGGGTTAGTAGCTACGCTAGGCCGTAACGTCGCCCGTCAGCTTGGTCGGGTTCGCCTGTTCGAGCTTGGCAAGATCTTCACGCGCTCGCCTCAAGTGGGCGCTGCGCCGCGAGAACGCTTGCACGTGGCCGCCGCAGTCTGCGGTGATGCGCTAGCGCTGCAATGGGGAGAGCCCGCGCGTAGGGTGGATTTTCACGATCTGAAGGGGGATTTGGACTCGTTGATCGCGGGCTCCGGTGCGGTGGTCGCATACCGCCCCTCTACGCAAGCATTCGGTCATCCGGGCCGCTCAGCCGACGTTTATCGTCTGAATGAGGGAGGGGATGATGAGCGTATCGGCTGGATCGGTCAGCTGCACCCGCGTTTAGCGCGTGCGCTGGATATCGAGGTAGAGGTATTGGGCTTTGAATTGGACTTTGAGGGGCTGGCTCGGAGGAAATTGCCACGCGCAGTAGAGCTATCGCGCTTTCCATCAGTCCGCCGCGACCTGGCGTTTTGGGTGCCTGATGCGGTGGAGTGGGCCGCGTTAGCCGCTTCGGTGCGCGCTGTGGTCGGGCCACTGCTACGCGAGGTTCTGCTGTTCGATCGCTACTTGGGTTCAGGCGTCGAGCCTGGTTTCAAGAGTTTGGCTATGGGCTTGATTTTGCAGGATAACTCGCGCACCCTGACCGACAGAGACGTAGATGCCGTCGTGACCGAGGTGGTGAGCGCCATCGAGCGCGAGCACCACGCCCGGATTCGGGGCTAGATGGCCTGGGAGAAGTGATGGCATTGACGAAAGCGGAGATGGCTGAACGGTTGTTCGATGAGGTTGGTCTGAACAAGCGGGAAGCCAAGGAATTTGTGGACGCGTTCTTTGACGTGCTGCGTGATGCGTTGGAGCAGGGCAGGCAGGTCAAACTGTCGGGCTTTGGAAATTTTGACCTGCGCCGCAAAAACCAAAGGCCCGGTCGCAATCCTAAGACCGGCGAGGAAATTCCGATTTCCGCCCGGACGGTCGTTACGTTCCGTCCAGGCCAGAAGCTGAAAGAGCGGGTGGAGGCATATGCTGGATCCGGGCAGTAATCGCGAGCTTCCGCCGATTCCGGCCAAGCGCTATTTCACCATTGGTGAGGTAAGCGAGTTGTGCGACGTCAAACCGCACGTGTTGCGTTACTGGGAGACCGAATTTCCCAGTCTTGAGCCGGTCAAGCGCCGCGGCAATCGGCGCTACTACCAGCGTCATGACGTTCTAATGGTGCGTCAGATTCGTAGCCTTCTGTATGAACAGGGCTATACCATTGGAGGTGCGCGGCTGCGTCTGGAAGGTGAGGGCGCGCGCCAGGAGTCGGCGTTGAGCAACCAGATCGTTCGGCAGGTACGGATGGAGCTGGAAGAAGTGTTGCAGTTGCTGCGGCGTTGAAGATCGGTGAGTGACTAGGCAAATTCTTCACAAAACCGCTATACTTACCGGCCGCACCAATACGTGCGGGCACCCTCTCGGGGTATAGCGCAGCCTGGTAGCGCACCAGTCTGGGGGACTGGTGGTCGTCGGTTCGAATCCGGCTACCCCGACCAAATTGTAAAATTGTCATATCAGCCCGCGTTTTAGCAAATGCGGGCTTTTTTTGTGTGCAAAATCCGCCGCCTTCACCCTGTCAGTGTTCGAACCCTATGCGAAATTGCGCCTGCCAAGTCGCACTCATCCAGCAGAGCTGCTGCTATGACGTTGCCCATGTACCACGGGACTTGTGACCGATCATCTCCAACTTTTAGGTACGCCACTCATTTGATGGCGTGCTCCTGGTTGTAATAAAATTGTTAATTAATTCCCGCATCGCATGTGAACGGGATGGAAAATGAATAGGTGGTTGCATTAATTCCGTCAAAAAAATGGCGTCTACTACTCGGCACCTTCGCTAGGCTGTGCGATAGTGCAGTGCAGCATTGTTTGTCTCAGTGATGTGTCAATGCGGCGATTGCGCCTACTGCTGGTTTTCTGGCGAGGGTAGTCAAGACGGGCAGCCACGTTGTTGTGGTGGATTTGAATCTAGGGCGGAGTAAGCGGTTTTCATTTCAGCTTTTAAAGAATTTTCAGCCATACCAGCAACGCATCGGGCTCTTGCCCCGCGAGCCAGGACATCAATCGGCAGCGTGCATTCCCCAATGCGGCGCACCAGAACCTAAGGATATCCAATGCTTCTGGCAGATCTTGGCAGTACCACCTATGCGACCTCCGCGCCGCGCATGCTATCTCGGTATTCGGCGATTGCTGATGTGATGCTGCGGGTGCTTGATCTGACCGTGGTGGTTGTTTCCGGTCTGGTCGCTTACCGGTTGGTGTTCAATACCTGGATTTTGGCAGCACCTTACCGCGCTGCGGTCGGTACCACGCTGCTGTATTCGGTGATCTGTTTTTCCATCTTCCCGCTGTACCGCAGCTGGCGCGGACGCAGGTTGATGCGCGAATTGTGGGTGCTGGGGGCTGCGTTCGCCGGTGTATTTGGGTTGTTCTCGGTGCATGCGCTGATCGTGCAGTTCGGGCAGCCAGTGGCGCGGTCCTGGATCGCGCTGTGGTTCGCTGGCGGACTGGGCGCCCTGGTGTCTGTGCGTACGCTGATGCGTAGCGCGCTTAACCATCTGCGCAGTCAAGGCATGGATGTGCAGCGAGTGGTAGTGGTGGGCTTGCGCCATCCGGTCATGAAGATTCATCACTATCTCAGCCGCAATGGTTGGGTGGGCTTGAATGTGATTGGCTATTTCCGCACACCGTACGACCTTGCTGTGTCCGAGCACTGGCAGGCGCTGCCGTGCTTGGGGGAGCCGCAGGCGTTGGCTGAATACCTCAAGCACCATGCAGTCGACCAGGTATGGATCGCGCTGCCATTGGGTGAGCGTGCTCAGATTAAAGAGCTGCTACAGCAACTCGACCGCCATCCCTTGCACGTCAAACTGGTGCCCGATCTGTTCGATTTCGGCTTGCTTAACCAGTCTGGCGAGCAGATCGGGAACGTGCCCGTTATCAGTTTGCGGCAGGGGGCGCTCGACCGCGATAGCTATTTCATTGTGGCTAAGGCACTTCAGGACAAGTTTCTGGCCTTGACGGCGCTGATGCTGCTATGGCCACTGATGCTGGGCATCGCCGCTGGCGTCAAGATGAGTTCACCCGGCCCGGTATTTTTTCGCCAAAAGCGGAATGGACTAGGCGGGCGTGAGTTCCACATGATGAAGTTCCGCTCCATGCGAGTGCATGAGGTCAGTGGTCCGCAATTGCGCCAAGCGACCAAAAATGATGCCCGAGTGACGCGATTCGGCGCATTTCTTCGTCGATCCAGCCTGGACGAGTTGCCGCAGCTGTTTAACGTGTTAGGCGGCAGCATGTCCATTGTTGGTCCGCGTCCGCACGCGGCCCAACACAATAGCTATTACGAGAAGTTGATTAACCGCTACATGCAGCGCCATTACGTCAAACCAGGCATCACAGGTTGGGCGCAAGTGCATGGTTTCCGCGGGGAGACCCCGGACCTGCGCACGATGAAAAAGCGTATTCAGTACGATCTCGACTACATTCGTCGTTGGTCGCTGTGGTTGGATACACGGATCGTGATGCTGACTGCAATTCGTGTACTCGGGCAAAAGAACGCGTACTGAGGACATGCGGTGACGCCGGTCGTGGCGTTGGCCGATGGCAAGAGGTAAAAGTGGGGGTATGACACTCACCGCCCGCGAATTGATCCAACGGCTTGGCCTGCTGCCGCATCCAGAAGGAGGGCACTACCGCCGGATGTACACGGCTGCGGCGATCGATGGCGGACGTCCTGCGGTTACTGCGATCCGCTTCCTGCTTACGCCAGGTGAAGTCAGCCGCTGGCACCGTGTTGATGGCGAGGAATGCTGGCATTGGCAGCAGGGAAGTACGTTGGAGCTATTGACGCTGGACGCACAGGAGGGCGTCTTGCGACGGGAACTGCTGGGACCGGATGCCGCCGGGGTGGAGCCCATGCGTGTAGTGCCGGCAGGGGTATGGCAGGCCGCGCGTCCGCTTGATGGGTGGGTATTGGTCGCCTGTACCGTCTCGCCCGGATTCGTTTGGGAGGGATTTGGGTTGATGGAGGCGGACGATCCACTGGCCGGGTCCTTGCGCGATGCGGGTGTCTGGCTCGGGTAGACGTAGCGTTGGTGGATCGCGTCCCCCATCCGGGGCGTCGCACGTAGCCCGCAGTTGGGTTCTGGGCTGTGGAAGGTCAGCAAAGATGAACGTGTGTTAGGGGCCCTAGACAACGCTGGGCCGTTGCCAGAAGGGATTCACTGGCAAGATGGCGGGGTCGGCTCCATCATCGTCTGTTAGCGGTAGGGGGCGTTGCTGTTCGCATTGTCGATTGAAACCGGCGTGGGGCGAGCGTGCCAATGCTTGGTCGATGGTGTTGACCGGTTGTGGCGACTGCCACGGCAAGACCTAGGCAAGACCTAGCCCGTTGCGCTACTGCCGATCAGCGAGCCGACACTGCCGAGTGACGACCTAGCACAACTATGGGCGTGTAATGACCATGCCGTCGCGCCCTGAGTCGTACGGGCGTCGCCAAGTCGGTTTTCGAACACTGGGGGCGCGCTGCGCGGTTCAGCCGGTGGCGCTGAGCGGCCCGGAAGCCATTTCGAGTGAGGGCCAGCGCCTGAGTGTTGCGGCGCGGATGCCGGCGGCGTCGATTCCTGCTTCAGCCAGCAAGTCCTCCCGACTGGCATGGTGCTGGAATGTATCCGGCAGGCCCAGATGCAGCATCGGCAGGGCGATCCCCTCTGC
>Cebus_capucinus_imitator_PRJNA485217_SSR047__coassemble_1568_pt1 | contig 11881 bp, 9 predicted proteins | sample Cebus_capucinus_imitator_PRJNA485217_SSR047__metabat2_high_PE_004 | metagenome-assembled genome bin Cebus_capucinus_imitator_PRJNA485217_SSR047
TTACTGCATCAACGCTCTGCCGCTCGCGCGTTAACGCGCGTAGCACGTCCAGGCACTGAATGTTGCCGCTGCCCTCCCAGATCGAGTTCAACGGCGCCTGCCGGTACAGTCGCGGCAGCATCGATTCTTCGACGTAGCCTGCGCCGCCCAAGCATTCCTGTGCTTCGTTGACGAAGCTCGGGGCACGCTTGCACAGCCAGTACTTACCGAGCGCCGTCGCGACCCGCGCAAACGCTGCCTCGCGGGGGGCGTGCGCAGCGGCATCAACCGCGCGCGCGACCCTCAGCGCAAAGGTGGTGGCGGCCTCCGATTCGATCGCCAAGTCGGCCAGTACGTTGGCCATCAGTGGCTGCTCGACCAGCCGCACGCCAAAGGCGTTGCGGTGACGCGCGTGGTGCAGCGCCTGCGCCAGTGCCATACGCATTTGCGCCGCCGCACCCAGCATGCAATCCAGGCGCGTTAGCATCACCATCTCGATGATGGTGGCAACACCTCGTCCCTCTTCGCCCACCGGGATCGCTTCGGCGCCGCAAAATTCGACTTCGCTGGACGCGTTTGACCAGTCACCGAGTTTGTCTTTCAACCGCATCAGTCGAAACGCGTTCTTGCGGCCGTCCTGTAACCGGCGCGGCAACAGAAAACAGCTCAATCCGCCCGGCGCCTGTGCCAGTACCAGAAAGCCGTCGGACATCGGCGCGGAGAAGAACCACTTGTGTCCAACCAGCGCGTAGCGGCCGTCGGCACGCGGCGTGGCGACTGTCGCGTTAGCACGCACGTCCGAACCGCCCTGCTTTTCGGTCATACCCATGCCGAGGGTAATACCGGCCTTGCCAGCGATCGGCACATCGAGCGGATCGTAATGCGGCGCGGCGGCCTTGTCAGCCCACTCGCGCAGCGCCGGAAACTTGCGTAGCACCGCCACGCCGGCATGGGTCATCGTTAACGGACAGCTGGTACCGGCCTCGGCCTGGTGGTGCAGATAACTCAGTGCCGCGCGCGCGACCTGCGCGCCGGGCGCCGGTTCGTGCCAGGACAGGCCGGCCACGCCGTGATGCTTGGCCAGTGTCAGTAACCGGTGGTAAGCCGGATGGAATTCGACGCTGTCGATGCGGCGACCGTAACGGTCGTGGCTGCGCAGACGCGGACGATCGCGGTTGGCTTCGAACCCCAACTGATAGATTTCGCCGCCAGCCAATGCGCCGTAAGCGGCCAACCGCGAGGCGAACGTCACAGCCCCCTCGCGTTCGACCGCCTCACGCAACACATGATCGTCGCGCCACAGGTCGCGCGGCTCAAACAGCGGTGGCTGGTTCTCGACCCGGTGGGTTTCGAAAGCGGGAAGGTTCTGCTGCATGCACGGCTCCCGGTACGCAATCCAGGAGGATTGTCGCCGATCAGCGTGCTTGGATCAGCGAGATGCTGTCAGCCAAACCCGCCGGGCACGGATTCTCACCGCCTGCACATGGGCTCAGAGACAGTGGACGCATGCGCGAGCGCGACCACCACGACTTGATCCAACTGCGCCCGGAAGGCCTGTACTGCCCGGCTGGCGACTTTCATATCGACCCATGGAAACCGGTACCACGTGCGGTGATAACCCACGGCCACGGTGACCATGCGCGCAGCGGCATGGGTCAATATCACTGCGCGTCCTCCAGCCTACCGGTGCTGCGATGGCGGCTGGGCGATCAGGCTTATTGCGCCTATGACTATGGTCAGACATTTATGCTCGGCGCAGCACGGGTGTCACTGCACTCGGCCGGCCATGTGCTCGGTTCCGCTCAGGTGCGAGTCGAGGTGGACGGACAGACCTGGGTGGCCTCTGGCGACTACAAGCGCCAAGCTGATCCAAGCTGCGCACCGTTCGAGGTAGTGGCGTGCGACACCTTCATCACCGAAGCCACCTTCGCGCTGCCGGTCTACCGTTGGCCGGATACCGCCCAGGTGATCGACGAGATTGTGACCTGGCGTCAGGAGTGCGAGACACGCGGCGAGGCTGCCGTGCTGTTCTGCTACGCGCTGGGCAAGGCGCAACGGGTACTGGCCGAACTGGCCGGACGCGGTCTTGCCCCCATCCTGCTGCACGGCGCGGTCGCCGCTGGCGTCGATGTCTACCGCGAGGCCGGCGTGCCGATGGCGGACACCGAACGATTGGGCGACCGCCAACGCGGCGAAGATTTCGCCGGTCGGCTGGTGTTGGCGCCACCCTCGGCTGCCGGCAGCCCCTGGCTACGCCGCTTCCGCCATGCGCAGCAGGGCTTTGTCTCCGGCTGGATGCGTATCCGTGGCAACCGCCGTCGCCGCAATTATGACCGTGGCTTCGTGGTGTCCGACCACGCCGACTGGCCTGACTTGCTGCACACCATCACCCAGACTGGTGCTCGCCGGGTGATCGCCACCCATGGCAGCAGCGATGCACTGGTACGCCATCTACGTGAAAGTGGCGTCGACGCTGGCACTTTTCACACCCTCTTCGGCGACGTGCCATGAGATGCCGATTTCCGTTGCAGCGTACCGTTATCGCGCCCCAGTCGGTCCGATTCAGCGGAACAAAGGGCGTTGACCAGCGCACGTTGGCTTTTCATTCGCCTCGCACCTGCCCTCACCTCGATTCGGCACCCAGGTTACGGCTGACTATCGGGCACGCGTCGGTGCTGCACAAGGCACGGAACCTGCGCCGGTGAGACGTTTCGCGGCGCTGTACCGACGACTAGACCGCAGCACCGGCACGCTCGACAAGCGCTCCGCGTTGATCGACTACTTTCGCGATGCGCCGCCGTTTGATGCCGCCTGGGCGCTGTACCTGCTGTGCGGCGGCAAGGTCGCCGGTGCCAAGGCGCGGATCGCCTCCGGCAGCGAACTACGCGCCTGGATCACGCAGGCTACCGACCTGGAGGCCTGGCTGGTGGCCGATAGCTACGACCATGTTGGCGACCTGGCCGAAACCCTGGCACTGCTGCTCGATGATCCAGCCGTACCCGCCCCTGATCTGGCGTTATCGGACTGGATTGAGCAGCGGCTGCTGCCGGTCGCCAACCGCGACGAGGCGCTGCGCCGCACGCTGGTGTTGGAGGCGTGGCACACGCTCGCCTTCGATGAGCGGCTGGTCTTCAACAAATTACTGACCGGCTCGTTACGGGTGGGGGTGTCACAGCGGCTGGTACAGCAGGCACTGGCCGAGTTGTCCGGCATCGACATTGCGCGCATCGCGCAGCGTATGCTCGGCACCTGGCGACCCGAACCGGCGTTGCTACCCACACTGCTCTCGCCCGAAGAACTGCCCGGCGATCGCCAGCAGCCCTACCCGTTCTTCCTGGCCTCGCCACTGGAAAACGGCACCGAAGTACTGGGGCCTATCGAAGACTGGCTGCTGGAATGGAAGTGGGATGGTATTCGTCTGCAGCTGATCCGCCGCGCGGGTGAGGTCGCCTTGTGGTCGCGTGGGGAAGAACGATTGGACGGCCGCTTTCCGGAGATTGAGCAAGCCGCGCAGGGCCTGCCTGATGGCACCGTGATCGACGGGGAGCTATTGGCCTGGCACGCCCATGCACCCGTGCCGCTGCCATTCTCCGCCCTGCAGACGCGTATCCAACGTCGTAAGCCTGGACCGAAAACGCTGGCCAACGCGCCAGCGCGGGTAGTGGCCTACGATCTGCTGGAGCACGCCGGTGAAGATCTTCGTATGCGCCCGCTACGCGAGCGCCGTGCGCAACTGGACGCCTTACTGGCCGACGTGGCCGATGCACGCCTGGCGCTGTCGCCACAACTAGACACGGCGGACTGGGACAGCGCAGCCGAACTGCGAGCAGGTTCACGCGAGCGCGGCGTCGAGGGGCTGATGCTCAAGCGGGCCGACTCGGCCTACCAGTTCGGTCGCCGCCGCGGTGATTGGTGGAAGTGGAAGATCGACCCGCTCAGCATCGACGCAGTGCTGCTGTATGCGCAGGCCGGCCACGGCCGCCGCAGCACGCTCTACACCGACTACACCTTCGGCCTGTGGGACGCCGAGGGCCGGCTGGTGCCGGTCGCCAAAGCGTATTCGGGGCTGGATGACAGCGAGATCGTGCGCCTGGACCGCTGGATTCGCGCCCATACCACCGAGCGTTTCGGCCCGGTGCGCGCGGTCGAGCCATTACAGGTATTCGAGCTGGGCTTTGAGGCAGTCAATCGCAGCAGCCGTCACAAGTCCGGCGTGGCAGTGCGCTTCCCGCGCATCCTGCGCTGGCGCCAGGACAAGTCCTCCATCGAGGCCGACACCCTGGCAGCGCTGAAAGTATTGGCGCGATGATCTCCAGGCGCGCCCGCAGCGCGGCCCTGCGCATGTTGCGCGGCTTCTTTGCGCAACACGGTTGGGCACCCGCCAGGTTCCAGCACGAGGTCTGGCGGCGCTATCTGGAAGGCGAGTCGGGGCTGCTGCACACCCCCACCGGCAGCGGCAAGACGCTGGCTGCCTTCGGCGGGCCACTGGTCGAGGCGCTAGCCGCACGTGGTGGCGAAGCGGCACCGAAGCCAGCGCGCAAGCGGCCAGCGCTGCGGCCGCTGAGCGTCCTGTGGATCACCCCGCTGCGCGCGCTCGCGGCAGATACTGCGCGCGCCTTGCGCGCGCCTTGCGACTCGCTCGGTCTTGCGTGGCAGGTCGGCCTGCGCACCGGCGATGCTGGCGCGCGCGAGCGCCGCTGGGCACGCGAGGGCCGGCTCGATGTGCTGGTGACCACGCCAGAATCACTGGCCCTGCTGCTGTCCTATCCCGATGGCCCCGCACACTTCGCGCAGCTGCGCTGCGTGGTCGTCGACGAATGGCACGAACTGCTCGGCAACAAACGCGGCGTGCTGCTGCAGCTCAATCTGGCCCGATTGCGTGCGCTGGCCCCGCACCTGCGCATCTGGGGGCTCTCGGCGACCCTGGGCAACCTGGCGCAGGCGCGCGACGTACTGCTGCCGCACCTACCCACTGCGGCCCTGGTGTCCTCGCCGCGCCCGCGTCCGGTGGTACTGGAGACCCTGCTGCCCCCCCACGGCGAACGTTTCGCGTGGGCCGGACATATCGGCCTGTCGCAGTTGCAACGCGTGCTGGAGCGGATATCGGCCGTGCCCACCAGCCTACTGTTTACCAACACCCGTGCCCAGGCCGAGCTTTGGCACCGCGCATTAGAAGCGGTGTGGCCCGAGGACCCGGCGACGCTGGCGCTGCACCACGGCTCGCTCGACCCAGCCCTGCGTGCCGCCACCGAGACCGGACTGCGCGAAGGCCGGCTGCGCTGCGTGGTGGCGACCTCTAGCCTCGACCTGGGCGTGGATTTCCCGAGCGTCGAGCAGGTGCTGCAGGTCGGCAGCCCCAAGGGCATGGCACGCCTGCTACAGCGCGCTGGCCGCGCCCGCCATCGACCCGGCGAATCCGGGCACGTGCTGTGCGTCCCGACTCATGCGCTGGAACTGGCCGAGTACGCCGCCGCCCGCCACGCGATCGCCGCCGGGCGCGTGGAGGCACGCGAGCCACTGCGGCTGTCGCTGGACGTGCTGATCCAGCACTGCGTGAGCTGCGCGCTCGGCGGCGGCTTCGAATCACAGGCCCTGTTCGAGGAGGTGCGGGGCACCGATGCGTTCGCCATGCTCGACCCCAGCACCTGGCGGGCCGTACTCAATTTCATCGTGCACGGCGGGCAAGCACTTGGTCAGTATCCGGATTTCCGCCGCGTGGTGGTTGACGCCGACGGCCGCTACCGGGTAGAGGACCGCCGCATCGCGCTTCGCCATCGGCTATCGATCGGCACCATCGCCAGCGACGGCAGCATCCGCGTGCAGGTCTTGCGCGGCGGCACGCTCGGCTCGGTGGAAGAGCAGTTCGTCGGACGGCTGCGCCGCGGCGACCGCTTCCAGTTCGCCGGTCGTCTGCTGGAGCTGGTCCGGCTTGAGGACATGACCGCCTACGTGCGCGCAGCGCGCGGCGGCGACGGCAGCGTGCCGCGCTGGATGGGTGGCACGCTGCCGTTGTCCAGCGAGCTCGGGCGTGAAGTCGAGACCGTGCTGGCGGCGCCGGCGCGCGACCCGGAGATGCGAGCGCTGGCACCGTTGCTGGCGTTGCAGCACACGCTCTCAGCGCTACCCGAACCCGGCCTGCTGCTGGTCGAACACCTGCAGGTACGCGGCGCCCAGCACCTGTTCGTCTACCCGTTCGCCGGGCGACGGGTGCACGACGGGCTGGCCGCGCTGCTGGCCGCGCGCTGGGGGCGGCGGCATCCGAACACGTTCGGCCTGGCCGCCAACGACTACGGCTTCGCACTGTCGCCGCAGCGTAAGGCACCGGTGGATGCGGCGCTACTGCGGACGCTGCTGTCGCCGCAAGCCTTGTTAGAAGACCTCCACGCTAGCCTCAACCTGGGCGAGCTGGCGCGCCGGCAGTTCCGCGGTATCGCGCGCGTCGCCGGTCTGCTGCCGCCGTCACTACCCGGACGGACGCCGCGCAGCCTGCGCCAACTGCAAGCGTCAAGCGGCCTGTTGTACGACGTGCTGCGCCGCTTCGATCCCGACCATCTGCTATTGGCCCAAGCCGAGCGCGAGGTGTTCGAGGGCCCGCTGGAGCTAACCCGGCTGGGGCACGCGCTGCAGGACTGCACGGCACGTACCCTGGCACTGCGCACGCCCGCCGGCCTCACCCCGCTGTCGTTTCCGCTGTGGGCCGAGGGCATCCGGGCCCAGCTCAGCACCGAGGACTGGCAAACCCGGGTGCGCCGTGCGGCCGAGCAGCTGGAGCAGCGCCATGGCCGATAGCCTGGTGCTGTCGCTCGCCGGCGAGCCGGTGGAACTGCTGGGCGCGCGTGCCCTGTACCGCCCGCGACGGCGCATGCTGCTGATCGCCGACCTGCACCTGGGCAAGGCCGACGTATTCCGTCGCGCCGGTATCGCCCTGCCCGCCGGTGGCACCGGCCACGACCTGGAGCGGCTAAACGCGCTGCTGGCGCGGCACCCAATCGAGGCGCTGTGGATCCTCGGCGACCTGCTGCATGGACCCGCACCACGCGCGACCTGGTACCGCCACTGGTGCGCTTGGCGCGAGCGCCATCCTGCTCTACAGGTGGTGGCGCTGCGCGGCAACCACGACCGCGCTCTGAACAGTCGCGCACTTGGCATTGAAGCGGTCGGTGAGCAACTTGAAGACGGCCCATTCCTGCTGCGCCACGAACCGATGCCGCATCCGGAGCTACACGTGCTATGTGGCCACCTGCACCCGCAGGTGCGGCTGCCGGGCATGACCCGGCGCTGGCCGGCGTTCTGGCTGCGCAAGCGCCTGACCGTGCTCCCGGCGTTCTCGCATTTCACCGCCGGGCTGACGCCGGCACTGCATCCAGGTGAACAGATGGTCGCCTGTGTTGAGGAGACCGTAATTGCGCTGCCGCCCGCTCCGGAACGAACAGCCGCGTCACGCAGCCCCAGCCGATAAAGCTGCGTTTACTTGGTTTGCCTTGCGCTATCCCCGCAAGCCCACGCCCCCCTTCAGGGGTTCGTGGTGCATGCCGTCAGCGTCTCCGGGAACCCTTCGTCCAGCGCGAGCTTGCCAAACCAACCCTGCTGGGTGCCGCTGAGTACCCGCAGCATAGGGCCACGCCCGACCGGCAGCCGCGCCAACGGCATGAACGCCAGGTCGCGCGCACGCGCAAGTCCATCGTGTTCGGACTGGAACATCGGCGTCAGCCAACGGCTCCAGAACTGATAGATCGCCACATGCGCGCCGCGCTGGCGCTGGTATGCGGGCAGTACCGTTTCGACCCCACGCTCACCACGCAACGCCTCACATAACGCCCACGCGTCCATCAAGGCCATGTTGCCCCCCTGCCCCAGCTGCGAGCTCATTGCATGCGCGGCATCGCCGGCGACTACCACCCGGCCACGATACCAGCGCGTCATCACCGCATCGCGGTAGCTGGCGCGCGCCAGCTGGGTCAGCTGCGTAACCGCCTGCAACCGGACGCGGGCGCTTGGCCATAGCGCGGCGATCTCATCCAACCATGCGGTGATACCGCGCTTGCCAAACCTCGAAGTCGTCGCGCGGCAAGCTCCAGAAGAAACTGAGTCGCGGCACCGGATCGTCCGGCCGGGTTCCCACCGGCAGGTTCCCACCGGCAGCCGGCCGATCATCTTGCGTGCGCCCAGATAGCGCTGGCGCAGCTCATCACCGAACGTCCAATCGCCGCGCGACAGCAAGCACCATAGCGCGCCCCACGGATACTCGCGGTCTAGCCGAGTCCCCTGGACTTCCTGGCGCAGCTCCGAGGCCGAACCGTCCGCCGCCACAATCAGGTCATAACGACCATGCCCGTGGCCACGCTCGTCGCGCAAACGTCGTCGCACCTGGTCAATCGCGACGATCCGGGTGTCGGCATGCAGGTCGGCGCGCCCGCCCCAAGCCTGCTCAAGAAGTGCGAACAACGCGCCGCGCTGCATCCCCAAGCCACACAAGCGCCGGTCCAGATCGCGATAGCGCATATCCATGACCGCACGCCCGGCATGCGTCTCACCGTACAAGCGCACGACGGGTGAGCCATAGGCCAACGCCTGCGCCAGCAACCCCATCCGCCACAGTGTTTGCAGTCGGTCGGCTGTAGCAGGAAGCCGGCCCCGACCGGGCCTGACTCGGCGACGCGCTCGAACACAGCAAGCCGGTGCCCATCGCGTGCCAATAGCGCCACCAGCGCTTGACCGGTCGTGTCATAGCCCACAATCGCGATCTGTAAACTGCCCCGCATGCCTGCGTTTCTTTACCCATCCCATAAAAAACCCCGCCGAAGCGGGGTTAAAAGCACAACCGGGCAATGAATCAGCCGATCGGCGTGATATTTGAGGCCTGTGCGCCCTTCGGGCCCTGGGTCACGTCGTAGCTGACCTTCTGGCCTTCCTGCAGGCTACGAAAGCCCTTGGAGTTGATCGCGGAGAAGTGCGCGAAAACATCGGCGCTGCCGTCCTCCGGTGAGATGAAGCCAAATCCCTTGGCGTCGTTGAACCACTTGACGGTACCGTTCGGCATGGTGATGCGAGACCTTGTTTAACAGTGAATTGGGTGGTGTAGCGGCAATCGCCGCACGTCGAGTATGCAAACCTTATGCCCCGATGACAATCACCCACATGCACGGTCATCCTCGGGCAAGTTCGCCGATCAGTTCGGATAACCCTGCCGAAGCCGCCTCGACGTTAGCCAATACCTCAGCCATCGTGATTTCTTGTACATCGCCACATCCCGCCGCCCAATTGGCGACGATTGCCAGGCAGGCGTAATCCAGGCCCAGTTCACGTGCCAGCACCGCCTCGGGCATGCCCGTCATACCCACCAGGTCGCAGCCGTCGCGGCGCAGTCGTGCAACCTCTGCGATCGTCTCCAGCCGCGGCCCCTGCGTAACCGCATAACAACCGCCCTCAGCCAGCTTCAGGCCAGTTACCCGCGCTGCAGCGAGCACCTTACTGCGTAGCAGCGGCGAATACGGATGGCCAAAGTCCGCATGCACGACCTCACTGCCCGGCTCTTCGCAGATCGTCGAGACCCGGCCCCAGGTATAGTCGATCAGCTGGTCCGGACAGGCCAGTACGCGCGGTCCGAATCCCTCACTGATACCGCCAACTGTGTTCAGCGCGAGCACCCGGGTCGCGCCAATCTGTTGAAGCGCGGCGAGGTTGGCGCGGTAGTTGATCTGGTGCGGGGGGATTGAATGACCCTCGCCGTGACGCGCGAGAAACGCCACGCGCTGGCCGAGCAGCGTACCAATGCGGATCGGACCGGACGGGCTGCCGAAGCGGGTATCGACCTGCAGAGTCTGCACATCGTTAAGCTGAGCCAGACGGTAGACACCGGTGCCGCCGATGACGGCCAATGCGATAGGGGGCATGGAATCGGGAATCACTGAGTGGAAAGAGCGCAACTGTCAGGCGGGATTTGCGTCACTGAGGGGGCCTGCGACGGCCTTCAGCTCAGCAAGCCCAGCGCTACGACTTCATCGCGTAAATGGCTGGAATCCCGCGCAGCTGCTCGTTGACATCCATGCCGAAGCCGAACACGTAACGGTCCTCGACCTCCACGCCCATGTAGTCAGCGGCGATACCCGGCACACAGCGGTCGTGCCGCTTGACCGTCAACACCGCTAGCCGCACATCGGTGGCCCCCTGTTCCAGGCACCACTGGCGCACGCCCTGCAAGGTATAGCCCTCGTCAAGAATGTCATCGACCAGGATCACCCGACGCCCGAACAGCGCAGTAGCAGGCCGGTGTTTCCATACCAGCTCGCCGCCAGTGGTTTCACCCCGGTAGCGGGTCGCATGCAGGTAATCGAACTGCACGTCCTGCCCACGCGACCCCAGCTCCAACGCAAGTTGGCCGGCAAACGGCAGCGCGCCGTGCATGATCGTCAGGTAGACCGGCACCTCATCGCGATAATCGCGAGCAATTTCGTCGGCGATGCGGGCAATGGCCGTATCGATGACAGGACGGTCGATAAGCAGATCGGCCTGGTCCAGGGCCTGGGAGATCGAAAGAGTGGGCATCAGGCGTTTTTTCCGAGTTGTTTCAGCAAGCGAGATTGTGAAGCAGCGTGGTGGCCGTCGGCGAGCAAGCCATCCCAGCCGAGCGCACCGCGACCGATCAGTCCGATCAGCGCAGCGGTGTTGAGTTGACGACCGGCAACCGCAGCGAGCGCAGGTTCGACTAGCTCGGGATGGCAGACCAGCACCGCATCGCAACCGGCATCCAGATGGGCATGCACGCGCGCGGCGACGCCCCCGGCACCGTGCGCCGCGGCCATGCCGATGTCATCAGAGAACACCACGCCGCGAAAACCGAGTTCGCCCCGTAGGATCTCGCCGATCCAGCGCGGCGAGTAGCCCGCGGGCTCCTGCGCGACCTGCGGGTAGACCACATGCGCCATCATCACTGCATCCGCACCGGCACGGATGCCTTCGGCAAACGGAACCAGGTCCTCGCGTCGCAGTGCCTCCAACGGCCGCGGATCGACTGCCACATCAACGTGAGTATCCTCCAGTACCGTACCGTGACCAGGAAAATGCTTAAGCGTGGCTGGCATCCCGGCCTCATGCATCGCCTCGACGTAGGCATGGGTGAAGGCGGCGACCACCTCTGGGTCTTCGCTGAACGCGCGGTCGCCGATCGCGCGATTGCCGCGCGCCAGGTCCACCACCGGGGCAAAGCTCAGATCCAGGCCGCTGGCGCGCACCTCACTAGCCATCAGCCAGGCATGTTCACGCGCCAACTGCAACGCTTCCTGCGGCTGACGCGCATGCAGCTCGCCGAAGCCCTGCAGCGGCGGCAGCGCGCTGAAGCCTTCGCCAAAACGCTGAACACGCCCGCCCTCCTGATCTACGCAAATCAGTTGCGGCAGCCGGGCCGCTGCGCGAATCGCGGCGGTCAATTCGGTCAGCTGCGCTCGCGAGGCGAAATTGCGCTTAAACAGCACCACTCCGGCCACGCAGTCGTGCTGCAGCCAGTCGCGCTCCTGGGCGGTAAGTTCGGTGCCAGCGACGCCGATCAGCAACATGCAGGGTTCTCCGTGGACACACGCCCGATGGCGCGGCGCCGCATTGTCGCAGAAGCCGGCCCCCGACGTGCCGCACGCGGTGTCAGACTTCGCAGCCGTCCGGACCGCAAGCGTCGCTGCGGACCTCCGACGACGGAGCGCCGGCCTCAGCACTAGCCTGAGCCAGCACCTGCGCAAAGGCTTCCGGTGACTGTGCGCCCTGCACCAGGTAGCGACCATCAATGACGAAGCTCGGCACTGCGGTAATCCCCAGCGCCTGAGCCTGCGCCAGGTCCGCCTCGACCTCGGCCGCCCCTTCCTCCGAGTCGAGCAGCGCGCGCACCCTGGCCTCGGTTAACCTACCGGCGGCA
>Cebus_capucinus_imitator_PRJNA485217_SSR047__coassemble_1585_pt1 | contig 11629 bp, 9 predicted proteins | sample Cebus_capucinus_imitator_PRJNA485217_SSR047__metabat2_high_PE_004 | metagenome-assembled genome bin Cebus_capucinus_imitator_PRJNA485217_SSR047
GCCGCATTGGGGCCGGCTGGCGCCAAACCTGTACTTCGCACAGGGGTTCTCTGGTCATGGGGTAGCGGCCAGCGGGCTGGCCGCTACGGTGATCGCAGAGGCGATCGCGGGTCAATCGCAGCGCCTGGATGTGTTCGCGCGCATCCCGCATCACCGATTCCCCGGCGGTCGCCTACTGCGCACCCCACTGCTCGTCGCAGCGATGAGCTGGTACCAGCTGCGTGACCTGCTCTAGCTGACAGGGATAGGCACGGTTTTCGACGGAAGCAGAGAGTCCACACGTGGTTTCGATTGGGGCCGTCAGACACCTGCACCTGGCCAAAGCGAACGGCCACGATATGACGCGTTTGCATGTTTGGATAGCCGGCGATGCAGCGCGGATACCCACTTGATCGAGATCAACGCAGCAACCTGGACCAATTGCCTACAGTGCACCGACGCAATAGCAACGGAAACGGCGCATGGCGCTTCTGGTCTGGCAAGACGACCTCAACACCGGCATTGAGGTGATCGATCACCAACACATGCGCATCGTCGAAATGATCAACCATCTGCATATGGCTGAAAAAAACCTGGAACGGGCCGCAGTCGCCGAAGTAGTCGACGAATTGGTCGACTACACCCTGTCACACTTTGCGTTCGAGGAGGCATTGATGGAAGAGGCCGGCTATCCGTTCAGCCACGCGCACAAGCGGGTGCACGAAATCTTCTCAAAGCGCGTGCAGGAGTATCGCTTACGCTTTCAGGCCGGTGAAAACGTTACCCATGAGCTGCGCGCGATGCTGGCACGATGGCTATTCAACCATATCCGTGGCGATGACAAAGCCTACGCTGACTCAGTCAAGCAGCATCTCAACCGGTTCACCCGCGAGCACCAGCAGGGCGGCTGGCTAGCTCGTACGCTTGCCCGACTGTTCAACGTATGACGGGCTTAAGCACGCCCCCCCGATAAACAATGCCCTCAATATCGAAAGTGCCCTCACCTCACCGCACACTGGCGTGGCGCCGCGCGCACAACAGTGCCAGCAGCGTGACCAATGCCATCGCGCTGAGATACATGCCCACCGACTGCAGCCCGTAGCGCGATGCCAGCCAGGTCGCCAGCGGCGCCGCTGGCGCCGCTCCGAGCACGCCAGCCAGATTGAATGACATCGATGAACCCGTGTAACGCACCTCCACCGGATACAACTCCGACAGCAGCGTGCCCATTGGCCCGTAGGTGAATCCCATTACAAACAATCCAGTCGACAGAAACACCCAGACCATGAACGGATGACCGGACTGGAACAGCGTGGAGAACAGCAGCCCGAACACCCCAACGCAGACGCTGGCCACCAGCATCGCACGACGTGCGCTGGTGCGGTCGCCATACAGCGCTGATAGCGGGATACCCAACGCGAACAGCAGCATGCTGGCCATCTGCAACAGCAGGAACTGCTGGCGGCTGTAGCCAAGCACGCTGGTACCGTAACCGAGTGCAAACACCGTCATCAGGTAGAACAACACAAAGGTCGCCAACGCGCCAAAGGTACCCGCCAGCATCGGCCCCAGGTGCCTGCGCAGTACCGCGCCAATCGGCACCCGCAATTGCTCCTTACGATCCAGCGCACGCTGGAAATCCGGAGTCTCAGTGATGCTCAAGCGCACCCACAGCCCGATCCCCACCAGCAACGCGCTGGTCACGAACGGCACCCGCCACCCCCAGGCGATGAACTGGGCCGGCGACAGCAGGGCCCCGATCAGCAAGAAAGTACTGGCCGAGAGCAGGAAGCCCAACGGTGCGCCCAACTGCGGAAACATCCCGTACCACGCGCGCTTTCCGGGCGGCGCGTTCTCGGTTGCCAATAATACCGCCCCGCCCCATTCGCCCCCCAGGCCAATGCCTTGGCCAAAACGGCACAACGTCAGCAGTGCCGGGGCGAGGATCCCGACCTGTGCATAGCTAGGCAACAGCCCGATCACCACCGTCGAAATGCCCATCGTCAGTAGCGCCGCGACTAGGGTGGCCTTGCGGCCAATGCGGTCGCCGAAATGGCCGAACAGTGCCGAACCGACTGGCCGGGCGACAAATGCCACCGCAAAGGTTGCCAGCGAAGCCAGTTGCTGCGCGGTGGCACTGGCGGGCGGGAAAAACAGTTGCGGGAACACCAACACCGCAGCGGTGGCGTAGATATAGAAGTCGAAAAATTCGATGGTAGTGCCGACCAGGCTCGCCAGCAGCACACGGGCGGGCGAGTTGACCGGCGCCGAGGAGACGGCGGCGATGCTCATAGGGATGGATCGTAGGGATAGGTCGAGGATTCTGGCAGATGCGGCCGCCTCCGGCGCGGATGGTTGCGCTGGCAACGATGCACGCGGGTGGGTCGGGGGGCCGCCGTAGATACGCGGGTGTTGACGTTGACGATCACCGCCTCAACTTCGGCGAGGTTGGGCCACTGATCGCGCCGATCTCCATCGTTGATCCCACCTTGACAGTGCTGCGGACACGTTAGCCAGGCCCAGTGGCGGACCGATCACGTGCATCAATCGCCTGTGCAGGCGCCACATCGATTCGCTACGCGGTCTATCCCAGCAGGGCTGCGTCGTCATTGAGGTCGTACCTGCCAGACAACCATATAGCGGGTGTAAAGTTTTTCAACGAGTCAACGGAGTGCGTCATGAGCAGTCATCCCCCTTACTCCCTTGCTGCGGCTGAGGCGCTCCCAGCATCGCTGGACGCGTTCTGGATGCCGTTCACTGCCAACGCCCAATTCAAGGCGCATCCACGCTTGTTGACTGCAGCCGAGGGCATGTATTACCGCAGCGTGGACGGTCGCAGGATTCTCGATGGCACCGCCGGACTATGGTGCTGCAACGCCGGGCATGCGCGCCCACGGATCGTCGAAGCGATAGCGCAACAGGCCGCCACGTTGGACTACGCGCCCACCTTTCAGATGGGCTCGCCCCTGCCGTTCGTGCTAGCCGAGCGACTGAAGGCGATTGCCCCGGCGGGATTGGAGCATGTGTTCTTCACCAATTCCGGCTCCGAATCGGTCGATACCGCGATGAAGATCGCGCTGGCCTACCATCGCCTACGTGGTGAGGGCCAACGCACCCGCTTCATCGGCCGCGAGAAAGCCTATCACGGGGTCGGCTTCGGCGGCATCTCGATCGGCGGGCTGCCTAACAATCGCAAATGGTTCGGCCCGTTGCTGGCCGGCACCGATCATCTGCGCCACACCCTGGACATCGGCCGTAACGCGTTCTCGCGTGGGTTGCCTACACACGGTCTGGAACTGGCTGAGGATCTGGAACGGCTGATCGCCCTGCACGATGCTTCAACCATTGCCGCAGTGTTTGTCGAGCCGCTCTCCGGCTCGGCTGGCGTAGTGTTGCCTCCGGCCGGTTATCTACAACGGATCAGCGAGATCTGCCGCCGTCATGGCATTCTGCTGGTATTTGACGAGGTCATCACCGGCTTCGGCCGCGTCGGCAAAGCCTTTGCCGCACAGCGCTTCGGCGTGACCCCGGACCTGATGACTGTTGCCAAGGGTTTGACTAACGGCAGCGTACCCATGGGCGCTGTACTGGCCGCCGATACGGTACATGAGGCCTTCACCCACGGTCCGGACAGCGCGATCGACTTCTTCCACGGCTACACCTACTCGGGCCACCCGCTGGCCTGCGCTGCCGCGCTCGCCACCCTGGACACCTATGCAGAAGAAAACCTGTTTGAACGCGCAATCACGCTGAGCGATGCCTGGGAGCACGCGATCCATGCGCTTGCGGATGCGCCGAACGTGATCGACATCCGCAATTTTGGCTTGGTCGGTGCGGTCGAGCTGGCCCCGCGTGCGGGCGCGCCCGGCGCGCGCGGCTACGAGGTACTGGAGCGTTGCTTCCATGAGGGTAACCTGCTGGTGCGCGCAACCGGCGATGTCATCGCGCTGTCACCGCCACTGATCGTAGAGCCGGAGCAGATCACTGAGATGTTTGAGATACTGGAGCGAGTGTTGCGACAAGTGGCCTGATCGCCGCAGCATTATCCGCCCTCTCTGATCTCATGGATGTATCAATGCCCAAGGATGAGCTGATGTTTTCCGGCCTGATCCTCAGGCCTTTCGCTGCCTCGGATGCCCCCGCATTCCAGACCGCAGTGCGCGAATCGGCCGACACAATGAGCCGCTGGATGCCCTGGTGTTCCAGCGACTACAGCACCGCTCAGGCGCTGGAATGGTTTGCCGCCTGCCGTACCGCACGCGACGAGGCGAGCGCATTCGAATATGGAATTTTCGACGCGGAACTCCGGCGAACTCCTTGGCGGAGCCGGGCTCAACGATATCCGCCACCCGCACCGGTTCTGCAACCTTGGCTACTGGGTGCGCCAGTCCCGGCAACGACAGGGCATCGCCTTGCGCTGTGTGCAGGCCCTGGCTTCGCATGCTTTTGGGTCACTCGGACTATATCGGGTGGAAATCGTGGTCGCCGTCGGCAACCTCGCCAGCGAAGGCGTCGCGGTCAAATCCGGCGCACTGCACGAGGGTATCGCGCGCAACCGACTCTATCTGCAAGACCAGCCGGTGGATGCCCACCTGTTCTCGCTGGTGCCACAGCGGTGACGCATAGCGCGGCAGTCTCCCCCGCTCTGTACTGGTAAAGCCCCCAGCGGCCAAGGGCCGCTTTTACACCGTCCCCACACGGCACGGTGCGCCAAAGCAGCGCGCGCCTTGCACAGCGATCACGCTGTCGATAAAGCTCCGCGCACTCCATTACCACGTTCCCTCCCCTACCACGCCCCGCCACTGCCCATGAGTGCCATCCTGGGGATTGTCGCCACGCTCAGGCCGCCTACAATGCGCGCCCGCTTTTGGCTACGCATCGCATGGACATCGTCGTAAACGAAGAACTCAAGGCCTATATCGACCCCCTCACTGCCGAGGAACACGAAGCCCTGGAGCGCAGCCTGCTCACCGAGGGCTGCCGCGACGCGTTGGTGCTGTGGGGCGATGTACTGGTCGACGGCCACAACCGCTACGGCATCTGCCGTAAGCACGGTATTGCGTTCAACACCGTGCAGAACCCACGTTTCCAATCGATGGAGGACGTGCACCTGTGGATGATCGAGCAACACTTGGGCCGGCGCAGCGTCTCAGACTTTCAGCGTGGTGTGTTGGCACTGCGCAAACGCGAGATTCTGGCCAAGCGCCAACGCGAAGCACGTGAGGCCGAGCTGGCCGATACATTGCCGCCAGCGGACGTCCGCACGCCGCCGCCGACTGGGCCGGCGTCAGCGGACGACCTGCCACCGTGGGACGATGCCCCGCCGGTGAGCCGTGCCGAGCTGGCGCGGGAGGCGCGGCTGAGCAACAACCAGGTAGTGATGATTGAACGCATCCACACCCAGGCCGCGCCCGAGGTCATCGAGGCGGTTAGGGCCGGCGATATCTCAATCAGCGCCGCCGCCGCTGTTGCGACACTGTCCGAGGACGAACAGCGCGCCGCCGCACAGGGCGGCAAGACCGAGCTGAAACAGGCCGCCAGACGCGTACGCGACGCCAAGCGACGCCCCAAAGCCGATGCAGCCGTAGAGGGCGAGGATGCACCGCCGGATGCCAAGGCGCTGCAACGCCGGGTCGATGAGCTGGAGCGCGAGAACGAACGCCTGCGCAATCAGGTGGCCACACTGCAGGAGCAGCTGCAGCGGCTACGCGGCGGCTAGGCCCACGGGTGGATCATCCGCCCGCACCGAATGACGCACCCGCAGCGGCGCTAACAGGTCACTGGCAACGGATGTGCCACCCTATCGGCATGGACGCCCATTCAACTTCCCCCGACCCGCGCCGCACCCAACTGCGGCGGATGAAGACCCTGGCATTGCTGTTGCTGCTGACGATGTTCGGCGGCTTCACGCTCAGTCATGCCATGGGCCAACGCGGCGGCTGGGCCTGGGTCGCCGCATTCTGTGAGGCCGCCGCGGTCGGTGCGCTGGCCGACTGGTTCGCGGTGGTGGCGCTGTTCCGCAGGCCACTCGGCCTGCCAATCCCACACACCGCGATCCTGCCGAGAGGCAAGGACCGCCTGGCCGATGGGCTGGCCGTATTCGTACGTGACCAGTTCTTGGCCCCGGCCGCGCTGCTGGAAAAGCTGCGCGTGTTCGATCCGGCGCACCGGCTCGGGCAGTGGCTGGCACAGCCGGCGCAGTCGCGAATGCTGGCACATATGGCACGCGGCTGGATGCAGCAGGCGCTGGACCTGCTCGATGAGACGGCGGTACGGCGCGCGATCCAGCGTTTCGTGGTCGAGCGCCTACAGCAGTGGAACGCCGCCGAAACCGCCGGCGAAGTGCTGGCGCTGTTGACGACCGACGGTCGCCATCAGCGCCTGCTCGACGAGGGTTTGCAAAAGCTGGGCCACTGGCTGGACGATGAAAAGGTCAAAGCCTGGGCTTCTGAGCTGATCGTGCGCTATGCGCGCCGCGAATGGCCTAAGTTGATGGGCACTGTGAACTGGGTGACCCCGGTGGACGAGATCGGCGACAAGCTGGCCGAACGGCTGGCGCGGGCCGCCATCGAGGAACTGCAGTCGATCCTGTCCAATCCCGAGCATCCGCTGCGTCAAGACTACGAGACCTGGCTGCGCGGCTATGTCGAACGCTTGCGCCAAGACCCAGCGATGGCCGGGCGGGTCGAGCAGCTCAAACAGCGCGCGATCCAGCATCCGGCCTTACAGGACTATGTGCAGGCGCTGTGGAAGCAGATTCATCAGGCACTACGTAACGACCTGGCCAGCGATGATTCGGCGATCGCCGCGCATCTGGAACGCTCGCTGCACGGGCTGGGCCGCTCGCTGAGTGAAGACCCCGCGCTACGTGAAGCACTCAACCAACATATGCTCGACGCCGCTAGCCGGCTGACCGAGCGGCTGCGTGCCTCGGTCACCGAGCACATCGCTGGCACGATGAAAAGCTGGGATGACCGTCATCTGGTTGATTTGCTGGAGCTAAGCGTCGGCCGCGACCTGCAATACATCCGTTTCAACGGCACCCTAGTGGGGGGGCTGATCGGGCTGGCACTGCATGCCGTGTCGATCTGGATGGGCTGAGAGTGCGCAAAGCTAGCCAGGAGCGAGCGCCACGTCGCCTGTTGAGCGCCTGCGCAGTGGCAGTACTCGCCGCCACTGGATCGTTCACACTGGCCCAGTCCCATCCGCCTCAGCGGAGGCCCGCCTATCGCCTTGCTCTGGCCAAACAACAGACTAATAATAATGGGTGCTGCGCCGCACAACCCCGTGCGGCGCGGGCTGGCCCGCCGGCCGTGCCGGCTTGCGCGCTCCCCCCTCGCCGCGCTATCCGTCAGCCCGCAACCGAGACCGGAATGTTGTCCAGCGACTCACCGTCTGCACCCGCCCCACGCGCTCCCGACTACCGTCTGATCTCGCTGATCCTGGCCTGTGCGATCTTCATGGAGCAGCTCGACGGCACCGTGTTGGCGACCGCGCTGCCAGCGCTGGCACACGACTTTGGCGTCGCGGCACCGGCAATGAGCATTGCCCTGACCAGCTATCTGCTGGCGCTGGCAATCGGCATCCCCGCCAGCGGCGCGATCGCCGACCGCTTTGGCCTGCGCCGGGTCTATTGCGCTTCGATCTGGATGTTCGTCGGCGGTTCGATCCTGTGCTCGTTGGCCAGCGACCTGCCGACGATGGTGGCCGCACGCTTCATACAAGGCATCGGCGGCGCCATGATGGCCCCGCTCGGCCGGCTGATCTTGCTGCGCAGCGTCGAGCGTCGAAATCTGGTTTCGGCAATGGCCTGGACGCTGGTACCGGCCTTCGTCGGGCCGATGCTCGGCCCGCCCCTCGGTGGCCTGTTCGTCACCTACCTGGATTGGCGCTGGATCTTCTACATCAACGTCCCCATCGGCATCATCGGCTTCTTCCTGGTGCGCCGCTTCATCCCCGAACTGCCGACCGAATCGACACCGCGCCGGTTCGACTTTCTGGGTTTCGTGCTATGTGGCGTGACGCTGGGCTGCCTGCTGTTCGGGCTGGAGATGGTCGGCCAGCATGATGGCCTGGCGCATGCCATCCCGTTGATTGCGATCGGCAGCTGCGCCGCGATCGGCTATCTGTGGCATGCCCGCTATCATCCGGCCCCACTGCTGGACCTGTCGTTACTGAAAATCAATTCGTTCCGGCTATCAGTGATCGGCGGCTCGTTGATGCGGGTGACGCAGGGCGCGCATCCGTTTCTGTTACCGCTGCTGTTCCAGCTTGGTTTTGGCTACAGCGCCGCACGCAGTGGCCAATTGGTGATGGCCACCGCGCTGGGGGCCTTGTTGATGCGATTGTTGACCCCGCGCCTGCTGCGCCGCTACGGCTACCGCAATGCGCTGATCGGCAATGGCATCCTCGCCAGCCTGGGTTATCTGGTTTGTGCGCTGTTCCAGCCTGGCTGGCCGCCAGCACTGATGTTCGGCTTGCTGGCCTGCTGCGGCGCATTCATGTCGTTCCAGTTCGCCGCCTACAACACGATCGCCTATGAGCACGTGCCCGGACCGCGAATGAGCGCGGCCAGCAGCCTGTACAGCACCTTGCAGCAGTTGATGCTGTCCGTCGGCGTATGCGCGGGCGCACTGTTTCTGAAGACCTCGATGACGGTGGCCGGCCACGCCGAGCCGGAACTTCGAGATTTTTCGATCGCCTTTCTGGCGGTGACCCTGATCTCGTTCAGCTCACTGCGCTGGCATAGGCGCTTCGCGGTGGATGCCGGCGAGGAGCTGAGTGGACACCGGCGCGAGCAACCGGCTGGCTGATCGGTGGGAGCAACTTCAGTGCCGATGCGGTTCCGCCACGGCATGTCTTTTCAGCACTGAAATCCTCCCTGCAGGGGTCATGCCCGGGTTAGCCGCCAGGCGCGATGGATGCGCGCATTGCGCTCGAAGTCGGGATCCAGGGTTTTCGCGCTGATTTCCTCACACTGCGCAAACGCGGCGATCGCCGTGTCATCCAGGCGGAAACGCCGGAAATTATTGGAGAAATACAACACGCCCCCCTGCGCCAGCCGCGCCACCGCCGCGCGCAGCAACCGCACATGTTCACGCTGCACGTCGAAGTCTTCAGCGCGCGCGGAATTGGAGAAGGTGGGTGGATCGCAGAAGATCACATCGTACTGCCCGCGCTCGGCCTCCAGCCAGGCCAGCGCATCGGCCTGCACCAGCTGCTGACGGGCGCCCCCTAGCCCGTTCAGCGCAAAGTTCTCAGCACACCATTGCAGATAGGTCGCGGACAGATCCACGCTTGTGGTGCGCTCAGCCCCGGCCACCGCCGCCTGCACGCTGGCCACACCGGTATAGCAGAACAGGTTGAGAAAACGCCGGCCGCGCGCCTGTGCGGCCATCATTGCGCGCAATGGACGATGGTCGAGGAACAGGCCGGTATCCAGGTAGTCGAACAGATTGACCTGCAACAACGCGCCATGTTCACGCACATGAAAGGCTTCGCCGCGCTGATCCAGGCGCCCATACTTGCTGCCGCCTTTGCCGCGCGCACGCGATTTGATCGCGACCTGTTCGCGCGGCACGTCGAACACCGCGCGCGCCGCATTCAACAGCTCGCCGAAACGACGCCGCACATCGGCCTCCGGGATCGATGCCGGCGCGGCATATTCCTGCACGTGCAGGAAGTGACGGCCTGACGCATCAGCCTCCTCGTAGACGTCAATCGCCGCTGCGTATTCGGGCAGATCAGCATCGTAGACGCGGAAACACGACACGCCCTCGCGGGCGCGCCACTTGCGCAGCCGCTGCAAGTTCTTGCGCAACCGATTGGCGACCATCTCGGCACCGGCCGAGAGCGCCTCCACCTCGCCGGGGTCGGCACGCGGCTGGGGTACGGCAATCGGATCACACACGATCAACCGGCATTCCAGCGCGCCGTTGAACAGCTGATAGCGCTTGCCGGCACGTAACCCGGTCGCCTGGGCCAACTCGTCACTGCCGCACAACAGGCTGCCGCGCCACTGCGGCAGCGCACGACGCAGCGCGTCACCGAGCCGGCGGTAGAGCCCGGCGTCGGCGGCCAACCGCGCGTCGTAGGGGGGATTACAGACCACCGCGCCACGCGCCTGCGGCGGCGGCGTCAGGTTAACAACATCGACCCGGGCAAAGCTGATCGCGGCCTCCACCCCGGCGCTACGCGCGTTGGCCCGAGCGGCATCCAGCGCCTGCGGATCCAGATCACTACCCTGCACAACCGGACGCAGCGCGGCCAGGCCGGCGTTGGCGCGCTGCTGGGCCTCGGCGACCAGCGTCTGCCAACCCGCAAGATCAAAACCACGCCAGCGGGTCGGCGCCAACACCGGCCGACGGGCGGGCGAGTCGCCGGCCAGCGACCACGGGTCGGCATAACGCTGCAGTCCCGGCGCGACCTCTGCCGCCATCAGCGCCCCTTCAATCAGCAAGGTGCCACTGCCGCACATCGGATCAAGCAGACCACCGCCCTCGGCATACAGCTGCGGCCATTGCGCACGCAGCAACACTGCTGCAGCCAGCGTTTCTTTCAACGGCGCCGCGTGCGGCGCGCTGCGCCAACCTCGCCGGTGCAACGCGCCACCGCCGAGATCGATCGACAACGTCGCCTGCCCCTTGCGCAGCGACAGATTCAAGCGCAAATCCGGTTGCTGCAAATCCACCGACGGCCGCGCACCACCCTGCTCACGCAGCTGATCGACAATCGCATCCTTGACCCGCTGCGCGGCGTAGCGGGCGTGGGTGATTGCAGTGCCGGAGACATACGCATCGACCGCCAGCGTATGCCCTGGGGCGAGATGCTCGCGCCAGGACAGCGCGGCGACCCCGGCGTATAGCGCCGCCTCATCAGCACAGTCAAAGCGAGTGATCGGCCACAACACCCGGCTGGCCAGCCGTGACCACAGCACCGCACGCTGGGCCTGGCCCAAATCGCCCTCGACATTGACGCCGGCGATGGTGGCAGTCGCCGCTCCGGCACCGAGCGCCAGCAGCTCATCGACCAGCAGATACTCCAGGCCCTTGGCGCAGGAAACGAAGAATTTCACGTAGACATCCGGAAAAGGCGGCGCCGCGCTGGCGCCAGGCCGGTCGCGACGGGGTAGCGCAGACAGGAAATGCGCGGGGGCGCCATGTTCGGCGATAGCGCCGCAGTTTGCCAGTTTTGGTGTACGGCCAGAGGTGATTGTCGGCCCAAGTCCGGCCAGGGTTGACACCGGAGCCATACCGTATCGAGGTCGATCAGGCCATCCGGCGCCGGCTCCAGCTTGAGCCGTTCGCCACTCCTATCGACTATATGCAAAGCCCACTCAGGCCGGCGCGGCAAAGCGTTTGCTCGCCGCCACACAGGCCACCGCCAACGCACTGGCCAGCACCATCGAAGTGTCCACGGGCTCGTCCAGCAGTACCGCCGCCAGCGCCAGACCAAGAAACGGCTGCAGCAGTTGCAACTGGCCAACGGCGGCCACCCCGCCCTGGGCCAGACCTCGGTACCAGAACACGAATCCGATCAACATGCTGAACAACGCCACGTAGGCCAGCGCCAGCCAGGCCGGCAAACCCACCCCGGCAAGCCGGGCAGGACGTTCGATCAGACTCAATGGCAACGTCAGTGGTAGCGCCAG
>Cebus_capucinus_imitator_PRJNA485217_SSR047__coassemble_1588_pt1 | contig 11608 bp, 13 predicted proteins | sample Cebus_capucinus_imitator_PRJNA485217_SSR047__metabat2_high_PE_004 | metagenome-assembled genome bin Cebus_capucinus_imitator_PRJNA485217_SSR047
CCCCTCACCCTCATAAATTATTCAACTCGACACAGTCTTATAATTAACGCGAAATTTTGCCGGCTGGGACGCGCTGGCGCGTGCGGTAAAAGTAGAGCTAAGAACAATGCCTGCGGGCACGCGGGTGCTGGCCGATAACTTTAAGGTGGGCGCCGAGCTCGGCTTTGAGCTGCACAATCCAGATATCGAAGTATTGCAGGCGCCGCTCAACGATAAACATGGGCGCACCGAGCAGTTGGCGCAATGGGGGCTATTGTCCGATGGCGAGCGCACCGGCCCGCGGCTGCTGGTGCTGTCACCCAGCGACCAGCGCTACCGCGACCTGCTGCGCCGCTACCATGACGTTTGCGCAATGGTCGGGCCGCTGCCGCCACCGGTGGTCGTGTCCACCGATCACGGGTTCCAGCGGTTTTTACTGTTCCGCCTGCCTGTGCAGCATGTGCCCGGCGCGTGCGTGACTCCCGCGATGGCCTGGGTCGATTCGCCGCTGCCCGATGCACGGCTGGGTGGGCGGGTGGCTGTGACGGGGTGGGCATTCAAAGACGGGGTCGGCCTGTCGCGCGTCGAGCTGAGGGTGGATGGCGCGTCTGTGGGGGATGCTGACTATGGCCGCACGCTGGATGTGCGGCCCTATTGGAGGCTGTCAACCGATCCCCGGCACCCGCACGTGGGCTTCCGTGCCATGCTGGACACGACTGCGCTCGCGCCCGGTAAACATTGGCTGGGTCTGCGTCTTTATGGTGCCGACGGCAGTGTTGAGGATTGGTGGGAGCAACCGTTCACGGTTGCACGCCCCTGACGAAAAAAAGCCAACGTGTGCTTTCCAGAGCGTTGGTCAGTGTGCTTGGTGTCGCACCTGCGCGAGTTCCGGAGCGGCATGCTGCACCCGATTGATGTCTGGGTCTTCAAGGCAAGCGGTAACCCGCACCCCGTAGCAGGCCGGCCAGCGCGATGAGTGGCAGACCGACCAGCGCGGTTGGATCGTTGCTTGCGATCGCCTCGAACAGGGTGATGCCCAGGCCTTCGCACTTGAAGCTACCGGCGCAGTCCAGTGGCGACTCGGCTTGCACATAGCGCGCAATTTCTTCGGACTCGAGCGCACGAAAGTGGACCTCAGTGACGTCCAGCGCCGCGCCGCTCCAGTGTGGAGCGACCACCTGGACTGCGGTGAAGAAGTGCACGCGCCGGCCGGACATGGCGGCCAGTTGGGCACATGCACTCGCCGCATCGCCTGGCTTGCCAAGCAACAGTCCATCCAGGCTGGCAACTTGGTCCGAACCGATCACGCAGGCATCGCCGGTTTGACTGCTGGCGACAGCGCGCGCCTTGGCGCGGGCCAGGCGACTGGCCAATACGTCCGGGGTCTCGCCCGCAAACGGGGTTTCGTCGACCTCCGGGCGGGCGATCTGGAACGGCAATCCGAACCGCTCCAGCAGCTGCCGGCGATAGCGCGATGTAGAGGCCAGAAGCAAGCGCATGAGGTATCCTGAGCACACGGCGCGCCAGTGTCGGGCCAGGTGGCGCTATTCGACAATGCCCACGAGGCATGAATTGACAGCTGGCTCACGATTCCTTAGCATTCTGCGGCTTATGTCTGCAAACGTGCCCGAACTGCTCGATGCTTGGCGGATGGTCGCGGCGCGCAGGCGCTTCGATGGCCGCATCCCGCTTGCTCAGATGGAGCGGCTGCGGGGTAGCCTGGTCGATACCGAAGGCGAGTGCGTTTATGCGCTGGAGTTCGGTCGCGACGACCTGCTGGGTGTAGCCTATGCCGAATTGAGCGTCGACGCCGGTCTTCCGCTGCTGTGCCAGCGTAGCTTGCAGCGCTTTGTGTTGCCGGTGAAGGTGACGCAGCGGCTGGGGCTGATTCGCGATGAGGCCGAAGAGGCCGCGTTGCCGCCAGACTACGAGCCGCTGCTGGTGCCGGATGACGGCATACTGCGGTTGCTTGATCTGGTCGAGGACGAGTTGGTCCTGTCGGTGCCGGTAGTGCCGGTAGCGCCAGGCAGCGAAGCGGTCGAGGCCGAATGGTCGCCGACCGGTGAGGAACTGGGCAAAGTCAGTCCGTTCGCGGCACTGGCGGCGCTGAAGAAAAAGTAATCGCCGCGGCAAGATTGGGCGGAAGCAAAAATACGCGTGCGTCGATGTGCGGTGTTCTTGTGGAAGATGTAGAAAAAATTAAGTCTCCGCACATGGATGTGTGGTGCTCTTGCGAGAAGGACTCGCGCGTAAGTAATCGAACCGAGTTTGGAGCAATCCCATGGCTGTGCAGAAATCCCGTGTTACTCCGTCCCGCCGCGGCCAGCGCCGTTCGCATGACGCCCTAAGCGCCAAGCAGCTGTCTACCGATCCGACCACCGGTGAGGTCCATCTGCGCCATCACGTCACCGCTGATGGCTACTATCGTGGCAAAAAGGTCATCCAGACCAAAAATTCGGTCGTCGAAGAAGACTGAGCCGCGGCGCCCGTCGCACCTGCGACGGGTGGCGCTTGATCCACCAGGGCCGCGTCTAGCGTGGCTCCTGCAATAGGAAACAGTATGAGCAAGCGGGTCTATTCCAGGATCGCGGGCACGGGCAGCTATTTGCCCGAAAAGGTGGTGACCAATGACGATTTGACCAAAATCGTCGACACCAGCGACGAATGGATCCGCAGCCGTACGGGTATCCGTCAGCGGCATATTGCCGCCGACGACCAGACCACCAGTGACCTCGCTTACTTCGCCGCGCTGCGCGCGCTGGAGGCGGCCGGCGTGCAGGCGGCTGATCTTGACTTGATCGTGGTCGGTACCACCACCCCGGACTTAATCTTCCCATCCACCGCGTGTCTACTGCAGGCGCGGCTGGGCGCACTTGGCTGCGGTGCATTGGATGTCAATGCGGCGTGTTCCGGCTTCGTTTATGCGTTGAGCGTCGCTGACAAATTCATCCGCTCGGGTGACTGCAAGACAGCGTTGGTGATCGGTGCCGAGACGCTTACCCGGATCGTCGACTGGACTGACCGCACCACCTGCGTGCTATTTGGTGATGGTGCCGGCGCGGTTGTGCTCAAGGCCGATCAGGAGACCGGCATTCTGAGCACGCATCTACACGCCGATGGCAGCAAGAAAGACTTGCTATGGGATCCTGTTGGCGTTTCGACTGGCTTCGACACGGCTGGCAAGATCCTGATGAAGGGCAATGACGTCTTCAAGTACGCGGTCAAGGCGTTGGATTCGGTCGTGGACGAGACGCTGACGGCCAATGGGCTGGATAAGCATGACCTGAATTGGCTGATCCCACATCAGGCCAATCTGCGCATCATTGAGGCCACGGCCAAGCGTCTGGAGATGTCGATGGAGCAGGTGGTCGTGACCGTAGATCAGCACGGCAACACCTCCTCTGCCTCGGTGCCGCTAGCACTGGACACTGCAATTCGCTCCGGTCGCGTGCAGCGCGGCCAGCTGTTGTTGCTGGAAGCGTTTGGTGGCGGTTTCACATGGGGATCGGCGCTGCTGCGCTATTGATAGTAACGGGCGCATCGAGTGCTCGTCGTCGATCGGTGGCTAAGGCCGCCGGCCGGCTATGTAGGGAGATATGCTCGTGGCCGAACCTATCGTCATCGACGGGCAGCGCGCCTGGCTCAAACAATACCGCCAGGGCGAGCGCGCACTAGCGCTGGGGGCGTTGGCGTTTGTCTCTCGCAGGCTTGGTCTGGAGGCGCTGCATCCGCCACCGCATCGGGGTGGGGATGCCGCGTGCGTCATCGAGTCGCGCCGGCTAGCCGAGCTGCGCTCGCAGGACGTCAACGTGCCGCAAGTGATTGGGCAAGGACGTGCGTCCCTGTTGCTCAGTGACACCGGTCGCTCGCTGGCTACGTGCTTGCGTGAGGCCGATGAGGCTGCCCGCGACGCGCTAGTGGCCCAGGCGCTGGCGGCGATTGCAGAGGCGCATCGTCACGGCGCCTATTTCGGCCAGCCCGTGCCTCGCAACATGACCTACGATGGCCGGGAGATCGGCTTCATCGACTTTGAAGAGGATCCGCTCGAGGTCATGGGGCTGGAGCAGGCTCAGGCACGTGACTGGTTAATGTCCGGCTACGGCATAGCTAAGTATTACAGTGATCGGCTGGATGTACTACAGCGCTTGCTGATGCAGGCGCTGGCGGAGGCGCGCGCGCCGGTACTTGCACACGCGCACGCGGTGACGGGTCGGCTGCAGCGGCTGGCGCGGATCGGGCTCAAGCTGGGCCGGTCCGGGCGTGCGCTGGCTCAGTCGATTGCGGTCATCCACGCGGCTACCGCGCTCGGGATGTTGCTGATGGCGGGGATCAGCGTGGATGGCATTGAGCTGCCGTTGGACCTGCTTACGCCGCTTGGCTGAGGTGTGAGATTGGAGTTGCTCGTTCCTCGCATACGCGTCAGTACAGACGATCGGCCCCATTCGCCCGTATCATCCCCGCTCGTTTTTCGCAGGATGATTTCCGCGTGACCGATTCCACACTTGCTTTCGTGTTCCCCGGACAGGGCTCACAGTCGCTGGGCATGCTGGCCGAGTTGGCCGAACTGCACCCAGGCGTGCGCGACACCTTCAATGAGGCATCCGAAGGCGCCGGCGTCGATTTGTGGGCGCTCTCTCAGGGCGGCCCGGAAGAGATGCTGGGGCGCACTGAATACAACCAGCCGGCGCTGCTGGCTGCGGGCGTGGCGGTATGGCGGTTGTGGCAGGCGCAGGCGGGCGCGATGCCGGCGCTGTTGGCAGGACATAGCCTGGGCGAGTACACCGCGCTGGTCGCTGCGGGCGCGCTGACGCTGCGTGACGGCGCGCATTTGGTGCGTGTGCGCGGGCAGCTGATGCAGGATGCGGCTCCGGCTGGGGTCGGTGCGATGGCCGCGGTGCTGGGCGCGGACGACGCGCAGGTGCGCGAGGTCTGCGAGCTGGCCGCTGGCAGCCAGGTGGTGGTCCCGGCCAATTTCAATTCGCCCGGTCAGATTGTGATTGGTGGCGATGCTGCGGCAGTCGATCGTGCGCTAGCGCTATTGGCCGAGAAGGGGGTGCGCAAGGCGGTCAAGCTGTCGGTTAGTGTGCCGTCGCACACTCCGCTGATGCGTGAGGCCGCCAACCGTCTGGCCGAGACTATGGCGGGACTGGATTGGCGCGCGCCGCAGCTACCCATCGTGCAGAACGTCGATGCACAGGTCCACGATGGCATCGACGCGGTTCGCCAGGCGTTGGTTAAGCAACTGTATTTACCGGTGCAGTGGACCGGCTGTGTGCAGGCGCTGGCCGGTCGCGGCGTTATCCGCATTGCCGAGTGCGGACCAGGCAAGGTGCTGGCGGGTCTGGTCAAGCGCATCGACAAGGCGCTTGATGCCCGCCCGCTTGGCACACCGGCCGATTTTGAGACCACGCGTGAGGCGTGGTCCATTCCGAACCCCATTCAGGGCTGAGCAGCGCCCGCCGCTGCATCCGATAGCGCCCCCGTTTAACGACGTCTCTATAAGGAACCGCATATGAGCAAGCCCCTGCAAGGAGAGATCGCACTCGTCACCGGTGCCAGTCGCGGTATCGGCGCGGCGATCGCTGACGCGTTGGCCGCTCAGGGCGCCACCGTCATTGGCACCGCCACCTCGGCGACGGGTGCTACCGCGATCGGCGAGCGTTTGGCTGTACTTGGTGGCCACGGTCGCGAACTTGACGTGACCGACCCAGCGGCGATCGACACGCTGATCGAATCGATCGTCAAGCAGTTCGGCCCGGTCTCGATCCTAGTCAACAACGCCGGCATCACGCGCGATAACCTGTTAATGCGCATGAAGGACGAGGATTGGCAGTCGATTCTGGATACCAATCTCACTAGCGTCTACCGCACCTCCAAAGCAGTGATGCGCGGTATGATGAAGGCGCGTAAGGGGCGTATCGTCAACATCGCCTCAGTGGTCGGGGTAACCGGAAACCCGGGGCAGACCAATTACGCTGCGGCCAAGGCCGGCATCATCGCGTTTTCAAAGTCGTTGGCCAAGGAAATCGGCTCGCGCGGCGTCACAGTTAATGTAGTGGCGCCCGGCTTCATCGACACCGATATGACTAAGGCATTGCCGGAGGAGGCGCGCACTGCACTGCTCGGCCAGATTGCCCTAGGCCACCTCGGCGAGCCGGCTGACATTGCTAGCGCAGTGGCGTTTTTGGTCGGGCCATCGGCCAAGTACATCACTGGCGAGACCCTGCATGTCAACGGCGGTATGTATATGCCGTGACCTGTATTCACCATGATTGCGTTGCAAGTGTCTGATCCAGTGGGACTTTGTAGGCATTCATCGTTCCGTCGGTTTCCACTACACTATCCAATGTGGCCATCGCAGTCTGATGGCATCGTTGCGAGACCCCCACAGGAGCACCGCACCTTGATGCGGGATCCTTCATTTTGATCCACCACTACTCCATCTGGAGCGAAAACCCAATGAGCACCATCGAAGAACGCGTCAAGAAAATCGTCGTCGAGCAGCTTGGCGTCAAGGAAGAGGAAGTCACCAACAGTGCATCGTTCGTCGATGATCTGGGCGCCGATTCCCTGGATACCGTCGAGCTGGTGATGGCGCTGGAGGAAGAGTTCGAGTGTGAAATCCCGGACGAAGAGGCCGAGAAGATCACCTCAGTCCAGCAGGCGATCGATTACGTTAAGGCGCACGTCAAGAGCTGATGTGCTTGCCTGCCGCAGGCATGAGCTCGGCTTGGCCTGTGACAACCCATGGGGCCGCTGACGCGGCCCCGTGTTTTTGTATGCGTGCACCTTGGGAATCCGGCACCTGGCTGTGTCGTGCGCCTGTAAGGGATCGGCATATCTATATCCCGGTACATGGACGGTGCCGTGCTTCTGCGAGGGATTTGCGCTATCGCATCGTGGTGAGGAGATCCGCATGAGTCGTCGCGTCGTCGTTACCGGCATGGGCATCGTGTCGCCGCTGGGAAATGACCTGGCCAGCAGCTGGGACGGCATCATTCATGGCCGTTCGGGCATCGGTCCGATCACGCAGGTCGATGCCTCGCAGTTCACCACGCGTATCGCGGGCGAGATCAAGGATTTCGATCCGACCCGGTTTGTGTCCCCGAAGGACGCCAAGAAGATGGACCCGTTCATCCACTACGGCGTCGGTGCGTCTTTCATGGCGCTGGACGATGCTGGCCTGGAGGTCACCGAGGCCAACGCCGAACGCATCGGTGCGATCCTCGGTTCGGGTATCGGCGGGTTGCTCGGCATCGAGGAGCAGACCATTAAGTTTCATGAGGGCGGGGCGCGCAAGATCTCCCCGTTCTACGTGCCCAGCACAATCATCAACATGCTTCCTGGTCAGGTCAGCCTGATCAAGGGCATCAAAGGCCCGACGTTCTCGTCGGTGTCCGCCTGCGCCACCTCCAACCATTCGATCGGCACGGCGATGCGGATGATCCAGCACGGCGATGTTGACGTGATGCTGGCCGGTGGTGCCGAGCGCGGCTCATCGCCCACCGCGCTTGGCGGTTTTTGCGCGATGAAGGCGATGTCCACCCGCAACGATGAGCCGACCAGGGCGTCGCGGCCGTGGGATAAGGACCACGACGGCTTCGTGCTGGGTGATGGCGCCGGTGTCTTGGTGCTGGAGGAGTACGAGCACGCCAAGGCACGTGGTGCTCGTATCTACGCCGAGCTGGTCGGATTTGGCGCCAGTTCCGATGCGTTCCACATGACCGCTCCGAGCGAGGATGGTGAGGGTGCGGCGCGTAGCATGCGCGCGGCCCTGCGCGATGCCGGCGTCAACGCCGATCAGGTGGACTATCTCAATGCCCACGGTACGTCGACTCCACTCGGTGATCTCGCCGAGACGCTGGCGATGAAGCGTGCGCTTGGTGAGCATGCCTACAAAGCGATGATCAGTTCAACCAAGTCGATGACTGGCCATTTGCTCGGCGCAGCCGGTGGCGTGGAGGCGATTTTCTCGGTGATGGCGATCCACACCGGAGTGATTCCGCCGACCATCAACCTGGAAGAACCCAGCGAGGGGTGCGACTTGGATTACGTGCCGAACGTGGCGCGCGAGAAGCGGGTTGATGTGGTGATGTCCAACGGCTTCGGCTTTGGCGGCACCAACGGAACGTTGGTGTTCAAGCGCCTCTGATGCACTTGCCCCCGTGTACGCTGTGCGACGGGGGCATTTAACGAAGCGTGTCGGGGGGGGGCGATCCACAAGGCATTGCTCGCACCCTCATCCTTCCCTTGGGACGTCTTCTCCTTGAGGAAGAAGGCGCGTTCGCCGTTTTTTACTTTTCCTTTCTTGGCCGATGACGCTGATCAGACCGCTGCACGCGAACATCGACCTGCTGGCACTACACCGACTCTCCCCGCAGCGTTACCCGGCATTGTTCGAATCCACGGCCTTTGGCACCGTCCATGGCCGCTGGGATCTGCTGCTGATCGGCGACGGCCGTGGGCTGCGGCTGGAAGTCGACGGCCGAGTGCGCGACCTGGACGGCCGGGCGTTGACCGGCGGTTTCCTCGATGCGCTGGATGCGGCCTGGCGCGCTGAGCGCGTCGAGCGTGATGTGGCGCCTGATGCGCCGCCGTTTCGTGGCGGCTGGGCGCTGCTGCTCGACTACGAGCTTGCCATGCAGGTCGAACCGGTGCTGGCGTTGCCGTCGCGCGATGATGGGCTGCCGGCTGCGCTCGCGTTGCGCTGTCCGGCGGCAGTGCTGCGCGATCGTCGCAACGGCGAGTGTTTTGCGCTGGCTGAGTCGGGTCAGACCGCATTGTTCGAGCAACTCGCGGCCGACCTGAAGTTAGCCGCGGGGCTGCCACCGTTGCCGGCCTGGCAGGCCCCGGTCGCCCTCGATGAAGACCTGCCCGCACGCTTCACCGACGGTGTGCAGCGGGTGCTTGATTACCTGCGGACCGGGGATGTGTTCCAAGCCAATATTTCGCGCGCCTGGCGGGCGCGCTTCGCCGCGCCGCTGGACCCGGCGGCATTGCATGCGCGGCTGCGTGTTGCGAATCCGGCACCCTTTGCCGGGTTGTTTGTCGCGCAGGGTCGGGCGGTGGTCAGTTCCTCGCCGGAGCGGCTGGTGTCGGTGCGTGGCGAGCTTGTGCAGACCCGTCCGATCGCCGGCACTCGACCGCGTTTTGCCGGTGACGACGAAGCCGTGCGCATCCGCGAGCTGGTGGGTCATCCCAAGGAGCGCGCCGAACACGTGATGCTGATTGATCTGGAGCGCAATGACTTAGGTCGGGTCTGCGCCCCGGGCTCAGTCGAGGTCGATGAGCTGATGACAGTGGAGAGTTATGCGCACGTGCATCACATCGTCAGCAACGTGCGCGGCCAACTGCGTCCCGGGGTGACTCCGGGCGAGGTCATCGGCGCGGTGTTTCCGGGCGGGACCATCACCGGCTGCCCCAAGGTGCGCTGCATGCAGATCATCGCTGAGCTGGAGCACGAGGCGCGTGGTGCCTACACCGGCGCGTTCGGCTGGCTGAACCGCGATGGCGATCTGGACCTGAACATCCTGATCCGCACAGCCGAGGTTGACGGTACACACCTGCGTTTCCGTACCGGGGCTGGGATCGTGGTCGATTCGGTGCCCGAGCGCGAGCTTGACGAGACCCGTGCCAAGGCGCGCGGCCTGCTGCGTGCGCTTGAAGCTCCGTAGCAACGCGCTGCGCGCGAGAGTGGTATTGCCGGGACGGGCCATCGCGGCCAACGGTCGCGTCTACACGGTATCCTGCGCGGCGCGGAAATATCGATGAGGGCGCTGTGGCGGTAGGTTTCAAACGAGGGTGTCTGATCAGCCTGGCGGTGGTGTTGGCCGTTGGGGTCATGGCGGCGGGTGCGTCGGCGTGGCTGTGGCAGCGCTACCAAGCTTTCGCTGCCGCACCATTGCAGGCGAGCCAGCCGAGCGTGGTGGTGGCCTCTGGCGATTCGCTCAAGGCGGTGCTGGGTAAGCTGCGCCACGCCGGGGTGACGGCCGGCTCCGACCTGGAGTGGCAACTGCTGGCGCGCCAGCTGGACGCCGCTGGCAAGATCAAGGTCGGTGAGTATGCGCTGGCGCCACCGTTGTCCCCGCGCGAACTGCTGCTGCGGATGCGTCAGGGCAGGGTGATTCAGTACCGGCTGACCGTGGTTGAGGGCTGGAACATCCGTCAGCTGCGCGCTGCGCTTAATGCTGCCAAGCCCCTGCGACACGAGACTCGTGAACTGGACGATGCTGCGTTGATGGCCCGTCTGGGTTTCCCCGGGCAGCACCCGGAGGGGCGTTTCCTGCCAGAAACGTATTTGTACCAGCGCGGTGATTCGGATTTGGATTTGCTACGCCGAGCGCATGCGGCGATGGCGCAGGTGCTTGATAAGACCTGGCGTCAGCGCGCTAGTGGCCTACCGCTGGCTAGCGCCGAGCAGGCACTGATTCTGGCCTCGATCATCGAGAAGGAAACGGGCCTGGCCACAGAGCGGGCACAGATTGCGGGTGTGTTTGTGCGTCGGCTCGCGCTCGGCATGAAGCTGCAGACCGATCCAACGGTGATCTACGGGCTCGGCAGTGCGTACGACGGCAATCTCCGTCGGCGTGATCTGGATACCGACACTCCGTATAACACCTACACCCGCGCCGGGTTGCCACCCACCCCGATCGCGATGCCGGGTCGTGCAGCGCTACTGGCCGCAGTTAGGCCAGCTGGGGGGCAGGCGCTGTACTTCGTGGCGGTCGGTGACGGCAGCGGCGCGCATGTATTCTCCGACGACTACGCCCAGCACACTGCGGCGGTGGCGCGCTACCTGCAGCGACGGCGTCGGTCTATGTCGGTTAAGGTGGACACGCCATGAATCCGACATTGCTTCGACATCCGCGTTTTATCAGCCTCGAAGGTGGTGAGGGTGCCGGCAAGACCACCGCGATCAACGCGATTCGCGCCTGGTTGACGGGCCATGGTCATGAGGTTGTGCTGACCCGCGAGCCTGGGGGCACGCCGTTGGCTGAACGTGTGCGCGGCCTGTTATTGGACACGGGGGCGGTCAGCCAGGAGCCGCTGTGGCCACAGACTGAACTGTTGCTGGTGTTCGCGGCCCGCGCCCAGCACGTAAGCGAGGTGATCCGTCCGGCACTGCAGCGCGGCGCGTTCGTGGTCAGTGACCGCTTCACCGATTCCAGCTATGCCTATCAGGGGGTGGGGCGTGGTCTAGATCCGGGTTGGATTGCCGAGTTGGAGCGTCGCGTGGTCGGGATTGAGCCTGGCATGACCCTGCTGCTCGACCTTGATGTGCGCGTCGGCCGCGCCCGTACACAGACGCGCGGACTGGGCGCGGACCGGATCGAGAGCGAACACGACGACTTCTTTGAGCGGGTGCGTTCTGGTTTCCGCCAGCGTGCACAGGCTCATCCTGAGCGCATACGGGTGATCGACGCGGGGCAGTCACCGCTTGAGGTTGCACGCGATGTCGCCGAGGCGGTCGCCGGATTCGTGCACGGAGGTATGGAATGAGCGACTTTGCGCCATGGCAACAGCGCGCCTTCGACCAGGCGGTGGCCGCGCTCGATGCAGGTCGGCTTGGTCATGGCCTGCTGATCTGCGGCCCGACCGGGCTCGGCAAGCGTGCGGTTGCGCTGCAACT
>Cebus_capucinus_imitator_PRJNA485217_SSR047__coassemble_1624_pt1 | contig 11109 bp, 10 predicted proteins | sample Cebus_capucinus_imitator_PRJNA485217_SSR047__metabat2_high_PE_004 | metagenome-assembled genome bin Cebus_capucinus_imitator_PRJNA485217_SSR047
GGAACTGCTTGGGATAGGTTTCGCGCGAGAGCGGCCATAGCCGCGTGCCGGAGCCGCCGGAGAGGATGACGGGTTGGATGTTGGTCATAGAGGATTTTTCTTCTAGGTGCATGAAGCTTGCTAACGAATCCGGCGCTCTAGCGCATCGGATTTGCGGATTTAGTCTGGAATTACAGCTATCGCTCCTGGCGACACAGGCCCCACCTGAGCTTCCACCGCCTGTACGATGCGTTTTCGAAACGCGGACGGGGAGAACTGTTGTGCGTTCTCGACGATAGAGTCGCGCAGCCACGGTGACGAACGCCGTTCGAACGCCTCGATTGCCTCGCAAATCGATTGTTCGGTCTGCTCTGGAAAAAAAATGCCGGTGACACCCTCGTTGACGCTGTCGAGAATTCCACCCTTGCCATAGGCGATCACGGGCGTGCCGTGTGCTTGAGCCTCGACGGGCGCGATTCCGAAATCTTCCTCGGCCGCGAAAATGAACGCCTTAGCGCGGCTGAGGTGCTCGTCAAGCACCGCCTGCGGCTGATAACCCAGCACTGTGACGTTGGCTTGTGCAAGGGCTTTGACGCCGTTGAGCATCGGCCCCGCACCTATCACGACAAGGCGTTTCTCTGGCATCCGGTTGAATGCACTGACGATCAGATCGATGCGTTTATAAGGAACCATACGTGACGCAGTGACGTAGTAGTCCTCTCGAGGATATTCGATGGTTTTTTGCGGGATTTCGACGGGCGGTGGAATGACGATAGAATCTCTACCGTAGACTTTTTTAATACGTCGAGCGATGTAACTGGAATTGGCGATGAATTGGTCTACACCATTAGCCGTACGGCAGTCCCAGATACGGATGTAGGAGAGAATAATTTTGGCGATCCAGCCCTTAAGACCTGTCTCCAATTTAGACTCACGCAAGTATTGATGTTGCAAGTCCCACGCATAGCGGATAGGCGAATGACAATAACAGATATGTACTTGATCAGGCCCTGTTAGTACGCCTTTGGCCACAGCATAGCTGCTGGAGATGACAAGGTCGAATTCAGCTAAATCAAACTGCTCGATTGCAAGGGGCATAAGCGGAAGATAACTACGATAGCTCTTTCTCGCTCGGGGCAGGTGTTGGATAAAGCTGGTATGTACCTTGGCACTTCGAAGAAATATTCGATATTCTTCTGGAAGGAAATCTACCAAGGTAAAAATTTCGGCATCCGGGTACAGAATAAGGAGTTGTTCTAATACCTTTTCTGCCCCGGCGTACACGGTCAACCAATCGTGGACTATCGCTATTCTCATCCTGTGGTGAGCCCGTTTCCTATTAAATTATGTGAATTCACTTGCATCTTGTTTTGAAATATTTTTCAACGATCAATTTTATCAAGGTTATCGTAGAAGAATCTCTCGTCACTATCACTAGTAAGGTCATATAGCGAATATTTGCGAGAAAGCATCGCACCGCCGTCGCGGATAAGCGGCTGCCAGACGAAGTTGGCACGTGCGCGCACGGACCTGGGTAATAGCAAATCGAACGGGATGGAGATGTAAATGCCTTTGTCGAAGCTGCCCTCACCGAATTGGGCCGAAGACACATCGGTCTTGGTCACCCACGCGCCCATGGTTACGCCATTGTTGAATACGCGACCAACATTCAACGTGGCGCCCCAGTCACCAGCGAGGTAGCGTCCGGCGCTAAGTGACGATTTCCAGCGTTCTTCGCGGTCAAGTGTGTAGTACAGCGTGACGTGCCCGGTGGCGATTTTATAATCGCGCAGACCAAAATGTTGAGCGTAATCGCGCTGCTGCACCCAATTCGCATTGACACCCAGCGCCCACGGCTCGCCCATCGGGCGATACAGCATTTCGCCACCGACGCCTGCGTACATCCATTCCAAGTAACCGGCATAAGCCATGCCATAGAGATCGTGTCCAAGTCTGCCGGCGGTGGTAAGCTGCAGGTTCGTCATGTTGACGTCTGAGGTGGTCATGTACTGGCGTAGATCGGTGCGCACACGTGGAAGTTCGCTAGGCGCGTCGTACGTAAATTTGTCGTAGTTGTTGATCAAATTTCCACTTAGGGTGCCTGTAAGCCATGTATTGCGAGTAAAAAATAAACTCCCGGTATAGTTCGCTGCAATTTTATATAGGATAAAGGCATTCGGTCCTCCTATATTTTGCTGGTAGCCAATGTTGAAACCGCCCGCATAACGCTGGAGGGGGGCTTGATAGAGGACATCGGCTTGTTGTTGCGAAGGTTCGTCGAGTTCGGTTCCCAGCTTGAGTTGCTGCAGGTCGATACGATAGTCGACATAGTCGACGAACTTTTCGCGGTTGATGCTGGCTTCTGAGACAGGCATCCCGAGGCGGTCATTGACTAGTGTGAACCACTCAATGTCGGGCCCGACCGAGTTATCCAGAATGCGTGCACTGCGGCCGAGGCCCTGTGACGGATAGAAGTAGCGTAACTGTTCGCCGGTCACTATGAGTTCTGACCCGCGACGTGATATCTGTTGTACGCGAAGGCCGGCATTATTGCGTAGCCGAGTGGCAACGTCCTGCCAATCGGTGCTTTTCTGTACGGCTGAATCAGCCTTTTGGGAAGGCTCTACTTGATCTATTCCTGTTGTGCGCGTTGAGTTACTCGATACTTGCGTCTGTGAAATGGAGGTGGTGCTTTCATCGAGTGAATGCAACGGCTCTGGCTTGGGATCCAGTAGTTTAGGCATTGGTGGGGAGGTGGCGGGGTTGCCGCGCACAGTGAGCGCGAACATAGCAGAATTGCCTCGCTCCCATGCTGCCGTGATCTGGATGTTGCGATTGATCGAAAAGACTGCACCGACATTGATAGGTGTGTCTTGCTTGAGGTTATTGTCCTGCGGCTCGTGCTTATAATTGTTGCCGTCGTATTCCAGCTTGATCAGCAGCTTGTCCCAAGGGGTTTGGTAGCTGATGCCACCAAAGGCGCCCACTGGACCACGGAACATGTCGCTGATGTTGAAATTACCCGTGCTATCGCTACTCGCACGTGTTTTGAATCGATCATCGATCCAACCCAGGGGATTGCTAAAGTCGCCCCGATTCCCAATGTAGCCGGTAGCCAGTCCCAGGCTGACGTCTATGGGGCCAAAGCGCTTATTGGCCACCAAATACTCACTAGAAAATAGCCCCGTGCCGCCAAAATCCCGCGCTCCCAAGGCGACCTCTGGCATCCAACGGCTTTCACGCCATAGGCGAATCTTAAAATCCAAAGAGCGATCTTTGTAGTTTTGATGCCCGCTGAGGCTTTCTGATCCGTAACGGCGATTATCCACGTTTATGTAGCGAAATGAGCCTTCCAGCCAGCTGAAAGGCTGCATGTCAAACGTGTATCGGCTATACGGGGAGATATGCGATGCGGTGAAGGCCATATCGCCCGGATCCCCCATCCGGGCGGTTGGCGTTTGCAACAGACCAATGGTGCCCCACTCGCTTGCGGTAGGCAGTGGGCCTTCCTGTGCATGTACGATAGCCGACGTGGCAAGCGCCAATGCGCTGAGTGCACAACGAGCCAAGAAGACAGGGGGGCGATACATCAAGGTGTGACTCCGGGGGCCGGCAACAGCTGGGTTGCCAGAAACTGAGCGAACTCAATATTGAAATCGGGATCGACGTTGCGCACGAGACGCTTAGCCAGTGGGACGTAGAGGATCGCGCCGGGAGCTAATGCCTGTAACGGCCCGCGATTCCATAATGCAATGCCGAGTTCCTGGACCCGGCCATCCGGTTGCACGACATACACCACGTCACGGTCGGCGATGGCGGAGGGCGTGCACTCTGAAAGATAGTGCCTGACACCTTGCGTGGATGCATGCGGCAGCTGGCAGCTATGGTTGACGGCCCCGACGACACTGACATAGTCGGGTCGGAGTGGATAAATCACCCGGTCGCCCGCCATCGCCGGTGGGTCAATCGTGCGGTCTATTTGGAGTAATTGCGGTTCGAGTTGTTGTGGTACTCGTCCGGTTACAGGTAGTGTCTGCAGCCACTGGGCCAACGCCGAGCTTTGGGCCGCTGCTGACTTGCTGGTCGGCTCGGATTGTAGGGCGTGAAGATCATAGAGCAGGCCGGCCTTGAGCCGAGTCTGCTCAACCAGCGATTGCTGACGTAGCAGTGCCGCGCCAAGAGGATAGGCTGCGGGGGACGGTTGAGCTTGGCGTACGGCTTCGCTCAGTCGGGCTCGGTCGGGCAGTGCGTACTGACCTGGCGCATTAACCGCGCCTTCGATCGAAACTACGATCGAAGGCGCGGTGTTTTGAGCGATGGCCGGCATGGCCAATAGCGATAGGGTCAATAGAACAATAAGGCGTGGAAACAGCATCGGTTATGACTTCGCGGGGCGATAGGGCTTGAGCTGCACGATCTCGACGGCATATCCGGGGGCCAAGTATTGTCGGCTCTTCCAAATGAAGCCCGTGGCGGCGTCTGTCCAATAAAGATTGGTCTCTGAGAAGCCAGGCCCTTTGAGGGTTTCTTCAAAGCGAATCAGCTGCAGGGTATGCCCTAAAATATCGACCGATTCCTGTCTGACGCGTCGTAAGCTGCCGGTTACCGGTACGTCGTAGAGATACTGGGTTATCCAATCATATCGGCGCTGCACGGCAGTCTTATCTTTGATAGAACCAAGGTGCGTGAAAGGATTATCGCCTTCAATGCGTATCGAGGCGCTGTGTCCTTTGCTGGCCAGACCACTTAGTAATCCGTCACCCTCTAAGTAAAGCACAGCGCTATGGCCCGCATACCAGGCTTGTCGTCGGTCACTATCGATTTGCGCTAGCACCACGATGCCATTAACGTCCGGCGTCCGCAGCAGAATCTGCGGATATCGAAGAGCCGCGACCTGTTCGCTATTGGGTTCTATTTCGTGGCGCTTGAACAGCAGGCCAAAAGTATCAGCCGTAGAGCGGCTGACGGTGGTACAGCCACTAGTGAGCAAGATCATCCATGTTAGCGTCAGCCTTGATCTAACACGAGGCTTGATTAGAAAAAAAACGCCGTCGCGCCACCGTCGAAGCATCTTAGTTATCCTGAACTTCGTTTCGGGTCTCGGCAGCGCTGTAGATGATACTGGTGAAGGGTAATAATTGACTTATGAAACGGTTCCAACGAGTGATGCCTGCTGCACCTACAAAAACAACATCGCCGGGCTGCAGATCGAATTGGCTGGCCGCAGCGAATGCAGTAGGGGACCGTGCCTCAAGCTGATAAATGGTTGAGGGCTCCTTTTGCATATCGCGGCTTCCACGGATCACGTACACCGCGTTGCCATTCGATGTGCTTTGCGCCAGACCGTGGGCGCGACCCAGCGCCTGACTCAATGAGATGTTTCCCGTGCGAAAACTATAGGCGCCGGGAAGTACTACCTCGCCTACTACCGCCACTTCCTTGCGATCGAGGTAGGGTACGTAGATGTTGTCGCCTGATTTAAGATAAATTTGCCGGCCACGGCTCTGCTGTGCAAGCCGCTCCAGATCAAGAGCATAGGTGACGCCGTCACGCGTAAGTTTGATGCCTGATAGGTCTGCTTGTAACGAATTGAGACCTGCCTGGCCGAGTGCATCACCAATTGTAAGCGGTGCTGTGCCTAAAGATAGAGTAACAGGCGCTTCCGTTGCGCCGTTGATCCAAACATGCTGACTGGCGTAGGTCAGAACAGCAACTTCAACTTGCGGTGATTCGATGTATTTGGCTAAGCGTTGGCTGATTTCTTCACGAAGTTGCATTGGAGTTTTACCGTCGGCAATTACTTTGCCGATGTACGGGTAAAACAAGGTGCCATCGGACTGTACCAAACGACCGGCAAGGTTGGCTGATTGTTGGGAGCCTGCGGGTACCGTCAGTTCGGGATGATCCCATACGGTAATGTTCAGAACATCACCTCTGCCTATACGGTATGCCTCAGGCTGGTAGTTAAACAAGCTGTCGGGGAGGGTGGGCTCTGATTGCGCCGCCTTGTTCATCGCAATCAGTTTTGGCGTGATTTGAATCAGCTGCAAACGGCCGTCCTCGCTAGTGTGATCGCGAGTTACGTCACTGCTGCGCAGATGCTGGCCAGGAGCCCAAATACAGCCGGTCAAGGGAAGTGTTGCCAGCAAAGCGGCAAGCAGGCGCGAATGGTTCATTGGGTTTCTTCGTCGAAATAAGGAACGCCGGACATGCAAAAACCCCCGCCAAGCGCCGCCCGGCAGGGGCCATCTAGAGCCTTAAGCAGTTAAGATCAGCCGCCAGTGCCAGTGGTACCACTGGTGCCCGTCGTACCGGTCGTACCGGTCGTGCTGCTGCCGGAATCGTTTTCGCTGCCCGAGCTATCGCCGACGATCGCATACGCAACAGCTGCTGCTGCGATACCGGAGTAGACCCACGCCGCCGTATTGATGCTTGAAACATCACGCGCGGCAGGACCTGCGACTTCGGCACTGGAGGCCGGCTGCTGCGGCTCCTGCGGGGCAGCCCACACTGGCGCTGACAAAGCCATTGCAATGGCCATCACAATCAACTTCTTCATGGGGGACTCCCGTATCCGTATGTGAAACATCTTCGGTAACAGCGTGTCCTAGAGAACGGAGCTTGTCAATTGCTTTCGCAAGGTTTTTTGAGTCGGATTCTTGCCATGGCCTTGACGATGCTGAATTACGGTGCAGCCAGCGGCGGGTATGAATCTGATCCCGTCCCGACAGGGTCTTGGCCATCGCCACGACCAGGCTATGGCTGCTGAGTGTAGGCAGCGTCAGTTGCACGCAAAACGCCAGCGCGAGTGCAGGGACGATCCACAGCCACACCGTTTGGGTGGGATGACGCGCGGCGCTCCGTGTGATGACACCGGTGGAGGCCAGCCCGCCGAGTGCTAGACCCGCGATGACTTCCGAGGGCGAATGTGCATGCAAGGGTAGCCGCGAATACGCGATGGCGACCACCAGTAAGGCTGATACTGCGATCAGCAAGGTGCGAAGTCGCTGGCGGCGGGCGCCTAGCAGGGCGGCCAGAGGAGGATAGATGCAGGCCGACATCGCAGCGTGGCCACTGATGCCGGTGAAATCCAGCGCGGCAGAACCCAGACCCCAGCCCATGAAGGCGATTTTGGAGGCCAGCACAATCAGGGCGGTGGCAGCGACCGCTGTGCTCCAGCGTAGTGCGTCGCGCTGGGAGAGGGCGCCGGAAGTCGATGCAGCGACAATGAATAGGGCGAAACTAGGCAACAACCATTTGCTGTTACCCAACGCGGACAGCCAGATCCAGGCATTCGACATGCGGGTACATGGTGGTGGGCATTCCAGAATAGACGAACCAGCAGGGCGCGGATGAGTGTGGGCTGATCGGGGGGAAGGGTGCTGGCGCCCACGGTGTCAGTTACCGGTCACGGGGCAGGGTGGGGTTAGTCTGTCACCGCAGCCTCCTGAGCTGGGGCCGATGTCGCCAACATGTGTGCCCGGCGCCAGCCCCCCCAGCGGTAGTAGGCGAGTGACATCATTAGCGCGCATAGCGAACTGATCGGGAAACTCCACCAAACCGCATCAGCGCCGAAATGGGGCATTAACAGCTCAGCGAGTGGTACCCGCACACCCCACAGTGCGAGCGCCAGGATCAGTAGTGGCGGAATCACCGCGCCGGTGGCGCGGACCACGCCGGATATCACGAAGGTCACGCCGAACAGTAAAAATGACCAGATCGCGATGTGGTTCAGGTGCCGAGCCACGTCCAGCGCAGCGCTACCGGGGGGCAGGAACAGTGACAGTGTCCAGCGGTCGAGCAGTATCAGCGGAACGATCAATGCACCAGTCAACAGGAAGTTGAACAGCACGCCACTGCGCGCGGCGGCGTCGACGCGGTCCCAGCGGCGTGCGCCGACGTTCTGCGCGGCCATTGATGAGCACGCCGCACCAATGGCCATTGCCGGCATTTGCACGTAGGTCCATAGCTGTAGCGCGGCGCCGTAGGCGGCCGCGGTGGCGGTGCCGAAGCCGTTGACCATTCGGATCATCGCGATCATCGATAGCGAGATCAGCACCATTTGCAAGCCCATCGGAATGCCTTTGCCGACCAGGGCGCGCAGGATTGGTAGGTTGATCCGGAACATCGCAGCATCGCGCCGACCCAGCCACAGTATGTGGCGGTGCCGGCGCATATAAAGTAGCAAGCCGCTCAACGCGATGGCCTGAGAGGTCAGGGTCGCCCACGCCGCGCCGGCGATGCCCAGTGACGGGAGGGGGCCGAGGCCGAAGATCAATAGCGGGTTTAGTACGATGTCCAGCGCCACCGCTAACAGCAGGAACCAGAACGGTGTGCGTGCGTCGCCAGCGCCGCGTAGCGCGGCCGATAGGAAGGCAAACATATATAGCAGCGGCATCGCCAGGAAGATCACTCGCAGGTAGGCCTCTGCTAACGGCAGCGATTCTGGTGGGGTCCCCATCGCGGTGAGCATGTGGCGGGAGAGCCAGAGGCCTAACACGGTGACCAGAGCTGAGATGCCGACGAAAAACGTGGCGCTAGTGCCCATCACCCGGCGCGCCCGCACCACATCCCGGGCACCCATCGCTTGGCCAATCAGGATGGTGGCCGCCATGCCAATGCCGAATACCGAGCCGATCAGGAAGAACATGATGTTGTTGGCATTGGCCGTGGCGGTCAGCGCGGCTTCGCCGAGGTAGCGACCAATCCAGATCGCATTGACCGAGCCGTTTAACGACTGGACGATGTTGCCGGCCATGATCGGTAGCGCGAACAGCAAAAGATTGCGGCCGATCGGGCCTTCGATGAGGTTGATAGCGGGCTTGGGCATCGAGCGGTGGCAGATGGCAACAGTGGGCGGCACACACTAGCACTGTCGGCGCCACTGACTTGCAAATTCCCCCGCCTGCCCAAACTTGCCGGGGTATGTGGGCAAAGTATATGCGTCGAGTAGTGTCTGGGTGGGCTCTTGCGCGAGGCCTAAGGCGCGGAATGCGCCTGCGGCAGGGTAGCGCCCGTGTCGGCGATCTCGTTCGGCGTCGGCGCGTTTTATGGATATGAGCTGGAGCGCGACGAAAAGCATGACTGAAGAACACGGGGTGGCGTTAGCCGCGGTGCGTCTGGACGTATGGCTGTGGGCTGCAAGGTTTTTCAAGACGCGCAGTCTGTCTAAGCAGGCGATCGAAACCGGGAAGGTCGAGATGTCCGGGCAGCGGCCCAAATCCTCGCGTGCGATTAGGATTGGCGAGCAGGTGCGCGTCCAGCGCGGTGAGGAGGTATTTGAGATCATCGTTCGGGCGCTTAGCGAGCAGCGAGGGCCGGCGTCTGTCGCTCAGCAGCTATACGAGGAAAGCGAGGCATCGCGCGGCCGGCGGGCCGAGGCACGGGCGCTGCGCGCTGCTGCGCGCACCGGTTACCAGCCGCCGGAGCACCGGCCGGACAAACGTGCGCGGCGTTTGATTCGGGCGTTGGGAGATATCGACGCAATCTAAGGTTTGCGATGGGGCGTTTTACACATCATCCCCCTCCATGGAGGGGGACTCGCTGGCTCGTTGAGCCGAACGTCGCGTGAAGGTGCTTGAGCTACGGGCGGTATTTGGACGCGCTGACCAAGGGGGGTTGAGATGTCTGATGCGTTGTCGCAGATGTAAAACCGCGCTCGTGACGACTGACGACGTTCGAAGGGGCGGCTTGTTAGCTTTTTCCGCCGAATAGTCCGCTGCCGACCTTGAGCAGGTCGCCAACTCCGAGCTGTCCATCACCATCCTGGTCGAGCACGCTGCCTAGCACGCCCGACAGGCCGCCATCGGCGCGCACCTGCTGATGTTCCTGTCCGAGTGCTTGACTCAGTTGGCCGGCGTCGGCGTTGCCGTTACTCAGAAAGTGCTTGGCGAGGAAAGATAGGACGATGGGGGCCAGGATCTGCAACAACTGGCCGGCCTTGCTGTCATCCAGTCCAGTGGTCTGGCTAAGTCCGCTGGCAGCCTGCGATGCGTTGCCGCCGAATACATGGCCAAGAATGCCGGCACCATCGGTTTGCGGTGTCGCCTGCTGCGTCGTACTGCCGCCGAGCACGGCGTTCAACACGCTGCCCAGATCCAAGCCGCTCTCTGTCGCGCCGGCGTGATCGCGCTGTAGTGCGCCCAACAGTGCCTGGGCACCTTCGGGCTGCTGGGTGTTGCGACCAAGCGCGCCCAGGAGTAGCGGTACGGCGGTGGCAACTGCGGACTGTGTCTGTTCCGGTTCGATGCCCAGCTGTGAGGCAATCTTTTGGATCCCGGAGCCCTGTAATTGCTGAAGCAGGGTGCTGGTGAGCGTGGCGTTATTCATGACTTCTCCTGGTCGGTGCCGGGTCGATGGGGCGTGGAGCCTAGCAGATTGATCCGGAATTCCTTGTCACGGTGGGCCGGGAGTTGCGGACGCTCATCCGCTTGACGCAAGCCCTGGTCAGCGACAGTGGGGACGCTATGCTTATCGGCCCCCAATGCCTCGGTTTTCACATGACCGTTCGTGCGGCCCGCTTGTTGCATCTGCTCGACGAGTTGCGGCGGCGGCGCTCGCCAGTGCGAGGCGCTCGGCTTGCCGAGCTATTCGGTGTGAGCTTGCGTACGCTTTACCGGGACATCGACGTATTGCGTGCACAGGGAGCGGACATCATCGGTGATCCGGGTGTGGGCTATCAGTTACGCCCCGGGTTCCTACTGCCGCCGATGATGTTTTCGAGCGACGAGCTTGAAGCATTGGTGCTAGGCATGCGTTGGGTCGCCACTCATGCCGATCCGGAATTAGCGAGCGCCGCCGCACGAGCGCTTGATCGCGTGACTGGAACGTTGCCCGGCTCATTGCGTTTGCAAGTGGAAACCAGTGGCTTGTTCGCACCCCAGTGGATTCCCGCTGCATCTGAGCCATGGGTGCTGCTATTACGGCACGCGATCCGCGATGGACATGCGGTACTGATGGGGTATCGCGATACCCAGGGGCGTGTGACTGAGCGGGTGGTGTGGCCATTCGCGATGGCATTCCTCGCGGATATGCGGCTGTTTGCGGCCTGGTGTGAAACGCGGGCGGATTTTCGTCATTTCCGGGCTGATCGCGTGCTCGCGCTGGAGGACACCGGCAGACCTTACCCTG
>Cebus_capucinus_imitator_PRJNA485217_SSR047__coassemble_1633_pt1 | contig 11029 bp, 8 predicted proteins | sample Cebus_capucinus_imitator_PRJNA485217_SSR047__metabat2_high_PE_004 | metagenome-assembled genome bin Cebus_capucinus_imitator_PRJNA485217_SSR047
GCCATGTGCATTCAGATAAGCGGAAGACGCCGCCAGAATGCGTCGGTTACCGGCCAGGGGGCGTGCTACCAGCCGTGAGTCGGCCAACTCGCCCATGCGGATCGCCATATCCAGATCACCGCTATACAAATCCAGTACCTGATTGGACAGGCGCAGGTCGAAGCCTACCCTGGGGTGCTGGCGGCAGAAGTCTTCAATCGCAGGGGCGACAAACTTGCGGCCAAACGGCATGGGTGCCGTCAATCGAATGATGCCGCTCAACTCGCGATTAGCATCGGTTGCGAGTTCTTGCACTTCTTCCAACACCGTCAGCGCGACCCGCGCCCGCTCAGCGATCGCGCGCCCCTCATCGGTGATCTGCAAATTGCGGGTATTGCGTTGGAACAGCGTGGTGCCCAGGGCCCGTTCTAACCGAGCGATCTGCTTGCTCACGGTCTTGGGCGCCAGATGCAGGTCACGTGCAGCCGCCGAGAAGCTTTGGCGCTGCACCACATGCACGAACACCGCCAAGTCATCGAGATTGCGCAGCGCCATTTGGTCCAATCCGGGGTAAGTATTTGTCTATTTTGGTCATTTAAAGGATGTATCGGAATCACCAAGATGAGCTTCAAGAATTGGCTAGCCATCGCGGTCGTGGTCTGGCCTTGTCCGCTACTTCGATCGCGACCTTGGAGGGAGGGCGATCGCCTTTGCCACGCAGGAGTGTCACGCCATGTCACGAATTCTTTTCGTACTGACCAGCCATGACCGAAAAGGCCCGGCTACCACCGATGCACCGCCGAGCGGTTTCTATCTCTCGGAAGTCTCGCACCCGCACAAAATATTGAGCGAAGCCGGCTATATCACCGATTTCGTCAGTCCCAAAGGGGGTAAAACGCAGGTAGACGGATTCGATCTGCGCGATCCGGTCAATGCCGCGTTCTGGAGTAATGCGGCGCTACGCGCTGCCACCGAGAACACTCTGATGCCCTCGCAGGTCGATCCTGACGCCTATGCCGCGATTTTCTATGCCGGCGGCCACGCGACCATGTGGGATTTCCCTGGCAACACCGAACTGGCCGCGATCGCCGCACGCATCTACGAGCGTGGCGGAGTGGTAGCAGCGGTCTGTCACGGCCCGGCTGGATTGGTGAACCTCAAACTGTCTGACGGTCGCTATCTGCTTGAGGGTAAGGAGGTATCAGCCTTCACCAATGACGAGGAACGCGCGGTTGGCTTGTACGACACTGTGCCGTTCCTGCTGGCTGATGCGCTACAGGCGCGTGGTGCCCGGCACGTTCCCGCGCCGAACTTCCAGGCCCAGGTCATGGTGAGCGACAGACTGATAACGGGCCAGAACCCTGCTTCAGCCAGGGGCGTGGCCGAGGCCATGCTGCCGCTGCTCGCGTCTGTCGCAGTGACGCAGGATTGAACCATGAGCGAGCGCATGCCTTTTGTCATCTACGTATTCGCGCTCTGCGCCTTTGCACTGGGCTTCACCGAATTTGTCACCATCGGACTGGTGTCCACCATTGCCGCTGATCTGCATGTCAGCCTCAGTCAAGTGGGAACAGCAGTCACGGCTTACGCGCTGGGCGCGGTGATCGGGGCACCGGGCCTGACGGCGCTGGCCACACGCTGGCCGCGCAAGTGTCTACTGCTGGTGGCGATGGGACTGTTCACGCTGGGCAATGCCGTGGTCAGCCTGTGCGGTGCGCTGGCTCCCCTGTTGATAGCCCGCTTCGCCTCGGGACTTGGACACGGCGTGTTTCTGGCCGTAGCGTCCAGTGTCGCCACGCAACTGGCGGGCAGGCATCGCGCAGGCGCGGCAGTGGCTTTGGTGTTCGGTGGGCTGACGCTGGCCCTGGCATTGGGGGTGCCGCTGGGTACCTACCTTGGCAGCATGTTGAACTGGCAAGTCGTATTCATGGTGGTGGCCGCCAGCGGCGCGGTGGGGTTGCTTGGCTTGATGGTGCTGATGCCGACGGATCGCAACGACACTTCGGCACACGTCAACGCGATGGATGGCTTGAAGGCCATGTTCAATCCACGCTTGTTGGCCGGGGCGAGCATTACCGTGTTTGCTTATGCGGGATCGTTCGCGCTCTACACCTATATTTCGCCGATTCTGTTGGAGATCACGCGCGTCAACGCGAGCACGGCCAGCTTGCTGATGCTGGGCTACGGCGTGATGGCAGCCATCGGTAATGTGTGGGGTGGACGGCTGACCGACCGTAAAGGTGCGGATGCGGCGGTGATGACGGTGCTGGTCGGCCTCTTGGTGGTGTTGCTGGCGATCTCGCTGTTGGCGCCATCCTTGCCGCTGATGGTGGTGCTGACCGGCCTGTTGGGTGCGCTGACCTATGCGGCGGTGCCGGCCTTGCAGACGCGGGTGATCGGGCTGTCGCACGTCCATGCGCCGCAAGCGCCTGCGGTGGCGGCCGGCCTGAACATTGCCGGATTCAATGGTGGCATTGCGCTGGGTTCACTACTGGGCGGCGCCAGTCTGGAGGCGATGGGCCTGATCAGCACAGCATGGGTCGGTGCGATGGCTGTGGTCCTGGGCATCGTTTGCATGTTATGGCAGATGCGACGCCCGGCTTTCGCTAGCGCAAGCGGGCGAGGGTAGATGCAGCAGGAAGCTTGGGCATTCGCTTTGCTTTCTCATCGTTGCCGAAGATGGCTTATTACCCGAGCTGCAATGAGTAGGTGCAGGGGGCGTGCCGGCCCTCACTATTCCGGTGGTTGTGCCACCATCACGGAAATCGAGGGGGCGCCAGTGCTCGCCAACATCAAACGCGACATCACTGATACCTAGTAACCAGTGCGCCAGGCCAAGCACGTGCGGCGCTACCGGGGCGAAGCGGCCTTAACGGTACAACTGTCGATTTCGCGTTGAGCACAGATGTTGTCGCAAAAGGCGAGGGCGTTCACACCCTGCACGTCTTGCTCAAAGCAGATTTTTTAAGCGGTAATCAAATTTGACAGCTGAGCGATGAGAATCATTAGGTCAGAATTTTATGGATACGACTTAACACAGGCATTGGAACTCTAGGTGGGCAATGGTTTTCCCGTGCGATCTTGCATTTTCCATAGCGCTAGTAAGCCAAGCATAGCGCCGCCAATCAGATAGAACGCGGGAATTAAAGTAATACCAGTCTGCTTGATTAGCCATGTATTTACCAATGGTGCGGTGCCACCCAGCAGCGAAACTGAAATATTGTAGCTGATAGCAAAACAGCTATAGCGCACAGTCGTGCCAAAAAGAGACGTTAATGTAGAAGGAATGGTGGCCTCGAAAAAAAGCATACCCAAAAGCAATATCATCATGCCAATGACAATCGCCGTCATGCCGTGGTTATGGATTGCCCAGAATACCGGAACAGCCGAAATGATGATGAGGAAGCTGCCAATAGTCAGCATACGCTTACGACCGAAACGGTCCCCCAATATGCCGAACAACGGGATAAATATTAGCAAGGCAAGTGTAGCGATCAATGATAGGTGTGTGCTAAAACTCTTTGTTACACCCATAAAGCTAACTAGATAGTTAGGTATATAACCGAGTATTATATAATAATTAATATTAAAGGCTGCTACTAGGCCTGCGCACCGTAGCAATTGGGGCCATTCCTTGAGAATGAGCTTCCATATAGACGGAGCTTGCGCGATGAACTTGGTTTTATCGGTCTGCATTTCACGGAATACCGGGGTTTCATCTACATGCAAACGAATAAATAAAGCAACGATGCCCATTAATCCAGCAATTACAAACGGTACGCGCCATCCCCAGGCCTTCATTGTGCTTTCGCCTAAAAAGCCACTGATTATGGTAACCATAACGCCCCCCACCAGGAAGCCGGCGATGTTTCCAAACTCCAGCCAGCTGGTAAAAAAAGTACGGCGATTATCGGGGCAGTGTTCAGCAATGAAAATGCAGGATCCGCAGTATTCTCCACCTGTTGACAGTCCCTGTAGCATACGCATTGAGGCAAGCAGGATGGGTGCGGCGATGCCAATGTGTTGGTAACTCGGGATCATGGCAATACATAAAGTCGCCAGCGACATCATACTTATACTTAGCACTAGCGCCGTGCGGCGACCAAATCTGTCCCCAATTGGGCCAAACAAGAATCCGCCAAATGGACGTATCAGAAAACCGGCGGCAAAGGCCGCATAAACCGCGATTAATTTATTATAGCTGTTGGTGGCGGGGAAGAATACTTCTGCCATAATCATCGCCATGGATGAATAAATGGCGAAATCAAACCACTCCACCATATTGCCCAGCGTTACACCAGTTACGGCTTTGGTTAGCTGGCCCTGACGCGATATTGGGCGTAGAGTTTTCTGGTTTTTAAATTTTGCGGCCCCATTAAAGATGAAAGTTATAACATGTTCTTTCATTGTCTTACCCTGTCTGATTGGAGTGGGGTACGACGTCGGTTAAAAATATTTACCGCATATAGCTGCCCCCCGAAATAACCAGCGTTTCACCGGTAATATAACTTGGCCGTGAGCACAAATTCCAAGCCCAGTCGGAAATCTCTGTCACGGTGGCCGCGCGTTTTAGCGGAACGGATTTAACACCTTCATGAATACGTCCACTTTTTAAAGTTCCTTCAGTTTCTACCCAGCCAGGAGCTATGGCATTGACCATAATGCCTTTACTCACCAGTTCAATCGCTAACGATTTAACTAAAGAAACCACGGCGGCCTTGGAAGCACTATAAAGTAGTTGTGAAGGGGACACGGCAAAGGCATCTACTGAGGCGAACAGCAAGAAAGCGCCACCTTGGGTACTGATAAATTCGCTGGCGACCTTGGCCATGTTGACGCTGCCCAGCACATTGACGTCAAAGATCAGTCTATAGAGAGCGTCGGTACAGCTTTCCAGCGTTGAGGTGGGGAAGATGCCGGCGGCATTGACCATAGCCTGCACCTTCCGCCCCTGAAGTGCACTGCTGACCGTCTCGCGCAGCGCCGCATATTGGGTAATATCTGCTGTGACGGGGGTGATGCCCGGCTGCCGTGCTACTGCGCAGCGATCAATGGCAATGACGTCCCAGTGCTCTCTCTGAAATTTCTCCATCACCGCTTTGCCCATACCGGAAGCTGCGCCGGTGACCAATACCAAAGGTTTTTTTGATTGCCTCATAAGCTGCTCCGATCAGGCCGTCAGGGCGGAGGCGTGCTTGGGTGAACTACCGAATTTTTCTAACAGCTCCAGCGTGCGCCAGGTCTCCTTGAGGTTCTCCAGCCATAGACGACGCACAATATCGATGCGTGAATCGGGCTGCTGCTGTGTGGCGAGTAGTTGGCTGAGATTGCTGAGGCCCTGTTCACGTAGTTTCAGCATGTGGGCGATAAGCCGAGTTTGCATACAATAAGTGGGCCACTGGGGACCGCGCGGAGCGGCTAGCCCGACGAAGTAGAGATTTTCCAGAGTGGTAGGTAGCGTCATAGCGGCGGTGCGCAATGGCACGCCATCTCGCCATTCAAGCAAGCCTTCATTGAGGAACGGTAAGCGGGTATGGAAGCCGGTCGCCCAGAGAATACTGTCGTACTCGGACTGCTTGCCGTCGCTGAAGGTAACAGTTTTATCGCTAATGCTGGTGATGCTAGGCCGAACATTTATACGGCCATGCTGGATCCAGTACATGAGCAGAGTATTTACTACCGGCGGTTGTTTTTCTAGGTCCCAGCACTCTGGTTCAGGCATGCCGGGATAATTTTTCCAATTCCCTAGTGACACAAGTGTTAGCACCTGAGTAATGGCGTTCTGCAATTCTGGAGGAAGATCGTTCAGAAAGGGAATTTCTGCACGTGGGACCCCCAACAGAGCTTTGGGCTGGAATACTTGGCCGCGTCGAATCACGATATCGGTAGCAAAACCGTGTTGTGCGGCGTCAACCGCCAAATCGCAGCCTGAGTTGCCACAGCCCACCACCAGTACCTTGCCTTGCAGCTGTTCGGTGTTACGGTATTGACCGGAGTGCAACGAGATACCATTGAAATACTTAGCCTGTATCGGAAAATCGCAATCCCATAGATGACCGTTTGCGACTAATACTCCGTCGTATAAAAATGATTTTCCGTTGACGATGACCCGCCATCCGTGACTGCCCAGATTGCCCAATGGCTCGATAATATCAACGTTGCTATTAAAGTGAATATTCTGGCGTAGATTGAAATGGTCGGCGTAGTGGGTGATATATTCAATGACCTGATCGCGGCTGGGATATACTGGCCATTCTTCTGGCATCGGAAAGCCGTCAAATCCCGAGGTTTTTTTCGGAGTGATGAGGTGCAGCGCATCGTAATCGCGATGCCAATGTCCACCCACTCTATCGCTTTTTTCAAAGCAATCGGCAGTAATCCCCTGTTCCTGCAAGGTGCGTAATGCAGCCAGGCCGGCGGCACCTGCTCCAATCAAACAGTAGCGTGCTTGGGATGTCATACGTTTCTCCTGCAATTTCTTGCAACATGGGGATAACGTGGTTGACAACGTTTTAAGCGTTTTTTTTCAGAAAATGAATATGCTTATAATTTTGGTTCATATAGGCTTGGCCTATATGTAGGCTCAGCCATTAGCGTTCGATGTGACGATAAGCTGATTGCAATTCCTGTAAATAACGCCTCATCAAGTGCATCATCTCGCGAGTAGCCGTTGAAATGGCGGTGTCGGCGCGATGGATAAAAGCAAATACCTCAAATGCAGGTGGCTCGATAGGTACCCATTTCAATTTATCGTTGTAGCCGAGATGGTGCAGAATTGGACGTGTAGCGATGAGGTCACCTAACCCTCTGGCGGCCAATTCGAGTGCTGTTGCCTGATGTTCAACTTCAATAATCGGTTCAAACCGGGTTCCAATCTCACGGGCGCGTTGATTGAGTAGACGGCGGATGGGGTCGCTGTTGTGCCAGGTGGCTTCACTGAAAATGAGCGGTGCTTGCAGAAGAGCGTGAATATCTTTGGTTCCACTTAAGCGCGCTTCGTTGGCCGATATATAGCCGATCTGCGTTGACCATACTGGCTCGCTGATTACCAGGTTTTTGTTATTAATCGGAAGCATCACCAACCCCGCTTCGATCTCGCCATCAATCACTGAGCGTGCGACATCTGAGGAGTTGGTACCTGTCAAACGCAGGCGCACGCCTGGATAACGCGAACGAAATTCACAAATCAAATCTGCAAGGAAATATTGGTAAGCCGAACTGAAGGTCCCGAAAGATGCGAGGCCGCCTTTCAGCTCACGCACCGACTGGACAGCTTCATACCCGCGCTTTGCCGCTTGCACTGTAGCACGGGCATGGGGTTCTAAACGCTGGCCGGCTTCAGTTAAAATAAGGCGACGATTGGTGCGAATAAACAAATGGGTGCCCATTTCGCTCTCTAGCCGAAGAATCTGGTCGGAGAGAGATGGCTGAGAAATACCTAAAAATTCGGCAGCCTTTGACATGGTGCCGGTTTCTGATGCGGTCAAAAAATAGATTAATTGTTGAAGTGTCACAATTGGATTCCTGGAATTTATGGAAAGCTCCCCGAATTTGAGGGCGGTTGCCCTCACTTGATTTAAGCCGATGATGCCTTTTTGCAGTGGAGTTGGCGAGGCGAGTGCTTGCGCAAGGCGGCGTGAGGATGAGGCTCGTCGTAGTGTTGGAAGGCGATGTACTGCCACGCTTAAACGCTGCTAAGGCGTTACTTTGCTGCTCTGAAATTGCGGAGATGGCGTTCCGCACTGCCGGGAGACCAAGCCTGCTTTTTCTCCAATCGGGTGTTTTCTATCGCGGCACCTTGGTCTACCGCACCGAGGTGCTCGTCATGACACGCAGTCCGCCAACGCCAACGCCAACCCCATCCGCAGGTATTCAGAGCGTCGTGTGGCAAGCTTTGGAAGACCGACGTCTGGTCGTGGCCGTCATCAGGGTCGCCCGCGACGGTGAGCTGATCCACCCGCAGGCCGTGGGTTTCGCCGACCGCGAAAGTGTTCGGCCGATGGACCTGAAAGCGGTCTTTCGGCTGTCGTCGATGAGCAAACCCATTGTGACTACGGCGGCGTTGATGTTACTCGCGCAGGGGCAACTTGATCTGGAGCCGGGTATTGAATGCTGGTTGCTGGAGTTCCAACCCACGTTGGCCGACGGCCGTGAGGTGCGCATCACCGTGCGCCAATTGCTCAGTGATACCGCAGGGCTGGGGTATCGCTTCTTCGAGGTCGATGCGGATGGTTACTACGCGCGGGCGGGCGTCTCGGACGGCATGAATGCATCCGACATTTCCCTGACCGAGAATCTGCGCCGCCTCGCCACGGTGCCGTTGCTGTATGCGCCCGGCACGGCCTGGGGATATTCACTGGCAACCGATGTGTTGGGCGCGTTGATCGAACGCATCCACGGCAGACCGTTGGACGAGGCGGTGCAACAATACCCGCTACGACATCAGTCCGGATACGACCGATTCCAGCTCAGTCACTATCCACAACGTTGGCAAGTACACGTACTCCTACGGGAATTTCCACGTTGGGGCGGGCTGGCCACGCTGGGCTGGAGCCTACGTAACTGGAGTGCATCGGGGCGCGTACGCTACATCGGCAGAACCCAGATCGGTAGCAGCGACCTGGAGCAGGGACTGTCGGCGGACTAAGACGAGGCCGGTGTGGTGCGCAAGATCGGCGCGGTCGTCTATCACAATGTACAGGCTAGCTACGATTTCAAACGCTGGCACATCCGCTTTGAGCTAGGCATGGACAACCTGACGAACAAACAACCTCCGTTGTATTAAGCCAACAACGTCACCAATGCCAACACCGACGTGGAGACTTACGACCTGTTGGGGCGTTATTACTGGGGGCGGATGACGATACGGTTCTAAACGGTCGTTCGATCCGGCAGCGGCTGGTTGGCGCGGGAGTCTGTAGCCGCCCCGACGGGGATCACCGCGCGGGACTATTGATTGGGCTGGCTATCGGATCGTAGGAGTACAGCTTGCGCCTGAGGGTATTCACGGTAAGGTCCCATCGCGGCCAAGGAGCGCTCCTACGCGCATAGGTCTACTTAACCGCTCAATGCAGCAATCGCAGCAGATCGTCGTAAAGATCCCGGGGGATCTTTACGCCTTCGCTCCGACTGCGTTCGCGCGCCGCGAAGCGGCGCTGCGATGGCAGCCGCGCGCCGGTTTCCTGGTAGGCGGTGAAGAACGCTTCGGCGCGTGCATTGTGCGTCGGCCAGTCCGAGCCAAGGAAGCGGGCCGGATCCAAGGCCAGGATCAGTTCGCCGTGATAAGGCGCCGCGCCTGCGCCGGCATCGTGAGCCAACGACTCGGCACTGGTCAGATCGCCGATCAGCGGACCGGCAATCAATTCGATCATCGCCGACAGTGCTGAGCCCTTGTGTTCGCCAAAGGTCAGCATCGCGCCACCGTTGATGACCGCCTGTGGATCGGTGCTCGACTGACCTTGCGCGTCCACACCCCAGCCAGGTGGGATTGGTTGGTTGGCGCGACGGTACAGCTCGATTTCGCCACGCGCCACCGCGCTGGTGGCAAAGTCGAACACGAACGGATACTGGCCTGGGCGCGGCCAGCCAAATCCGATCGGGTTGGTGCCCAACAAAGGCGCGCGGCCGCCCGCTGGAGCGACCCAGGCGTGGCTGGGATTGCAGATCAGCGCGACCAGCCCGGCGGCGGTGATCTGCTCCAGCTCCGGCCACAGCGCGGAAAAGTGTACGCAGTGATTGATGGCCATTGCCGCCAGCCCGTTTCCACGTGCCTTGTCGAACAACGCTGGCAACCCGCGCTCGAACGCCAACAGCGAGAAACCGCCGCCCGCATCCACGCGAACGACGCCAGGCGCCTGATCGTGCACCACGGGTTCGGCATCGCCGACCACCTTGCCGGCGCGTAACGTTGCCACACAGCCAAGCGTGCGATAGAGACCATGTGCGGCGCAGCCGTCGCGCTCGCCGGCGATCAGGGTGGCGGTCAACACGCGGACATGTTCGGCGCCGAAGCCAGCGTGATGAAGGATGCGCTCGATCAGCGCATGGGCGTCGTCCAGCGACAGACAGATCGAATCGGTAGTGGGCATTGTTTGCGGCCTTGCGGGAAGGGGGGCGTCATCTTCGAACCCCCTGGCTGTGGGCAAGGAGCATGGTCTTTCAGGCGCCCCAGCTGTAGCGCCAAAAACCGGAACCTAAGCGTCGTCTAACGGAGTCAGCTTCGATCGCGCCGATCAACGCCTTCGTGGAGGGCACTCTTTACTCGGTTTTTTGGATCAATCGGCTGGGTCCGGAGCGCTCCCCGCGATCGCTGCGGGGAGCGTGGAAGCGCAAAGATCGCGCCTAGGCCGGCTCAGGCCGACAGCTGCAACAACAGCTTGTTGAGACGCCGCACATAGCCGGCCGGATCCTTGAGGCTGTCACCGGCCGCCAGCGCGGCCTGGTCGAACAGCACCCGGCTGAAGTCGGCGAAACGATCCATGTCCTGCTCGCCGTCAAGCTTTTCGATCAGCGGGTGGCTCGGATTAAACTCAAACACCGGCTTGCTCTCAGGCACCTGCTGGCCGCTGGCCTCGAGGATCTGGCGCATCTGCAGGCCCAGATCGCCCTGGCCGATTGCCAGGATCGCCGGGGAATCGGTCAGCCGGTGCGATACCCGGACCTCGGACACATCTTCGCCGAGCGCAGCCTTGATCCGGTTGGCGAGTGCCTCCTTGGTCTTGGCAATCTCATCCTGCGCCTTTTTCTCTTCCTCGCTGTCGAGCGTGCCCAGATCGAGGTCGCCACGTGCGACGTCCACGAACGACTTGCCGTCGAACTCGGTCAGATAGGACATCAGCCACTCGTCGATGCGATCGGTTAGCAGCAGCACCTCGATGCCCTTTTTGCGGAAGACTTCCAGGTGTGGGCTATCCTTGATCTGCGCGTAGCTCTCGCCAGTGAGGTAGTACAGCTTGTCCTGGCCCGGCTTCATTCGCGCCACGTAGTCGGCGAGGGCAACCTTTTGCTCGCCACCGGCTTCATTGGTCGAGGCAAAACGCAGCAGCCCGGC
>Cebus_capucinus_imitator_PRJNA485217_SSR047__coassemble_1641_pt1 | contig 10955 bp, 7 predicted proteins | sample Cebus_capucinus_imitator_PRJNA485217_SSR047__metabat2_high_PE_004 | metagenome-assembled genome bin Cebus_capucinus_imitator_PRJNA485217_SSR047
GCGTTGTATCCGCGCTACGAGCATGCCCAGCGTGCCCGTGTACAACGTGATCTGGTGCCGGCGGTATTGGAATTGGCCCAGCTGGCCAGGTCCTACGGCATCGGCTGCACCGTCGACGCTGAGGAGGCTGACCGCCTGGAGCTTTCGTTGGACATCATTGAAGCGGTGGTGAGCGACGCCTCATTGACGGGCTGGGATGGCTTCGGCGTCGTCGTGCAGGCCTATCAAAAACGTACGCCGTACACGATCGACTACCTGGCCGATCTGGCCCGCCGCTTCGGCCGGCGACTGCAAGTGCGCCTAGTCAAGGGTGCCTACTGGGATGCAGAAATAAAGCGCGCACAGGTCGAGGGGTTCCCCGGCTACCCCGTGTTCACCCGTAAGCAGAACACCGACGTGTCCTACCTGGCCTGCGCCAAGCGCCTGTTCGACCACAGCGACGCGATCTACCCGATGTTCGCGACTCACAACGCCCATACCATCGCCGCTATCCGTACGATCGCCAACGGTCGCACCTACGAACATCAGAAGCTGCACGGTATGGGGGATGATCTCTATGCCGAAGTCGTGCCCGCTGACCGACTCGATCTCCCCTGCCGCGTCTACGCACCGGTGGGTTCCCACGAGGACTTGCTGCCGTATCTGGTACGGCGACTGCTCGAAAATGGCGCCAACTCCAGCTTCGTCAACCGCATCACCGACGAGAAAGTGCCGATCGAAGAGCTCATTCGCGACCCGGTCGAGGCGGTGTCCATGTTCACCGCCATCCCGCATCCAAAGATCCCGCTGCCAGTGGACCTGCTGCGCAGCCAGAACCAAAACAGGAAGAACTCCATGGGCGCTAACCTCGCCAACGACAACGAACTGCGGCAACTCGCCGAGCAGCTCAATGCCGCAGCCTCCGTGCTCGAAAGAGGTGGTTGGAACGCCGCACCGCTGGTGCCGGGCGCAGTGATTGCCACCCCCGCGCAGCCGGTAACGAACCCCGCCGACCGCCGCCAACGGGTCGGTCACTGGCAGGCGGCCGATACCGCCACCGTCGACAAAGCGCTTGCCAATGCGGTCAGCGCGCAGCCGGCGTGGGATCGAACCCCGGCCGCCAGCCGCGCCACGATCCTTGAGCACGCCGCCGATCTGCTCGAAGCCCGCATGCCCGAATTCATGGCGCTGTGCGTGAAAGAAGCCGGCAAAACCCTGCCCGACGCAGTTGCCGAAGTCCGCGAGGCGGTCGATTTTCTGCGCTACTACGGCGGCCAGGCGCGCGCCCAATTCGGCGCGCCCGAACGCCTACCCGGGCCGACCGGCGAGGCCAACGAATTGCAGCTGCATGGCCGCGGCGTGTTCGTTTGCATCAGTCCGTGGAACTTCCCACTGGCTATCTTCATAGGTCAGGTTTCGGCAGCACTCGCGGCCGGCAATAGTGTGATCGCCAAACCGGCCGAGCAAACCAATCTGGTCGGCTTCGCTGCGGTGAAGCTGCTGCACGAAGCTGGCATACCCGAGGCCGTGCTGCAGTACCTGCCGGGCGACGGCGCCAGCGTCGGCGCCGCACTGACTGCAGATCCGCGCGTCGCTGGCGTCGCCTTCACCGGCTCAACCGACACGGCCCGCGCGATCAACCGCGCGATGGCCGCGCGCGACGCCGCGATCGGTGTACTGATCGCCGAAACTGGCGGCCAGAACGCCTTCATTGCTGACTCATCCTCACTGCCCGAGGCCGTGGTCAAAGACGCCATCGCCAGCGCATTCATCTCTGCTGGTCAGCGCTGCTCAGCTGCGCGCGTGTTGTTTGTGCAAGACGACATCGCCGATAAAGTGATGTCGATGCTAGCCGGCGCGATGGCCGAACTTAAGGTCGGCGACCCCGGCCTACTGTCGACCGATGTTGGCCCGGTGATCGATGCCGACGCGCTGGAAATCCTGCAGCAGCATGCCGCACGCATGGACCGCGAAGGGCGACTGATCGCCCAGGCCTCGACCCATGAGGCACTGGCACACGGCAGCTTCTTCACCCCGCGGGCCTACGAACTGAACTCGCTGGAGCAGCTGCAACGCGAGGTGTTCGGCCCAGTCCTGCACGTGATCCGCTGGAAGGCCGATCAGCTCGACGCGGTGATCCAGCAAATCAACGCCACCGGCTATGGTCTGACCCTGGGCATTCACTCGCGCATCGACGAGACCGTCGAACGTATCGCCAGTCGTGTTGCTGTCGGCAACGTCTACGTCAACCGCAACCAGATCGGTGCGGTGGTGGGCGTGCAGCCCTTTGGCGGCCAGGGTCTGTCCGGTACCGGTCCCAAGGCCGGCGGTCCACACTACCTGTTGCGCTTTGCCACCGAGAAGGTGGTCACCACCAATACGACCGCAGCCGGTGGCAATGCCTCCCTGCTGACGTTGGGCGACTAAGTTCTACTGCCCTCGCGCGCTGGCCACTCGCATAGCCCCTTGAGGTGTGATACGAATGGCCACCGCCGCACCGATCCCACATCGGCGCCCAATCCCCCCGGCGGCGCGAGTGCCGCCGGTACGGCTCATCGACGCGGTGTTGCGCCACCGCTCCTTGCTCGGTTGCCCACGCCTGGACACTCGTCGGCGCGTCGCCTATTTGCGGGTTAAATTCCTCGTTAAGACATTAAATGTCACGAGACGTTGAAATATTCCATTCATCGTTACGAATTACCTTCGCTGCTGGACCGTAACGCATGGCAGCCCGTGGTCCCGCCCTAGTGCGTATTCGCCCGGCTCGGATGCCTCAGCCCTTACCAGGTCTTTCGATCCGACGTAATCCGCCGCGTCAACCTCGTCTCTCTCCCTATTACCGCAAGGACTCTTTGCCCATGGCTTTCCGCCTTAGTCGTGCGCTATTCACTCTGTCTGCTGTTCCGCTTGCCTGCGCTCTGTTCACGCTTACCTCCAGCAATGCACATGCCGCCAATTGCGGACCGATCAACGAACGTATGGATCGCATTCTCAATCACGTGAACTTCGGCATGGTGGTACTCGCCCATCGCGGACGCTGGGGCAATGTCGATGGCAAGCCGATACCTGAGAACTCACTATCGGCGATGTATTGGGCTAATGAAAAGTGCAATGACGGCGTCGAATTTGATATCAAAATGACCAGCGACGGGGTTCCGATCCTGATGCACGACTACAACCTGGGTCGTACCACCAACGTGTGGACCGTGCTGCGAGGCGGTAGCAAGTACGACCCGATTACCAACCGTGGCAGCAACCCCAGCGTGGCATCGATCCCTTACGCCAACATCCGCGATTTGCGCCTGCTGTCACCGGATCGTTCTTGGGTGATGGAAGACATCAAACTGCCCAGCCTCAACGATCTGTTTGACGCGGTACAGCGCTACGGCTTCACCACCCCGATGGTGTTCGACGTCAAAGACGGCCCGGCCGTTGCGGCCGTGGCTCAACGCGCGCGGATTGCATTTGGTCCGGAATCTCATCACTACGTCGCCGTCAAGGTCAATGCGACACTGTTCCCTGACCCGGCGCAGTTCACCTACGGCAACATCACCGCAATTCCGGTCTACACGACCAACATGCTCTCGCAGATAAACGTCGAACAGAGTCTGGACAAATGGATCCGCCAGTACGGCGCACGTACCGTGGAGATCAATGTCAAACAATCCAACGGCCTGCTCAGCCGCGAAAAACGCTTTGCTCAAGTCCTGGGCGCCAAGATCGGCGTATTCCAAGCGCTACCAGACGGTCCGCGCCCCAACGAGTTCTACAACAACACCGGTTCGTGCTGTTACAAGCTCTCGGACATGTTCTCAAGCTTTGGCAATCAGCGCGATACCGACGACCGTCGCGGCAGCATGAACTTCATTAAGGGCGAGGGCTTCGGTCTGGTTACCACCGACCAACCTTAGTCATTGCCCACGATCGCCGTGCCCGGACCGTAGCTGGCTGGACACGGCGATCGCGGCGACTGAACACCTTCTGACGATCGCTATCGTCGTCCCCCACAAGACTTACCCATGCCTACGTATTGCCGCTATTTAATCCCGTTCATGCTACTGGCTTCGCTGACCTCTGCCGCCGCCGCATCGCCGAGCGTCGGCGCCGATGCATCCGCTGATACCGTGCTGCGCATCGGCCAGGAGCGCTACGACTCCGCGCGTTTCCAGGCCTTAAGCCGGGCGTTACAGCCCGATCAGCGCCAGCCCTTGCCTGCCGCCGAGTTGCCCGACGCGTTGATTCAAGACTATGCACGCTCGCGGCTACTGGCCGCTCAAGCCCGCGCACATGGTCTGCAAGATAACCCGCAGGTCGCTGCGCAGTTGCAAGTACATTCCGACCAGATACTGGCCGAAGCCGAACGCCAGCGCTTAATGGCTTCCGCCGCAATTGATCCTGTCACTACCCGACACTACTTTGACCAACATGCTGGCGATTTTGACGAATACCACTTACGCCATATCTTGATCGCCATCCCGCCTGGGCATAACAGTCGGGACGGCCACCGCCGCAACGAAGCGCAAGCCCTAGCCCACGCCTTGGAATTGCGCCAGCAACTGCTCGACGGTGCCGATTTCGCTGATCTTGCTCAACGCCAATCTGATGATGAAGCCAGCGCCGGCGACGGCGGCGAAGTATCCCCGATGTTCGGTCGCTATCTGGCCGCCGACTTCAGCGCACCGGTGCGCGCACTAAAACCCGGAGAAGTGTCGGCCCCGGTGAGGAGCGCAGCGGGCTATCACCTGATCAAACTTGAACAGCGCAACGTCGCCAGCTTTGCTCAGGCGCAACCCATGATTGAGGCCCAACTGCGTAGCGATGCCGTCGATCAAGCGATTGCGGCCCTGCTGCATCAATATCCTGTACAGCTAGATCGTCGCGCGCTGTCCATAACGCCAGCACCGTCCGCATCGGCCACTCCATGAAAGCGCGTGCGTTGCTGCTGATCGCAATGGTACTCACCGGCGGCTGCAGGCTGTCGGCCTCGCAGCATCCGTCTCATGCCACCGTCGATACGACAGCACGGCAGCGCACGCAGCAGACCGCAATGCCTCCCTCGGCCCCACAGCTCTATGCGCACGCTGAACAACTGCTCGATTGCGCCGCGTATGCCGCGTCCGCGCTGGATAGCGTTGAAATGCCACCACCAGCAGCCTTCGATGACCGCGATCCGACCCGAATCCGACCTGCTCCCACCGTGGGAACGTCTCCGCGCCGCACCTGTCAGGGTCTCGGAGTGGGCGCACGCATACAGGCACGCCACCTGCTGCGCGAAGCTGCCAATAATGGCAGCACCGACGCCCGAATCGCTTTATTAGACCAAGACGCCGACGAACTGCTTGATACATTGGCCACTCGCACGCATAACAGCGATGCCGCGCAAATGAGCCCGACCGAACGCAGTGAAGCCGAACAGATCATCACCACTCTAGAGCAACAGGCCTATCGCGGTAATCGACGTGCAATCACCAGTCTGCAACAGGTGCTCGACTCCGGCGTGCTGGCATCAGCCGAACCATACTATGCCAGCGCCTGGCGGCTGGTCGCCGAGCAACCCGCCGGACATCCTCTGTCACCCGGTCCGTTGCAAGGCGAAGCCATGTTGGACCAACTCGATGCCGAAAATAGACAGCAGGTGATCGCTCTTGCGCGCGACCTGCATGCGGTTTGTTGTGCGCATTGAGAACCACCGCGTCACGTGGGCTGCACGCGCGCGAACACCGACTTAATCCGCGTAATACCAAGCCATCAGCGGCAGCGTCGCCGCTCCGATCGCGGCCGCGTCAACCGGTGCCTCGGCCGGCAGTAGCGAAGGCAGCGGTCGACCCTGACCTCGCCGTGGTTGATTATCGATGTTCACTGCGGCGATTAACCGCGTTGCCAGATCCCGTGGCAGACGCCCGCCAAACACCACCGCCTCCGGATCACAGCTGGCCGTCAATGCAGACACGATCAATGAAACACCGGGCGCCGACCGTGCAACCCAACACTCAATGGCAGGCCACTGCGGATCGTAACAATGCAGCAACGCACGCACATCCGGTAACACGACGCCGTCCTCGAGCAACAACTGTCGCAGCAATTCGAGCGTCGCCCGTTCTAGACCCAGCGCCGGTAGCATGCCGGCGTATTCGCCGGCATTGCCGTGAGCGCCACGCACCACCTGACCGTCCACGACCAGTCCACCGCCCAGTCCATAACTGAAGTACAGATAGCCGAAATCCCGGTAGCGCCGCCCGGCCCCGAGCATCGCCTCGCCAGCAGCGGCGACGCTGCCGTCGTTATCGACCCAGACCGGTTGCGTCAGCGCCTCGGCCAACCATGGTCCAAGTTCAACCTCGCCTAGTTCCCGCAGCGGCTCAGGCGGATTGATCCGACCTTGCGCCCCGGTAAAGAAGCCGGTCATCGCCACCCCGACGCCCAAACGGGGTCCAGGAGAAGCTGGTAAACCTGCCAGTAACGCGCCATCGGCCTCACACAACTGCGCCAGCACCTCCGCGGCGGTCACACCGGATAACGGCCGCTCGATCACCGCCAACATCCGCCCGGTGAAGTCCAGCAGCGCTAGGGTCAATACATCGGTGGCAATGGACACTCCTAATGTATGTCCATACGTCGCCGCCACGGTCACCGCGACCCCCGGCTTGCCTCGCCCCCCCCGAGCCAGTGTCTTCCCCATCACGACCAAACCACGCGCCTGCAAGCTATCAATCAGGCGTACCGCACTTTGCACAGTTAGACCCGTACCGCGGCTGAGGTCGGCTCGGGTGAGTACCCCGGCGCACCGCAACCGCTCGAGCATCCGGCGCTCATTACTACTCGGCAATACACGCGCTACACCTCCCGACGGCAACGCTGGCTGGATCGGACGCGGCATCATTTCGCCAACAAAAAACAGACGCAGAGGATAGCCGCCGACGCTGAAACAAATAAGTCACTCAATGTTATTAATTTAGCGAGCTCTCACCCTCAGCTGGATCTGCATGTCAGCCTTTGTCCCTCCACCCCGCTCGCGCGTGCATCCTTTGGTACTGGCTCTAGCCGGCGCGAGCGTACTCAATGTGCACGCTGAACAAAGTTCCACGCCGACGACTCTGGACGCGGTCACGGTCAATGGACAAACGCTCTCGATCCGTGAAGCGATCGCTGCCAAGCGCGAGGCCGGGGTCATATCCGATGGCGTAGCCGCCGACGACATTGGTTCGATTCCCGATTTTGGCCTCGGCGAGGCGCTGCAGCGTGTTCCTGGGGTATCGATGGTCGTCAACAACGGCCGTGGCGAGGCCCAGTTCATGAGCTTGCGGGGCTTCAATCCCGACTACAACAGCGTGCTGATCGACGGCATTGCACTCCCCTCGACCGAAACCAGCCGACGCATCCAATCGCTAGACGTGATCCCAGCCTCGTTGGTAGAACGTGTGGATGTCTATAAATCATTCAATGCCGACAACGACAGCAACGCCATCGGCGGCATTGCGGCAATACGCACTCGCAGCGCCTTCGATCATCCCGGTCAATTCACCGCACTGAGCGCCAATCTCGCCGATTGGGAAAATACCCGTCACCTGCACAGCAGCACGCCGTCAGGACAAATCCAAGGCAGCTATAGCAACACATGGGGGCAAGACGACCGCCTCGGTGTGGTGCTGTCCGCCGACTATTTCCGCCGAGATTCGTCCTCGCTGGACACCGCCATCGATAGTTACAGCTATTACGCCGATGGCGTCCGCCAGAATCTCAATCCTGCATTGGACACCACTGCTCTGGCGATTGCACCGGACCGCTTTCGCGCGCTGACCTATGACAACGTGCGCCAGCGCCGCAGCGTGTTCGGCAAACTGGAATACAACGCCACAGACACGCTCCAGCTCACGCTCAGTGGCGGCGTGTTCCGTCACGACAACGACGAACAGCGCCGTTCTCAGTTCATCAATCGGGTAGGCAGCGCCACCATCCTCAACGCCGATAGCGGCCATTATGCGCAAGGGGCCGCTCAGATCGACGCCGATGCCTTTGATCAAACCCGGGAACTTCGTTATGCCCAGTTCTCGGCCCGCTACCGTCCCAACGATAGCGGCCACCTCGATCTCATCATCAATCGCGCCCGTGGCAGCTATCAACAAAATAGCCGCGAAGACGTCTTCACCAGCGCCAACACGTCACAGCTCGGCTACCGCTACACCGTCAACGGACGTGAGCGACCGGATATCACCCTGGACTCGCCAAGCTACTACGGCGACCCCGCTAATTATCTGCAGTCGTACTTTCTGACTCGCACCGAGCGTAGCAGCACTGATACCTCGACGATAAGGCTCGACTACCGTCAGAACGCCGATAGCGACGCCAGCGGCTGGGGATGGCGTGCGGGGCTGTACTATCGCGACCTCGACCAACGCTACAACCTGGACGAGCTGCGTTACAACGCTACCGACCCGCAGAGTTTGAGCACCATCGGTATCGACAATTCGCGGATCTGTCCCTATAGCAACTTAAACTGCCTGCTGCTGATTGATCCGTCCAGAACCGCAGCCTGGTTCGCTGCCAATCCGTCAGGTTACACCGCCGCTGACAGCAACCAGCGCAACAGCACGATGAGTGACTTTGGAATCGGCGAGCGCAATGGTGCCGCTTACACGATGATTACCTGGGCCGCAGACCGCGTGCATGCCAGCGTCGGATTGCGTGAGGAATTTTTGCAGCGTCGCGTGGACAGCCCTAGTCCACAGCCGCTGGACAGCACGACCCACTACGTCATGCAGCTTAGCCACAGCAACAATCGCTATCTGCTGCCATCGATGAATCTAACCTGGGATTTGGCAGATACCGTAAAGCTGCGTGTGGCCGGTAGCCGCACCCTTGGCCTGCCGACCTATCAAGATCTTGGTCAGAACAGTGTGCCAAGCGTGGACAGCGTCGGCATGACGATCACTAACAGCATCGCCAATCCACAACTTCGGCCGCGTCGCTCGGACAATCTGGATCTGTCGCTGGAATGGTATCCAGACCGTGATGCCCAACTCTCGCTGGCTCTGTTTCAAAAACGCATCGCCGACGAGATCATGCGTTTGACCAGCACCCGATTGCAGACCGACCCAGATGGTTTGAGTGGAATCTACCAGGTCACTACAAGCCAGGCGACCAATACCGGCGATGCCCGCGTCAACGGTATCGAGGTGACCGCGATCGACAACCGATTCGACTTTCTACCCGGCCTCTGGTCGCACCTCGGCGCCAGCGCCAATCTGACTGTGCTCAACGCGCGCACCGCGCAGATCCAGATGGCCGACGGCCGTCTGCGCTCCCTACCCGGGTTGTTGGAATCGCCCAGGCGTAGTGCCAACGTGGCGTTGCTCTACGAACTCGGCCCGTTCAGTGCCCGGCTCAGTGCCAACTACACCGGGAAGCAACTGATTTCAGCCGCCACCGATAACCCGGCCAACGACCGCTATTACGAAGCCATTACCAGCTATGACGCCCAGCTCGCCTGGCGTTTCAACTCCCGGCTGCGTCTGTCCGTACAAGGTAAGAACCTCAGCAACGCTCAACTGACCCGCGTGATCGGGGTGGACCAGAACCTGCTGCGCGAACGCCTGGACAACGGCTGCGCCTACTACGTGGGCCTCGACTATGCGTTCTGACCGACTGGCCACAGCGTTGTCGATCGTATTGATGACGACCGCCTTCCATCTTTGCGCCAACGACCAGGACCACGCCAGCCGCCCTTTTGCTCCGATCCCAACCGTCATCAGTGCCGATTGCTGGGGGCACTGGCCGGAGAATGTGCTGGCTGCCGTGGTGGGCTGCAAAACCGCCGATGGCGCCAATCGACAGCGTCTATGGGTCATTGACGATGCGCAGGGCCCAGTCCGAGTCGGGCTAAGCCCTCATTGCCAGGGTTTGACCTGCGCCACACTGACGCAGGTGCTGAGCGCCGTTCCCGAGCGCCGACTGCTGCTACAAACGCCCGCAACCCGACTCAATGCCGTGGTCGCCGCAGTCAACTCGGCCCAGGCCCAAGCACGGATTGAGATCGAACCGATACTGCACCACCCGCAAGGGAGCAGCCCCCCGATCGCCCTCGGCCCCGGGGTACGTTACTGGCGCGAACATCTGCACACGCCCGCGACGGTGATGCTACATATTGTCGAGGTCGATCTCGACACGCCGGGATTACAGCTGGTCAGCACTCCAAAGCATCAGCAAGATGGATCTGCGTTCATTGCCCGCCCCACGACAGGATTCGTTCGTGACGAACATCTGCTCGTCGCAATCAACGCCGACTATTTTCTCCCCTTCGATGGCGGCCATCTGCTTGATCAGCCGTTCATCCCAATCGCGGGGCAACCCGTCAATACACAAGGTCTGGCCATCAGCCGAGGCACGCGGATCTCACCCGCTTTGACCGACGACCGGCGGGTAAATGCCGCGTTGTGCGTCGACGCTCGCGGCCACGCCCAGATCAGACGCGGTGATTGCCCGCACGGCACTCGCCTGGGTATAGGCGCGGGGCCACTACTGCTGTTGAACGGTCAACGCCAAGCACGTGAATCGAGCCGGGCCGACTACTATCAACACCCCCAACCACGCACTGCAATCGGTTTGGATCGACGTCACCGGCACCTATGGCTGGTCGTTGCCGATGGGCGCCAGCCGGGCTACAGCGAGGGGTTGAGCTTGGACGCACTGACCGAAGTATTTGAAAGACTGGGTGCCGATGCCGCCATGAACCTGGATGGCGGCGGCTCCAGCATCCTGGCGGCAACGGTAGCGGGCGAAGTGCGCATTCTCAACAGCCCGATTCATACCGGAATCCCGGGACGTGAGCGCCCTGTTGCCAATCATCTAGGTGTTCGCATCCAACATCCCTAAGGGCGTCCCTCTCGCCGTAGGCGGAAAGCGGCTATCAGCGCGGGCAGGGAGCCCGTCCGCCGCTCTAGGTCGGTGCGCAGTGCGCGCGGCGCCGTAGTGATGAGGGG
>Cebus_capucinus_imitator_PRJNA485217_SSR047__coassemble_1655_pt1 | contig 10795 bp, 10 predicted proteins | sample Cebus_capucinus_imitator_PRJNA485217_SSR047__metabat2_high_PE_004 | metagenome-assembled genome bin Cebus_capucinus_imitator_PRJNA485217_SSR047
CTCAAAAGTCGCATTTTTTTACGCGGGGGGGGGTATTAAGAGAAGGCGACGATGCGTCAGTTAACGCATTGCTAGCGGCGCTGGATCACCCCCACACGCGCGAATGCGTGGTGGCCGAGCGGGCAATGAATCTGGCGTTGCATGGCAGCTGCCATGTGCCGGTGGCGGCGTTTGCACAGGGGGAAGCGGGCCGGTTGCGGTTGCTGGGCCTGGTCGGTGACGCCGAAGATGGCACGCTGGTACGCGCAGAGGCGGTGGATGTGCAGCCGCAGCGACTCGGGCGTGAAGTGGCGCGGCGGTTATTGGAGGCCGGCGCTGGGAAACTGCTGGAAAAGGACGAGCACCCTCCTGCCTGAGCGGGCTCGTGTTGGCGTAGAAGCCCTCTAGGTGTGATGGAGCTGTGCCAAAGGGTCTCTATCGCGGCTGAAGACTTTCACTCGCCGCGACCGATCTGGCTGCCGGGTAGACCCGGCAGCCAGTGGATGGATCAGAAGCCGTAGACCACGTTGACGGTAGTCAGCGTGTCGGTCTTCTTGGAGTCGTCGAACACGTCGGTATTGTGGTGGACCTGATAGGCCGCTTTCAGCGCCAAGGTCTTGGACATTTGCACCTGCAAACCAATGTCATCGGCGATGTAAGTGTTGCTGCTGCCGGATTCGATCAGCAGTGTGTTGAAGAACGAGGTGTTGTCGGTGAGCTTGTGCTTGAAATCGACGAAACCGCGGCCGATCACTTCGTTCTTGTGAACTTGCTCATCCTGCAGCTTGGCCCAGCGGTAACCGGGGCCGATTTCGAAGGTCAGCTGGGTGCGGTCGTTGTTGATCGCCTTGAAGCCATAGTTGACCGTGGCGGTGTGCTGGTATTCGTAGGAGGCAAAGTGATCGCGCTGGGTATGCAGCACGCTGTTGATGTAGTTGCGGTCGTCAAGGTTGTACGCAGCGGAGGCAAACGCCTCGTAGCGGCGGGCGGTTTCCTCGTCGTCGCTCTTGGCGTAGAGGAACTGCGCGCCAGCGCCATAGGACCACCGTTCGATGTCCTTCTTGATGTTGAGCTTGCCGACGTAAGTCTGGCTGTCGGTGTTGCCCTTGGCCGAAGCCAGGCCGATTTCGCCAGAACCACTCCAGCCGTCGCTGTTCGGGTCGGCGAAAGCGGTTGGGGCGGCGATGACGCCGAGAATGGCAACGAAAAGCGATTTACGCATTGATGGAATTCCTGGGGCTGTCAAGGGGGAGAAGCCGCTAGATGAAGCGTGTCCGTCATGAATAACGGTGCTAGCGCAGCGACAAGACGCTGAATCCCGGACCATAAATGGCCGTTTCTGCACGGGATTCACATAGGCGCCGGCAGTCGTGCCAGCAAGTAACATTATCTTAATAACTTGGTGAACTTAGCCATAACCTGCTGGCAAGTATGGCGTGCAAGGCATCACTTAAATGTGTAGACGAGATTTATCGTGGTCAATATGTCAGTCTTCTCATCGTCGTCACTAACCTGACTGTTGTGACGGATCTGCCAAGCCGTTTTCAGCGCAAAGCGTGAATTCATCGCGACCTGTACGCCGAAGTCGTTTTGCGTGTAGGTGTTGTAGCTGCCAGATTCGACCAGCAGGGTGTTGATCAGATCGGCGTTGTCGGTAATCGAATATTTGAGGTCAAACAGGCCGCGACCGATCAGGCCGGTTTCTTCACGGTTCTCGTCGGTGTTGTGGGCGCGACGAATACCGGGGCCGACCTGCCCATCTAGGTAGAAGCGCTCGTGGTCGATTAAGCGCGTGCCGTAGCCGATGCCGAAGGTGAACAACCGGTTGTAGGTAGTGAAGTTGTCGTGTTCGTAGCGGCCGGTGGCGGTCAGCTGACGATGCTCACCGAGTTGCAGGGCACTGCCGGCACCGGCGGTGTAGCGCTCGGCCGTGGTCTGGTGCCCGTGGGTCACGCTGCCATCGTCGTGGGTGGTGGTGTACCTGGCTCTGGAATGTAGTGCGGTGGTGTCGGAGCTATAAATCCAGTCACCGTCGGTGTAGCGCAGCTTGACCCGGCCGTTGAGGCTGTCAGTGGTGCTGTTGCCGTGCGCCGCCGCATAGCCGAGCTCGCCGCTACTGCCGCTCCATGGGGAAGGGATCACCACCGCGGCCGGGTCCGATGGTGCCGGCGTCAGCGCCTGTGACCAGGCGATGGACGTGACGAGCAACAGCGAAAGGGCGGACAGTGAAACACAACGTGGCATGCATTTTTCCCTGGGGAGTCAGGAGGGTACCGTTGAAAATGGTTACATTATAACGGAATTTTTACTATTCGCCCGCACTGAGTCGGCCGCGGTTACAGGGCGTGTTTCAACGCCTAAAGGTGCAGCGCACGGTTGCGCGTACAGAAGGTGCTGTTGAGCACAGATGGAGCCGTTGCTCACGGAGGTGTGGCTCGTACGATCTCGGTCTGAGCCGGCCCGATCGGCGATCCGGTCCCGAACTCGCACGCTATTGGCCTGCGAGTCGGACATAATCGACGTATGGACCGTTACGAACGTATCAATGCACTGCACCGCCACCTCAAGGCAGCCCGCTATCCGGTGGCTGTGACGTGGTTGCAGGAGGAACTGGACTGTTCTCGTGCCACCGTCTATCGCGACCTTGCGTTTCTGCGCGATGTGCTGATGGCGCCGCTGGAGGGCGACGGCGAGGCGGGTTTCCGTTATGCGGGCACCGAGAGTGATCGCTTTGAGCTGCCTGGCCTTTGGCTCAGCTCCGAGGAGCTGCACGCGTTGCTGGCTTCTCAGCAGCTGCTTGCCCGCACCGGCGGTGGGGTATTGTCCGGAGTGCTGGCGCCGCTGCAGCAGCGTATCGAGTCGCTGCTATCCGCGCAGGCCGGGGTTTCCACCTGGCCGGTGGACCGCGTACGGGTCATTCCTCACCGGGGGCGCAAGCTGGACGAGGCGAGCTTCCGCACCGTTGCCTCAGCGGTATTGGGGCGCAAGCAGCTGGCCTTCGAGTATCGTGCGCGGTCGACCGACGAGGCTACTAAACGTACGGTCTCGCCGCAGCGGATCACCCACTACCGCGACAACTGGTATTTGGATGCCTGGGACCATGGGCGCGACGGTGTGCGCAGCTTTGCGGTGGATCGCGTCCATCACGCGCGGTTGCTCGACGCGACGGCGCGCGACGTGCCTGACAGTGAATTGGACGACCAGCTGGCGGCCAGCTATGGGATCTTCTCGGGCGCACCCAAGGGTTGGGCGACGATCTTGTTTAGCGCCAAGGCCGCGCGCTGGGTGGCTGACGAACATTGGCATTCCAAGCAGCAAGGGCGTTTTTTGGCGGATGGCCGCTACGAGCTGAAGGTGCCGTATAGCGTTTCGCGTGAGCTATTGATGGACGTGCTGCACTACGGATCGGATGCGGAGATTGTTGAACCGGCCTCGCTGCGCGAACAAGCCAAGGCGTTGCTGTCGCTGGCGCTGAGCAACTACGAGTAATCCGTAGCGCGTTGAGTCGAGGCCTGCTGAGCTGCCTGCAAGCGGCCTCAGGCCTGCTCCACGATACAAGCAGGGGAGTGGCTTTCAGAGTTTTTTGGGCGCCGCAAAACCCAACTGGTCGACTTGCTCGGGCAGTTGCGGCACCCGCTGCAACTTATCGGTATAGACGCCATAGTTGTTGCGTAGTTTGGCAACTAGCGTGCGGTACTGGTGGATATCCATCTGCGGCGAGCGGGCAAAAATCCAGGCCAGATCACGGCCCGGCCACGACAGCAGCATCCACGAGTAGTCAGGCGCCACTTCCAGGATGCGCTGGTGGGTCGGGATGATCCGGTAGAACCACACACGCCAGTCACGGTTGCCGCTGTTCTCGGCCACGGATGCGCGCGCGTGGGTTTCTTGCTCAGGTTCGCTAAATCCGTTGCGATAGACATAGCGGATATCGATTTTTCCGTTCTCGCGCAAGGTGTACTCGTCGCGACTGGCGACGTGACCGCGTTCGACGGGGTTAGGGATCCGAGCGATTACGTGCCACGTGCCTGTCAGCTTGTGCAAGTCCAGAGGTGCCGATTCGGCGGTCGCTTCCTGCGCCTGTGCCTGGGGCACAGCGGCGGCGAACAGTAACGTTAACGCAATCCGGGTAATCAAGCGCATTGCAGCCATCGAAAAGGGGACGGTGGACCTGCACCTTAAACGTTGCAGGAGTGAAATGGTTGGCAATGAGCTCATGGTAGGTCGCAATCGGTGAGATGGCGATGGGGCACCGTAGCGTATCCCTTCCTCGCGGAGATCCGCCATGCGATTCCAATCTCGTTTCTCAGCCCGCCGTCCCGATCCGCGTGTCCTACGCACAGTGCGCCAGCTCGCACTGGCTGGGTTGGCGCTGGTGCTGGTCTGGCCTGCCGCACGTGGCTATAGCCTATGGCTGGGCTGGCTACCGCTGTGGCTGGTGGGCATGCCGATGGTGGCTTTGTGGGCACTATACGGATGTGCGCTGCCGCGACGGGGCCGACGTCTTAGTGGCGGTGAGACCGAGCGCCGTCCGCGCGCGCCGCAGGCTCGGCCCGGGCGGCGCGCGACAGCAGCAGGGCGGAGCCGGGTGGCCTGACCTTCGGCAGGCGGCCCAGCGCGGACGCTGTGCTAGCGTCTGCTGCCCATTGTCCAAGCCCGCTGGAGGGCCCATGTCCAAACTCGCTTCGGCTTGCCTGATGGCTGGCCTGATTACCACCGGCGTGGCCGCCGCAGACGATGCGGCTCAGAACGACCGCTATGCCTGGCTTGAGGACGTCACCGGCGCGAAACCATTGGATTGGGTCAAGGCCCAAAATGCGAAAACTGAGGCACGTTTGGCGAGCACGCCAGCGTTCAAACAGATGGAGTTGAGTATCCGCGAGGTGCTTGATTCGGACGCCAAGATTCCTGGTGTGCAGAAGATAGGCGAGTACTACTACAACTTCTGGAAAGACCAGCAGCACCCGCGCGGTTTGTGGCGGCGCACCACGCTGGCTGAGTATCGAAAGGCCGAGCCGCAATGGGAGACCGTGCTGGACCTGGACGCGTTGAACCAGGCCGAAGGCGAAAACTGGGTCTGGCACGGCGCCGACTGTCTGCGTCCTCTACATGAGGGCGGTGAGTATCGCCGCTGCCTGATCGCGCTGTCGCGCGGTGGCGCTGACGCCGACGTAACCCGTGAATTCGATCTGTCGACCAAGCGTTGGGTCGAGGGCGGCTTCTTCCGGCCTGAGGCCAAAGGCGGCCTGAGCTGGATTGATCAGGACACCGTCTACGTCTTTACCGACTTTGGCGAAGGCTCGATGACCAGCTCGGGCTATCCGCGCATTGTCAAACGCTGGAAGCGCGGCACCCCGCTGGCATCGGCCGCGACGGTCTACGCAGGCAAGCCGACCGACATGTACATCGCGGCGATGCATGACGACACGCCCGGATTCGAACGCGATTTTGTTAGCCGCACGCTGGCCTTCTACAACGATGAACTGTACCTGGAAAAGGCCGATGGCACGTTGGCCAAAGTCGATGCGCCAAATTCGGCCAACAAGGGTGTCAAGCGCGAATGGCTGACGCTGGAGCTGCGTGACCCCTGGACCGTGGCCGGCAAGACTTACAAGGCGGGTTCGCTGCTTGCGACGCGGTTTGATGACTTCATGGCGGGCAAGCGCGAGTTTGTGGTGTTGTTTGAGCCCACCGACACGACCTCGCTGGCCAGCTTCAGTTGGACGCGTCATCACCTCGTGTTGAACGTGCTGGAGGATGTCAAAAGCCGATTAAGCGTACTGACCCCGGGGGCGGGTGGCTGGAAGAAAAGCACGTTCGTCGGCGCCCCGTCGTTCGGCACCATCCAGGTTGGTGCGGTCGACAGCAATACCTCCGACGCGCTGTGGCTGACAGTGACGGATTACCTGACTCCGACCACGTTGGCGCTGGCCGAGATCGGCAAGCCGCCGGAGACGCTGAAGACGATGCCGGCGTTCTTCGATGCTAGTCGGGACACCATCGAGCAGCACTTTGCCGTCAGCCAGGATGGCACCCGGATACCGTACTTCCTGGTGCGCCCGAAGGATCTCAAACTTGACGGCAGCGCACCGACATTGCTGTATGGCTATGGCGGCTTTGAGATCTCGCTGACCCCGAACTATTCCGGCAGCCTGGGCCGCGCCTGGCTGGAGAAGGGGGGCGTCTATGTGGTCGCCAACATCCGCGGTGGCGGCGAGTATGGCCCGCGCTGGCACCAGGCCGCGCTCAAGCAGAACCGACACAAGGCCTACGAGGACATGGCTGCAGTCGCCAGGGACCTGGTTGCGCGCAAGATCACCTCGCCCAAGCATCTTGGTGTGCAGGGCGGCAGCAACGGCGGACTGATGGCCGGCAATATGCTGACCCAGTATCCGGAGTTGTTTGGCGCGGTGGTGGTGCAAGTGCCACTACTGGATATGAAGCGTTATAGCCATCTTTTGGCGGGCGCGTCGTGGATGGCAGAGTATGGCGATCCGGACACTGCCGACTGGGCGTTTATCCGTGGCTTCTCGCCCTACCATCTGTTCAATCCGGCCAAAACCTATCCACCGGTGATCTTTCTGACCTCGACCCGCGACGACCGCGTGCATCCCGGACACGCCCGTAAGATGGCAGCGAAGATGATCGATGCTGGTAAGGACGTGACCTACTACGAGAACGTCGAAGGCGGACACGGCGGTGCGGCCGACAACGCCCAGGCCGCCCACATGCAGGCGCTGGCCTACAGCTTCTTGTGGGAGCGACTGGCGCACTGAACAGGCATCGCCTCGTCCCGCAGCAGCGGGACGAGGCGATGGTCCGCTCGTCGCAGCAGATAGCCTGTAGGGCCGTGATTATCGACGCCAGCGGCGTAATCCGCGCTCGATTCTGCCTACCGCGTCTTGCAGCCGAGGCAAGGCCTGGGTGTAGGCGATGCGGACGTGTTCGTGGGCGCGGTGATGGCCGAAATCCAGGCCTGGGGTAAAGGCGACGTACTCGGTTTCCAGGAAGTGTGCGCAAAATGCCTGCGCGTCGTCGGTAAAATCACTGACGTCCGCGTAGAGGTAGAACGCGCCTTGTGGCTCAGTCTCAATGCGCAAGCCGAGTGCGCGTAGCGCGGGTAGCAGGTAGTCACGGCGTTGCTGGAAGGCGTGGCGGCGTTCTTCCAGAATCTCGAGCGTCTGCGGTGCGAAGCAGGCCAGTGCGGCGTGCTGGGCGATCGATGAGGCACTGATGTATAGGTTCTGCGCCAGCTTTTCTAGTTCAGGTATCGCCTCTGGCGGGGCGACCAGCCAGCCTAGCCGCCAGCCGGTCATGCCGAAGTACTTGGAGAAGCTGTTGAGCACGAACGCGGTGTCGTCGATCTCCAATACGCTGGCCGCGTCCAGGCCGTAAGTCAGTCCGTGGTAGATCTCATCGACCACCAGATGGCCACCGCGCGCCTTCGTGGCGTGTGCCAGTGCGGCGAGCTGCGCGCGCGAAAGTACGCTGCCGGTCGGATTGGCCGGCGAGGCGGCTAGCAAGCCAACGCTGTCGGCGTTCCAGTGGCGTTCCGCCAGGGCCGGGGTCAGCTGATAATCACTGTCGGGGCCGACCGGGACCAGCTGGGCGGCACCCTCGACCAAACGTAGGAAGTGGCGGTTGCACGGATAGCCAGGATCGGCCAGTAGCCAGTGGCGGCCTGGGTCCACTAACAAACTGGAGGCAAGCAGCAGCGCGCCTGAACCGCCCGGGGTGACCAGAATGCGCTCGGGATCGATCATGATGCGATAACGCGCCGCGTAGAAGTCGGCAATCGCCTCACGCAGTGCCGGCAGGCCACGAGCAGCGGTATAGCGGGTATGGCCGGCGGCTAGTGCCGCTTGGCCGGCCGCGATGATCGGCGCTGCAGTGATAAAGTCCGGTTCACCAATTTCCAGGTGAATGACGTCGCGGCCCGCCGCTTCCAGCGCGTGTGCCCGTGCTAGTAGCGACATCACATGGAAGGGAGCGATTTCTTGGCTGCGTCGGCTGTAGCCGGTGGCCGTATCGGTGTGAATATCCATAGGCCCATGGTAGGGCACAGGGGCATTTCCGGCCGAGCTTGGTCGGCGCATACTGCACGGCCGATTGCGATTCCTATGCGCGCATGTCCGACCTCGTTCTGCTTCCCGATGTTCCGCCTGGTCGCTATCGTCACTACAAGGGCAACGATTACGAAGTGATCGGCGTAGCGCGGCACAGCGAGACGCTCGAGCCGGTGGTGGTTTATCGCGCGTTGTACGGTGAATGTGGCCTATGGGTGCGGCCGTATGCGATGTTTTGCGAGGAGATCTCGGTCGGTGGCCGTACGGTACGCAGGTTCGCGCCCGTGTAGGGAGCTTTGGCGCCCAAGCGCGTTGTCAGCATAGGACGTGTTGATCCGGATAAGGTCGCGGACCTGGTGCCGGTGTTGATCAATGCGTCATCGGCGTTCGTGCCGGTCCGCACCGCCCCTTCGGCATTGCGCGGTTTTTGCAAGACAGCGCTGGGCCGCTTATCGCTGGGGGCGCAAAAGCACGGCGATCTGCGGCGATTACGTTGCGTAAGCGGGGTCGCTCAGGCGGACTCGGTGATGGCCTGGCCCAGCGGCAGCAAGGTCACCAGGCCGCAGGGGGCATGCGTCAGCAACACGAGCAGGTTATCGATCTGCAACAACCGCGCGGTCGGGGGGCGTGCGTGAGCGCCATGCTCGTTTGGTGATGGCCGCGCAGATCGTGCCATCGTCTGAGGTCTGGACGTCCGCAGCACGGCAATCAGTCCGGCCGGATCCCGCTGTGCCAAGGCCATTTGGCAGAGCGCGAGCAAATAGCCGGTGTTGTCCACCGGGGTGTCCGGCTCGACGCGCTGTAGCCGCTGTAGCGTACGTCGCAGGTGCTGTCGCGATGCCGCTTCACTGCGGCCAGACAGTTCGCCGAGTTCGGTGTGGCTGAAATCGAATACTTCGTAGAGCAGGACCATGGCAACGTCGCCGGCCGGTAAGACGCGGGTCAGCTGATGTAATGCCTGCTGGATACGTTGTGCCTGTTCAGCCAGCTGCTCGGGCGTCTCGGTATCACACGTCATCGCATCCTGCGAAAACTGCTCAAGGATGCCCTGATAGCGACTCTGGCGGCGCCAGTCATCTATGCATAAATGACGCAGCGCCGTGATCAGCCAAGCCTCCCGGCTGCCAGCGACGTCAGGCAGTGCAGCATTGGCTGCGCGCAGCCAGATATCTTGCACCAAGTCCTCAGCGTGCTCCTTGTGGTGCAGCCAATGCCGAGCCAGCGCCAGTAGACGGCGGCGCAGTGCGGCGTCATCGGCGAAGGATTGGGAATACCCGGAGAACGTCACGGAAGCACCTTCTCGTTCGTCTATTGAGTGAGACTAACATTTCGAGACGATCTAGATGATTGCGCAAAAAGCAGATGCACCGGCTCGGCCTGTGTCCGCACAGGAGGTCAACTTTTTAGAAGAAAAGGCATTTCGTTCCCGTATGGTGATGGTGTTCGGCACCATCACTGACGCCTTGGCCTCGGACACAGTGCGCAAGTTGCTCACCCTGGATGCCGAGTCGAGCGCACCGATCACCCTAATGGTGTCGTCTCCGGGAGGGCATCTTGAATCGGGAGATGCGATTCATGATGTGACACGATTCATCTCATCGCCGGTCAACATGGTGGGTACGGGCTGGGTGGGGAGTGCCGCGACCCATCTCTACCTGGGCGCGACCCGCGAACGGCGTTTCTGCCTGCCGCAGACGCGCTTTCTGATTCATCAACCCAGTGGGGGGACGGGCGGCCCGGCGAGCGACATTGCCATACAAGCGGCGGAGATCATCAAAGCCCGCGAACGCATTGCTCAGGTCATTGCGCGCGAAAGCGGCCAGTCGCTTGAGCGAGTACGCGAAGATATCGAGCGTGACCTTTGGATGCCCGCCGACGAGGCAGTCAGCTACGGCTTGGTCTCTCGCATCATTACCCGTCGTGAAGAACTGCCTGCGGCATAAAAACATGTGGACTTACACGACGAGGTAAGTGCGACAAACTGCATGGCGCAAACCATAAAGACGTGTTGGCGTAGCTGCAAAGCTGATACGTTTTTTTTTTGCAACGATTGAGCTCGGCGCTGAACGTCGTCATCGGCGTTTCAGGTGGATTGGTTCATCCGCAACACGGTGAGCGGGTTAAATGGCCGCGTGACAGGGCAGCTCGCCTGAGCGCGCGAAGACGGTGTATATGCCTTGCTGCGACGGCTTTCAAGGCGGCGTTTGATTGTGGTGTGTAGGTTGGGCTATGCAATCGGAGGGGGCAATGCCAGTTCGGCTACACTGGCTTCAGTCAGGCCTAGCGCGTGCTGGAATCCTGACCAGCCTTTCGGGGTCACCACCATGACGCGTGAGATGGAAGATCGCCGTAGCCAGTCATGTGCGCATAGAGTGGCCATGAGTCGGATACCGATGGGGCCCGCCAGGTGATGGGTGCGTTCAGTCCAGTCAAGACACTGCCGGGCCAGGCCACGCCGGGGGGCTATGCGCGCAGAGATGTCCAGCCCAAGGCTGTTGAACCACTGCGCACCGGCACGCGTGACAATGAACTGCTTGTCCTCCGCTGTCCGGAGGTAATCATGGTTTTGCAGTGAGCGGGTCAGTGCCACGCCTACCTGTCCGGCCAGGTGGTCGTAGCAACGCCGACAATAGCGTAGCTTTTGATGCTGGGGGCCCAGTACTACTGAACGTGAGTGTCTTGCCGGTTGAATCGTCGCCAAGTGCTCCAAGGTCTGTGCGATGTGGCGATCGGCAAGGCGGTAATACCGG
>Cebus_capucinus_imitator_PRJNA485217_SSR047__coassemble_1656_pt1 | contig 10791 bp, 9 predicted proteins | sample Cebus_capucinus_imitator_PRJNA485217_SSR047__metabat2_high_PE_004 | metagenome-assembled genome bin Cebus_capucinus_imitator_PRJNA485217_SSR047
ATGGCCGGTGATCTCGCCGAGCTCGCTGGCCAGCTGCTGCCAGCTCTTGTCGCCATAGTCGAGCACCAGCGTCGGCGCAATGGCCGACAGCTGGTCATACAGCTTCAACGCCGAATCACCGCCGGTGGCGGCGACGACGTCGACAGTGTGTGTATAGCGCTGTCCATCGGCCTCAAAGTGGTGCCAGCGATCACCTGAGGTGGCGACCGCATTGCCATCGAGGGTGAGCACGCGCGCGGGCAGGCCTGAGGCGTCGTCTTCCTCCGGTGCCGATTCGACCAGTACCCGCCAGGGTTGTCCGTCAGGTTTACGTCCGTAGCCGGACAGCTCGCCGCCGACCTCTACCAGCGCACCGGCGATGCCGCATTCCTGCAGATAACGCTGTACTACGTCCACGCCGTAGCCTTTGGCGATGCCGGACAGATCGAGTTCGAGCCCGCCAGGCTGCAGCAGTTCGCGCGCCTGACGCCATTGCAGGCGCGTCCAGCCGCTGCGAACGCGAACCGCAGCGATTTGCTCCGGCCCTGGCATCTGACGGACGCCCGCGTGAGCGCCAAAGCCCCATAGAGCCACCATCGGCCCGACACTGGGGTCGAATGCGCCGTCACTGGCGCGGGCCACCTCCAGGGCAGTGTGCATCACCTCAGCAAAGCCATCGCGCAGGTGGTGCCAGCTGCCGGCCTCAGCACGGTTGTAACGGCTGATATCCGAGTCCGTCTCCCAGGTGCTCATTTGCGCAACCACGGCATCCAGCGTCTGCTGGATGCCGTCATGCAACCGGTGCAGGTCACGCTGGCGGGAGATTGCCAGCTTTACGCTCCAAGTCGTGCCCATGGTCTGGCCGCCAAGCGTGGCGATGTCGAGGGAATAAGGCATCGGGTCGGAAACGGGCAGATGAAGGGCGGTGGTTGCAACGTATGGCGCTTGCACTGAGCTAAGGAATGCCCCGCACTAAGGTCGCCGTTAGGGGCTTTGCAGCACGCCAGTTGGCAGAGGCAATCAGTGACTTTGGCACAGGGGGCTCAGGCACTCACTGGGGTAGCACTTCCAGCGTTGCGACGTAGCTCAGGCGGCGCTTGGTGGCCTGGGGCAGTGTCGTCCTGGTGTCCTCAGAGGCCGTCTGTAGCCAGTACATGCCCGCCTCTGGCCAAGTGACCGAGAAGCTGCCCTGGGCATCGGTCTTCAGCTTGATCTCGTCCTGGGCGTTGCGATAGCGGGTGCCGCCGCGGACGATTTCGACCTGCAGGTCGGCTGCGGGTTTACCGTCGATCTGCAACTTGAACTTTGCCGGTTCATTGGCGAACAGATCGTTGGGATGGGTCACCGGGATCAGCTCAATGCCCTGGCCGGTCGGCTTGAGTGCGGTTTCGTTCGGCGCGCCGTTGGTCACGAAGGTTTCCACTCGGCCGAGCGACTGAGAGACCTGCAGGTCCTGGGCGTTTTTGGGTACTTCGTTGGCGAAGCGTTGCTGATCGCCGCGCCAGCGCTTGGGCTTGCCGGCTTCTTTCCAGCTGGCAAACAAGCCGCTGTTGACCACCGCCAGGCGGTAAGTGCCGGTTTGCTTGAGTTGCAGGTCGAAGACACTGCGATAGCGGCCCGTGGCGGGGTTCTCTGGCTGTTCCACGCTGCCGTCTGGTGCGGTGATCGTCAAATTGTCCAGGCCCAACGGCACGTGGTTGAAATAGAACAGGTCGTTGGAGACCGCCGCATCCACGGTGATCCAAGGTTGCTCGCCGGCGATCACGGTCTGCGAAGGCAGCAGCCAGGGCTTGTGCGCGAGCGCGGAGAAGGGTAGCGCGGCAAGCACTGCGGTCAGCACGAGGGCAGGTTTCATCGGAACTCCTGTAAAGATGGATAGAGAAAAGCGGGTCATGGCCGGGCAGTAAGCGAGACCACGCCCAGCTCGTTGTTACCCGTGGCCTTGCCGTTTTGCGTGGTCGTGGCTGGCCAGCTAAAGGGGATCTTCAACAGTTCGCGGCCGCCTACCTCGCGTACGGCTTCTACCACCAGCGTGTACTGGCCGGGCCTCAGGCCTTTGAGTTGCGATTGCTGGTCGGTGAACGACAGCGCATGTCGCCCTGCCGGGCGGGTCGGGCCGGTGACGCCATCGACCGGCATTTGTAGGCTGCGCCCACTCTTGCGCCACCATTGGCGCAGGTCGGGCAGCCACTTGGTGCCGTGGCCCTCGACGGTGTCCTTGGACTGATACCAGACCGCCAGGTTGGCTGCGACCTTTGGGTCGGCGCCCTCGACCCAGATTGCCACATAGGGGCGATGGTATTCGGCGACGTTAAGTTTCGGTATCTCGACGTTGACGTCGAGCGTGGCCGCGTAGGTCGGCACTGTGAGCAGGCCGCTCAAGGCGATCGTCAGGGTGATAGTGGCGCGCATCGGGTGTCTCCGGGCTTGGATTCAGTGGATCAGAAGCAGGGCGATCAGCAGTGGGATGACCAGCCCCAGTCCGACCAGTGGCCAGGTCATGCGCCGCTGGCGGGCGTGCATCTGCAGCAGGAATAGGCCAGTAATGCAGAACACCAGGCAGGCAATGGCGAACAGGTCAATAAACCAGCGCCACGCCGGGCCGACATTGCGACCTTTGTGCAAGTCGTTGAAATAGGCGATCCAGCCGCGGTCGGTGGACTCGTATTCGACCGCACCGCTGCCGCGGTCGATACTGAGCCAGGCGTCCGTGCCGGGACCGGGCATCGACAAGTACACCTCATCGGTCGACCATTCCGCGACACGGCGGCCGAGTGATAACGCGAGCGTCCGATCCAGCCAGGCGGCGACCGCGTAGGGCAGCGGTGCGTTGCCGTCTTCGCGCGTGCCGAGCGCGCGCAGCACGGGCGCCGGCAGAGTGGTCGTGCGGTGGCTCGTCTTGGGGTGGGTCTCGATTTGTGCTGCGTGGTTAAGGGTGAGGCCGGTTGCGGCGAAGACCAGCATTGCGACCAGACAGACCGCCGAGCTGATCCAATGCCACTGATGCAGTGTTCGCAGCCAGAAGCCGCGGCGTTGGTGTGCCGAGGCAGCGTTGGGAGTGGCAGGAATGGACAACGCAGGTAGAGGACTTGAAAGATAGAGCGCTATCTTACGATGAGAATCGCTCGCAATTGTCAGGTTGCAGGGTGACCTGCCGGACCGCACTTGGGTTGATACGAACGTCGCTGAATCAGGTCTCCGACCAATCGCGCAGCAGGTTGTGATAGACGTTGGTCAGCCGCAGCAGCGCGTCCTGGTTGGCGCCACTCTGTGTCAGTGACTGGATTGAGGTATCCAGTTCAAATAGCAGCTGGCGCTTGCTGGCATCGCGCACCAGGCTTTGTACCCAGAAGAATGAGGCGATACGCGCTCCGCGCGTGACCGGCGCTACCCGGTGCAGACTACTGGAGGGATACACGATCAGGTCGCCGGCAGGCAGCTTGACCTCATGTTCGCCGTATGTATCGCTGACGATCAGTTCACCGCCATCGTAGTCGTCCGGTTCACTCAGGAACAGCGTGCAAGAAACATCGGTGCGTAGCGTGGTCTGACCCACGGTCATCACGGATCCATCAACATGAAAGCCGTATTCGCCACCGCCCTCGTATCGGTTGAAACGCGGCGGAAGCGTGCGCAGCGGCAACGCCGCAGCGAAGTAGAGTGGGCTGCGCGCTAGCGCTTTCAACACCGCCTGGCCTAGCTCCTGCTTGAGCGATGAGGTGTCGGGCAGCTGCAGGTTGCGCTTGACCTGCGCGCCTTGCGCGCCGACGGTCTCGCGTCCATCGGTCCAATCGGCCTCATCCAGGGCGCGACGGAACTGGGCCACCTCATCGGCGTTGAGAATAGTGGGAATGTGCAACAGCATCGGTTGGAACTCCATGCGCAGACGCCTTCCATGCGGAAGGCGTCTGCGGGTATTACCGTTGGATCAGAATCGGAAGTCCGCGCTGAACAAGAACGTGCGCGGCGTGCCCGGCGTGTAGCGGTAGCCACTCTTGTTGATCGCGGCCACGTAGTGCTTGTCGAACAAATTGTAGGCGTTCAGACGCAGCACCAGGTGGTCGTTGATCGGGTAGGAGAGCATCGCATCGTAGACCGTGTAGGACCTGACGAATTCCGGGGTGCCGACTGCGCCGTCGGTGCCACGATGCATCCGTCCGGAATAGCGCACACCACCGCCAATCGACAAGCCGAACGGCAAGCGATAGGTGGTCCAGCTCGTGAAAGCTTCGTCGGGGGTGTAGGTAAGGTTGGACGCGCCATCCTGGGCCACACTGGGGCCTTCCACCACCTGGGTGTCCATCCGGGTGTAGCCGGCCGACAGCGACCAGTTCTCGGTCAGTTTCCCGACTGCCGACAGTTCCACGCCCTGCACCTTCTTCTTGCCGGTCTGGGTGGGATTGCCGCTGTCATCCAGCACCTGGTTGTTGATTTCGTTGGTCACCTCAGTTCTGAACAGGGCCAGGTTCACCGCCAAGCCATCGTCGAGGAAGCCCCACTTGCTACCGACCTCGAAGGTTTTGGCCTTCTGCGGGTCGGCATTGACGCCATTGGCGTTGCCCGCCGCGGTGCTGAGCTGGAAGTTGGCGCCGCCCGGTGGCTGCTGCGACAAGGCGTAGTTGGCGTACAGACTGACCGTGTCGCCGACTTTGTAGAGTGCGCCGAGCTTCCAGTTGAGCAGGGTGTCGGAGGTGTCCAGGTCGGCGGTGGAGATCACGTTGCCGGCCACGATGCCGGCCGGACAGGCAACTGCGCCACGGCCGGTGCCGCCGCAGACTGCGCTGGCTACGTAATCGGTCTTGTAGTGGTCCACACGTAACCCGGCAGTGAGCAGGAAGCTATCGCTGAACTTCAGTGTGTCGAACAGATAGATCGAGGAGGTCGTGGTCTTACCTTCCGAACCGGCACCGGTGTGCGCCCAGGCCAGGCCGCTGACATTCCAGTTTGGATCGTACAAGTTGGCCGGAGGCAGGGTGTTGGCCGTGGTGGCTACACCGGAGGTCTTCAGTTCTTCGCGGGTGAACTCAACGCCGGTGCTCAGATTGTGCTGGATGCTGCCGGTGGCGAAGTCCGCGCGCAGGTTGAGTTGATCGGTGAGGATGCGATTTTCCTGGTCCTTGTAGGTCAGGTTGCTACGCGCCAGGGTGTAGGTGGACAGGTCGTCGATGTTGGTCCACTTGATGTTGCCGGCCATGGGATTGGCCAGCCTGCCGCCGGTGCTCATGAACCCGGTCAGCAAGTAATCCTGTTCGTTCTTGCCCCAGCGTGCCGTGTTGGTCAGCTTCAGCGTGTCGGAGAAGTCGTGCTCGAAGCGGAAGGTGGCCTGCTGTGCCTTGACGTTGTCATGATCGTAGCGGGTGCCATAAAAATTCTCTGGATTCACCGGATGGCCGACCAATCGCTCCAGTCCCGGTTGCGGGGTCCAGCCCGGCAAGCCGATGGTCGGCACAAAGCCGTCCGGCACGTTGTCTTGCTTCACGTACAGCAGATCCAGGTAATAGCGGGTGTCAGTGCCCAAGCCGAAGCCGAACGATGGTGCGATGCCCCAGCGCTTGTTCTCGACATGGTCGCGGCCAGCCACGTCGCTGTCTTGCCAGAGTGCGTTCAGACGCATTGCCGAGGTCGCGCCGAGGGTCTGGTTCCAGTCACCGGTGACGCGCTTCTGCCCGTCGGTGCCGGCTGACACAGTACCGGAAGTGGCGTTTTGCAGGTGAGCTTGTTTGCTGACCATATTGATCGCACCGGTCGGTGCGCTGCGGCCGTTGTCGGTGCCGGCCGGGCCTTTGGTCACTTCCACCTGCTCGATATTGAATACATCGCGTGAGATCGAGCCCAGGTCGCGTATACCATCCACAAAAATGCTGCTGGAGGTGTCAAAGCCACGCATGTAGATCGCGTCGCCAGTATTGGTACTGCCGTTCTCGCCAGCAAAGAAAGTACCTACGCCTGGGCTGTTACGCAGTGCCTCGGTCAACGTAGTGGCGCCCTGCTGGTTGAACAGGTCACTGCCGATGACCTGGATGGTCTGCGGGGTGTCTTGCAACGACTGGGTGAACTTCGGCGAAGCGACTTTGTCGCGCTTGTAGCCGGCGACACCGTGCACGTTGATCTTGTCAAGCGTGGTGGGTTGATCGGCCGCCGAGGCCGCTGCGGGGGCGATCAGACCCAGTCCACTCAGTAAGGCGGCGACGGTCAGGGTCTGGGTGGGGGCCGAACGAGGAACAGGGTGCTTACGGCTTTTGAGAACGTGGGTCATTTGTTTATTCGGTGTGAAGAGGTCTTTCCATCGAACGGCATTGCTCCGCCAGGCGCACGGCCCGGCGGGATGCGTTGATCGTCATGGATGGCATGCCGGCGGAGCCGGCGCCCAGGCCGGCTTGTCGGTCGGTCGGGGCCCCTATTTCCTCGCAAATGTGAATTATTTGCAATATGTTTCGTAACATTGCGACACATGCAATGTATGAAGGCATGCGAGTATCGAGTCGATAGCCCTTTGTAAACAAAGCGTTACGCGGCATGGATGTGGCCGCGCACGTGACGATGCCAGGCGAACTTTCAACAGGCCGGTTCCGGCCGGGTCATCGACGTTGCGACGGCCCGCAATCAACTCGTACTGTCAGTTGGGCTTAAAGGCGGTCGTCGCGAGTCCACACGCCGCCGTGTTCCAGCTTTACCGGAAACTTGGCTACAGGCGTATAGGCCGGTGGGCACAGCGGGCGCCCGTCGCGGATGTCGAAGCGGGCGCCATGCAGCAGGCATTCGATGGTGCCCGCGGTCGGGTCGTACTCGCCGCAGGCCAGTTCGTAGTCCTCATGACTGCAACGGTCTTCCAGCGCGTAGAACTCGCCGTCGCGGTTGAACACCACGATCGGCGTGTCAGTGACTTCGTCCCACACGGTCTTCAGTTCGCCTGGCAGCAGCTCACCACTGGCACATACGAAGGTCCAGCTCTCGGCACCGCCGACGCTCACGGCTGTGTTTCCAGCGCCTTCTCCAGTACCTCAAAGCGCAGATCCTGGCGCAGTGGCACGCCAAAGCGCTCATCGCCATAGGGGAATGGCTTGGTGATACCGGTGCGGCGATAGCCGCGCCGCTGGTAGAACGCGATCAGTTCGGTACGGATGTCGATCACCGTCATCTGCATGCTGGCCAAGCCCCATTGCTGGGCGGCGATGCGCTCGGCCTCCTCCAGTAGACGCTTGCCGATTCCGCTGCCCTGTAGCGCGGGGCTGACCGAGAACATGCCGAAGTAGCCAGCGCCATCTCGCTCGGCAACGTGGGCGCAGGCGGTCAGCTGGCCGTCCTGCTCGACCAGCAGCACCAGGCTGTGCTCGCGGAGGATGTCTTCACGCAGCACTTCCGGGTCAATGCGGGCGCCGTCGAGGAAGTCGGCTTCGGTCGTCCAGCCAGCGCGGCTGCTGTCGCCACGGTAGGCGGAGGTGACCAGCGCGACGATCGCGTCGATGTCGGTCACGGTGGCGGTGCGGAAGGTGAGAGTATGCATCGGCGCATTCTAGCTGGCCGGGAGTTCGCGGCGACCTTAGTCGCGCGCCTTGGGATGGTCCGTCGCGCACAAGACACGCTTCTATGAACATGGCGGTCTTGCACACGGACACGCGTTTGCCGCCTGTAGGAGCGCGCGTTGCGCGCGATGAGCTGGCCCGGTAAAGCTTCATCGCGAGCAGAGCCCGCTCCTATTGACTTGATGCATCAGCCCAGTAGCTTGCGTACCTTGTGCAGTGCCTGGACGAAGTATTCGATCTCGGCGTGCGTGTTGTAGAACGCCAGCGAGGCGCGGCAGGTGGCGGCCACGCCGTAGTATTGCAGTAGCGGATGGGCACAGTGCTGGCCCGAACGCACCGCTACGCCTTCCAGGTCGAGTAGGGTAGCCAGGTCGTGTGCGTGTGCGCCCTCAATCAGGAACGAGACCACGGCGGCCTTTCCCGGCGCGGTGCCGAAAATGCGCAGGCCTTCGATCTTGCCCAATTCTTCGTCGAGGTGCGCCAACAGCTCCGCCTCACGCGTCTGGATGTGCGCCCGGCCAAGTGTCTCCAGGTAGTCCACCGCCGCGCCCAGGCCGACAAAGCCGGCGATGTTCGGCGTACCGGCCTCAAACTTATGCGGAGGATCGTTGAACACGGTGCCGCTGAAGCTGACCTCTTTGATCATTTCTCCGCCGCCGAGAAATGGCGGCATCGCCAACAGATGCTCACGGCGCGCCCATAGTGCGCCGGTGCCGGTCGGTCCGCAGATCTTGTGCCCGGTAATGGCGTAGAAGTCGCAGCCGATCGCCTGTACGTCGACGGGACGGTGTGGCGCGGCCTGCGAACCGTCGATGACAGTGACGATGCCGAGTCGGCGCGCTTCGCGGCAGATCTCGCGCACCGGGTTGACCGTGCCGAGTACGTTAGAGACGTGCGCCAGCGCTAATAGCTTGACCTCCGGCGTCATCGCCCGCCGTAACGCGTCCAGGTCAAGCGCACCATCAGGAGTGATTTCGGCGACTCGCAGGATTGCACCGGTACGCTCGGCGACCAGTTGCCAAGGCACGATGTTAGCGTGGTGCTCCATCCGCGAGACCAGGATCACATCGCCGGCTTTCAGCCGCGGCAATGCCCAAGAATAGGCGACCAGGTTGATCGCGAACGTGGTGCCGCTGCACAGCACCAGCTCGTCGCTGCGTACATTGAGCCAGCGCGCTAGCTTGTCGCGCGCGCCCTCGTAGGCCTCAGTTGCTTCGGTGCCTAGCGCGTGCACGGCACGGCTGACGTTGGCATTGTGGCGTCGGTAGAACGCGTCGGTTGCCGCGATCACCTGCTGTGGTTTTTGGGCAGTGTTGGCGTTGTCGAAGTAGACCAGGGGCTTGCCGTGCACCTGCCGCGTCAATAGTGGGAAGTCGGCACGCACGCGTTCCCAGTCGGGCGCGACGTGTCCGTCGACGTGTGTCGGTTGCGTGCTACTGCTCATGCAACCCCCGCCGAACTCAGTGCCTGACCCAGACGGGCGGCGAGGATCTCAGCGAGTGCACCGTCCAGCACCGCCAGCGGTTCGTGGCAGAACGCCGCGCTCAGCAGCTGCTGCGCGCGTTGTTTCGGCAAGCCACGCGAGCGCAGATAGAACAGCGCCTGGGGGTCGATCTGGCCGACCGTGGCACCGTGTGCGGCCTGTACCTCATCGGCATCAATCACCAACACCGGTTGGGTGTCGATCTCGGCGTTGGCCGACAACAGCAGGTTCTTGTTCGACAGCCGTGCGTCGGTTCCGTCGGCGCCCTCACGGATGTGGATGCCACCGTGGAACACCACGCGGCTGCGGTCAGTGCCGACGCCGCGCCACAGCAGACCAGCGCGGGTATCGCGGGCGATATGCTCGATGCCCAGACGGGTATCGAGGTGGCGTTTACCGTTGCCGAGTAGTACGCCGTTGGCGATCAGGCTGGCATGGTCACCTTCCAGGCGCACGTTGAGCTCGTGGCGGGTCAGCCCGGCGCCGAGTTCCAGGTCAACCCGTCGATAGTCGGCTTCGCGCGCCAGCACGGCATCGGTGCGCAACAGCGAGGTGAAGCCGGCGGCTTCGTCCTGGATGCGTGCGTGGCCGAGCCGCGCGCCTTGCGCAAGGTGGATGTGGGCGAGGACGTTGCCCAGGTGCGTGGTCTGGCCGGCATGTAAGTGGTGCTCGACCAGCGCCAGCGAAGCATCGCGGCGTAACTCGATCAGATGGCGCAGGTGCCACGCCAGGCTTTCATGGGGTGCGTCCGCCGACGTGCGGGTGGCGCTGCTGATAAAGACCAGGTGCAGGGGGGCTTGGACCGCCACGCCGTCGTTGACCCGCAGTAGCACGCCTTCATCGGCCAATGCGGCGTTCAGTCGCGCGAATACCTCTTCGCTGCGCTCGAAGCGGCGGCCAAGAAATCGCAGCGTTTCGCCACGGTCGGTGAGCGCGGCCGACAGCGGCCGCAACTCGACCCCGGCGGGCAGGCCGCTCAGATCGGACAGCGCTGCGGCGTGACGGCCGTTGACGAACACCAGGCGCGGCGCGGGGATCGCAGCGAGTAGCGCTGGATCAGCTTCGACCGGAGTCGTCGGTGCCGGTGTAAAGCTGCGGCGCTCCAGCGCACGTAACGAGGTGTACTTCCAGGCCTCGTTGCGAGGGCCGGGAAGCCCGTCACGCAGCGCCTGCTCGAGCGCCTCGCGCCGCGCCGCGTCGCTGTCTGTGTCCCTGCCCGTGGATGGGTGGGCATTCGCGAAGGACTCGCGCATCGATTGCAGCAGCGGGCTCATCAGACCGCCGCCTCGGGTGCGACCCGGTCTTTCAGCCACGCGTAGCCATGCTGTTCCAGCTCCAGCGCCAGCTCAGGGCCCCCGGTTTGCACGATCCGCCCATCGGCCAGCACGTGCACCACGTCCGGTTTGATGTAGTCGAGCAGGCGCTGGTAGTGGGTGATGACCAGGAACGAGCGCTCCGGCGAACGCAGCGCGTTGACGCCATCGGCGACGGTCTTGAGCGCGTCAATATCCAAACCCGAGTCGGTCTCATCAAGGATCGCCAGCTTGGGTTCGAGCACGGCTAGTTGGAAGATCTCGTTACGCTTCTTTTCGCCGCCCGAGAAACCCTCGTTGACGCCACGGTGCAGCAGCTCGTCCTTGAGATGCAGCACGGCCAGTTTCTGGCGTACCAGTTTGAGGAACTGCATCGAGTCCAGCTCGTCCTGCCCGCGTGCTTTGCGCTGGGCGTTGAGCGCGGCGCGCAAAAAGTAGGTGTTGTTCACGCCCGGGATTTCGACAGGGTACTGAAAGGCCAGGAAGACGCCGG
>Cebus_capucinus_imitator_PRJNA485217_SSR047__coassemble_1660_pt1 | contig 10747 bp, 8 predicted proteins | sample Cebus_capucinus_imitator_PRJNA485217_SSR047__metabat2_high_PE_004 | metagenome-assembled genome bin Cebus_capucinus_imitator_PRJNA485217_SSR047
CCCCTCATCACTACGGCGCCGCGCGCACTGCGCACCGACCTAGAGCGGCGGACGGCTACACTGTCCACATGCCTGAGCTGCCCGAAGTCGAAACCACCCTGCGCGGTCTACTGCCCCATCTGGTCGGGCAGACGGTGCATGGCGTCATCCTGCGCCGCGCCGATCTACGCTGGCCGATTCCCGAGCCGGTGCAGACCGACTTGCCTGGCCAGCGCATTGCCGCGATCCGACGCCGCGCCAAATATCTGTTGATCGATACCGATCACGCAGGCAGCGCGCTGCTTCACCTCGGTATGTCGGGCAGTTTGCGGGTGCTGCCCGGCGATACCCCGTTACGCGCGCACGACCATGTCGACATCTGCCTGACCAATGGCCGAGTGTTGCGATTCAATGATCCGCGTCGCTTCGGCTGCCTGCTCTGGCAGGCGCAAGGCGAGCTGCATCCCCTGCTGGCTGGGCTTGGCCCCGAACCGCTATCGGACGGCTTCGATGGCGCCTATCTGTACCACCTCTCGCGTGGACGCAGCGCTCCGGTGAAGACATTCTTGATGGATCAGCGCGTGGTGGTCGGCGTCGGCAACATCTATGCGGCCGAGAGCCTGTTCCAGGCGGCAATCCATCCGCGCAAGGAAGCTGGAAAGGTCTCCCGTGCTGCCTATGTAAGGCTTGCCGATGCAGTGAAGGCAATCCTCGGCTACGCGATCACCCGCGGCGGTACAACACTGCGCGACTTCATCAGCCCAGACGGCGCACCGGGTTACTTTGAGCAGGAGCTGAGCGTGTATGGGCGCGAAGGCAAGCCGTGCCCACGGTGTGGCCGCACGCTTAAGCACGCGACGATTGCCCAGCGCGCGACTGTCTGGTGCAGCCACTGTCAGCGCTGAACTGTGCGGTTGGCTGCACGGGTCCACGTATGATGTGGGTTCCGATGTCGCCCAAGATGGACCATGCTACGACGTGACTTCTTGAAGAGCGCCACCGCCGCCTTGGTTGCGTTTGGGTTGCCCGCGATCCCGCCGTGGGCACTGGCGAATACCGGTGCGGTCGGTCTACGTCGGCTCGGCCAAGCGCAGCCATTCGACTATGCCTGGCTGAAAGGGCAGGCGCGTTGGCTTGCGGCAAGCGCCTACCAGAGTCATCAGCGCAGGCTGCCGGCTTCGATCGCGGCATTGGATTGGGACCAGTACCAGTCGATCCATTATCGTCAGGACCATGCGCTGTGGGCTAACGTGCCGGGCAAGTTCCAGGCGAAGTTTTTTCACCTGGGTCTGTATTTTCGTACGCCGGTGCGAATGTTCAATGTGGTCGACGGCATGGCGCAGGAATTGGCCTACGATCCGGCCGAGTTTGATTACGGCAGCAGTGGCTTAAAGAGCGCGAGACTACCGAAGGATCTGGGCTTCGCCGGATTCCGGCTCAACACACGTCAGGATACCAACCGGGATTTCGCCGCGTTTCTTGGCGCCAGCTACTTTCGGGCCGTGGGTAAGGAGGGCCAGTATGGCCAATCCGCGCGCGGGCTGGCCATCGACACCGGCACCGGTGGGCCAGAGGAATTTCCGGACTTCATCGCCTATTACCTGGAGCAGCCGGCCGCCGATTCCAACACGGTGGTGGTTTACGCCTTGCTTGATTCGCCTAGTATCGCTGGCGCTTACCGGATTGCGATCACCAACGGTGAGGTGCTGGTGATGGAGATCGATGCCGCGCTGTATCCGCGCACGACGATCGAACGGCTAGGAATCGGCCCATGTACCAGCATGTACCAGTACGGCCAGAATGACCGACGTATGGCCTGGGACTGGCGTCCGGAAATCCATGACGCCGATGGCCTGTCGCTGTGGACGGGGAGTGGCGAGTGGATTTGGCGGCCGCTCTGCAATCCCGCGCAGCTGCGCTTCAATATGTTTGTCGACGAAAACCCGAGGGGATTCGGGTTGCTGCAACGCGACCGCGTATTCGATCACTACCAAGATGATGGGGTGTTCTACGAAAAACGCCCAAGCCTATGGGTCGAGCCCAAGTCGGGCTGGGGCAAGGGCTCGGTACAACTGGTGGAAATCCCGACCGTTGACGAGACCTTTGACAACATCGTCGCATTCTGGAATCCAGCCGAAAAACCGCAGGCCGGGCAGGAGCTGTTGTATGGCTATCGTCTGTACTGGGGTGCCCAGCCGCCTGCTTACTCATCATTGGCACATTGCGTGGCCACGCGCTCCGGACTGGGGGGAGTGGTCGGACAAAAGCGTACGTATTTCTCCTGGCGTTTCGTCGTGGATTTCGCTGGCGGCACGTTGGTCGAGCTGGTTAAAGCCAACGACCTTAACGTGCAGGCGGTGCTGTGGGTGAATCGTGGTAAGACTGAGATCGTATCGGCACGGCCGTTGTGCGAAATTGAGGGTTACCGTGCAATGTTCGATGTGGTCCCGCCGGACGCGTCCACCGCGCAGATCGATATTCGTTTGTACCTGCGCGACGCTAACGGCCAGCCGTTGACCGAAACCTGGCTGTACCAGTGGACGCCGCCGCCGATGGTAGAGCGCAAACTTTACTGATCCCGGGGAGGAGCGACGGCAGGCGCGATCATGCTTGGCGATTCAGTGCAAGGGTAGCGATTCCTGTAACGGTTCAATCCGGCCTTCGCCGCGCATGATCTTCTTGAACTCGGCACGACTGACGGAGACGTAGCGCTCGTTGCCACCGATCTCCACCTGCGGACCGTCGTGCAGTGCATGGCCGTGTTCATCCACGCGTACGGTCATCGTCGCCTTGCTGCCGCTATGGCAGATCGTCTTGATCTCCTGCAGCTCGTCGGCCCATGCCAACAGGTACTGGCTGCCCTCGAACAGCTCGCCGCGAAAGTCGGTGCGCAGCCCAAAACATAGCACCGGCACGCGCAGTCGATCGACCACCTCGCTGAGTTGCCAGACCTGCGAACGGCTGAGGAACTGGGCCTCGTCGACCAGCACGCAATTGAGTTTGCCGTGTGCGTCGATGTCGGCTTGTACCTGGTGCTCCAAGTCGGTGTCACGGTCAAACGCGATCCCCTTCGCGCTCAGGCCGATTCGCGAGGCGACCACGCCGCTGCCGGCGCGGTGATCCAATTGGGGCGTCAGGATCAGAGTGCGCATGCCGCGCTCGCGGTAGTTATGTGCCGATTGCAGCAGTGTGGTGGTCTTTCCGGCGTTCATCGCCGAGTAGTAGAAGTAGAGCTTGGCCATGAGGCTAGTTTACGGCGTGGTTGTATAGGCGCGGTCTGAGCCGCGATAAGGACGTTTGCGTCTGGCCCATCGCAGCCGATACCGCGCCTACGAAGGGATGGCGATCACCTTTACAATGGGCGGCCGTTAAAACCTTTGCCCATGCACGGTCTCAATCCTCCCCAGCGCGCCGCAGTCCTGCACTGCGAAGGTCCTCTGTTGGTGCTTGCCGGCGCCGGCAGCGGCAAGACACGCGTGATTGTGGAGAAGATCGCGCACCTGATCGGCAGCAGACGTTATCCGGCACGGCGGATCGCGGCGATCACCTTTACCAACAAATCGGCCAAGGAAATGCGCGAGCGCGTGGCCAAGCGCATCCGCGGCGATGGCGCCGACGGTGTGACGATCTGTACCTTCCACGCGCTGGGGCTGAAATTCCTACAGATTGAGCATGCCGCCGCCGGGCTCAAGCGCGGCTTTTCGATCTTCGATACCGACGATGCCACCGCGCAGATCAAGGATTTGCTGCACGGTGCCAAGCCGGACGCGATCGACGACGCCAAGAACCTGATCTCGCGCGCCAAGAACGCCGGGCTATCGCCGGAACAGGCGCTGGCGGCCGCCCGCAGTACGCGTGAGATGGAGGCGGCCACGCTGTATGCGCGCTACCAGGCGCGACTGACGACGTTCAATGCGGTCGATTTCGATGACCTGATCCGGCTGCCGGTGCAGATCCTGGAAGGCGACGACGCGATCGTGCAGGCTTGGCGTGAACGCATCGGTTACCTGTTGGTGGACGAATGTCAGGACACCAACGATGCGCAGTACCGACTGCTGAAGATGCTGGCCGGACCGAGCGGCAATTTCACCTGCGTGGGCGATGATGACCAGAGCATTTATGCCTGGCGCGGTGCCAATCCTGAAAATCTGCTGCAGATGGGCCAGGACTATCCGAAGCTGGAGGTCATCAAGCTCGAACAGAATTACCGCTGCTCCAACCGGGTACTGCGTGCGGCCAATGCACTGATCGCGCACAACCCGCACGAGCATCTGAAAACGCTGTGGAGTGAGCAGAAGGACGGAGAGCGCATCCGCGTGTGGGAGTGCCGCGACAGCGATCATGAGGCCGAGAAGGTGGCCGCCGAGATCTCCTACCTGGGTACTGCCAAGCAAGTCCCCTGGAGCGATTTTTGCATCCTGTTCCGTGGCAACTTCCAGTCGCGTCCACTGGAGAAAGCGATGCAGCTGCTGCGGGTGCCCTATCACCTCAGCGGCGGCACCGCATTTTTGGAGCGCCAGGAAGTCAAGGACGTGCTGTCATGGCTGCGGTTACTGGTCAATCCGGATGACGATGCCGCATTTTTGCGTGCGGTGCAGTCGCCCAAGCGTGAGGTCGGCGCCACCTCGTTGGCCAAGCTGGCCGAGTTGGCCGCGGCCAAACAGGTGCCGATGGCGCGTGCGGCTGAATCGATGGGCGCATTGCAGCAGCTGCCGCCGCGCGCGGCCAATGGGCTGAGCGGATTCAGCGACATTCTGCGCGAGCTGCGCCAGCAGTCCGGGCGGTTGCCGGCCGGTGAGCTGGTGCGCCTGCTGGCTGAAAAGTCCGGCCTGATTGCCGATCTGCGCAATCAGTGCAAGGACGAGCCGTCATTCCAACGGCGCAAGGCCAACCTGGAAGAGTTGGCTCAGTGGTTCGAGGGCGGCCCGCGTGGCGCCAGTGCGGGCGACCTGGCCGCGCAGCTGGCGTTGCTGTCGCGCAACGACAAGGACGATGGCGGCAATCAGGTGCGGATGATGACCTTGCATGCCTCCAAGGGTCTGGAGTTTCGCTATGTGTTCATCGTTGGCTGCGAGGACGGCGTATTGCCGCACGAGGTCAGCCTGGATGAGGGCAACCTGCAGGAGGAGCGGCGGCTGCTGTACGTGGGCATTACCCGTGCCAAGGAGCAGCTGTGGATGAGCTACAGCAAAGTCACCCGTAAGTTTGGCGAGCAGATCCGGCTCAAGCCCAGCCGTTTCTTTGAGGAAATCCCCGCTGAGGAGATCCAGCGCGATGGCGCCGACCCGGCCGCCGATGCCGAGCGCAAGCAGGAGCGGGCTAAAGCCGGGCTGGCGGCGATCCAGGCGTTGTTTGACTGAGCGCTTGCCGGTCGAGTGAATAGGCGTCAGGCTGGCCATCAGGACCGCTCCTACGGAGACGGGGCGTTTTTGCGAGGGATCTGAATGACGCTGTTGATTGAGACCGAGCGCCTGCGGTTGCGCGAACTGGACCCGGCGCGTGACGCCGCTTCAATGCTCGAGCTGCTGAACGACCCGACCTTCATCGATGGCATCGCCGACCACGGTGTACGCACGGTCGAACAGGTCGTTGAACACCTGCGCGGCTGGCATGGTGCGCAGTACGCGCGCTACGGCTTTGGCCATTACGCGCTGGAATTGTGCGAAAGCGGTACCTTCATTGGTACGACCGGGTTGGTTCAGCGCCCCGACTTGGCATTGGCCGACATCGGCTATGCGCTGCTCAGTGCCCACCATCGGCGTGGCTATGCGCAGGAGGCGGCGCGTGCGGTGATGGCGCACGCGCGTGATGTGCTGGAGATGCGCGGGTTGTGCGGGATCGTCTCACCCGGCAATACCGCCTCGATGGGGCTGATGGACAGGCTTGGGCTACGCCGCCAGGGCCACTACACGCTCGCTACGGAGCCCGTGCCGCTGCTCTACTACGAGATCGTGTTCTGACGCCGCGCTCGCGGCGGCGGCTCAGGCGAGCCTGAAGACCGCCACCGCACTCACCAGCGCTTCGGCCTGCGTTTGCAGACTGCGCGCAGCCGCAGTGGCTTGTTCGGCCAACGCAGCGTTTTGTTGGGTGGTCTCATCCATCTGTACCACTGACTGGTTGACCTGCTCGATACCTGCCGCCTGTTCGCGGCTGGACGCGGCGATCGCCTCAATCAATGCCGTCGTGTGGGCTGCGGCGGCGACCAGCTGCGCGATCGCTTGCCCGGACTGCTGGCTGATCCGGCTGCCGTCGTTTACGTGCTGGCCGGCCTCCAGGATCAGCGTCTTGATCTCGCGCGCGGCGTTGGCTGAGCGCTGGGCAAGCGCGCGCACCTCGCTGGCGACCACTGCAAAGCCGCGTCCCTGTTCGCCGGCGCGCGCGGCCTCGACCGCGGCGTTGAGCGCGAGGATGTTGGTCTGAAACGCGATCCCGTCGATCAGTTCGATGATCTCAGCGATGCGTCCAGAGGCCACGTCGATCCGCCGCATCACCTCAACCACGGCATCGATTGCAGCTGAGGTCTGCGTCACCGCGCGGCCGGCGTCCTGTGCGGACAGGTCGACCTGACGTGCCGCTTCTGCGTTCTGGCGCACGGTCGAGGTCAGTTCTTCCATCGAGGCAGCGGTCTCTTCCAAATGGGCAGCTTGTCGCTCGCTGCGCATCGACAGCTCATCATTGCCTGCGGTGATCTCACCGGCGGCGGCGGTGATCCGAGCCGAGGTCTGCTGGATATCATCGACGATGCGGGTCAGGTGCCCTACCGTGGCGTTGGCGTCATCGCGCATCGCCGCAAAGACGCCACGTTGCTGTCCATCGATGCGTTGAGTCAGGTCGCCGTTGGCGATTGCGCGTAGGAGGTGTGAGAGCTGGGCCAGATTATGATCGGCTGTAGCGGTCATCGCATTGAGGTTGTCGATCATTGCCGCAAAGGCAAAGCGAAAGCGACCGATGTCGCCGCGCTGAGTGAAATCACCGGCGGCGGCGGCCTCGGCAAGGCGCTGGATTTCACCGTTGATCAATGCCAGATTATCTTTGACCTTGGTCATGGTCTGGCTGAGCACGGCCTCTTCGCCAGGGTAGGACGGAGGATCTGCGCTGAGGTCACCCTCGGCATAGCGGCCCATCAGCTCCACCAGCTGCTGCTGGGTCTGGACGTGCGCACCGACCAGCGCGTTGGTGGCTTGCACCATGTGACCGTACTCGCCAGGAAAGCGTTTTTCATCCATGCGATAACTGATCTGCCCGGCTTCATGGCGCAAGGCCATCTCTGTTTGAGCGGCGGTTACCGCGCGCAGTTGCCGCTGCATGCCGTCCATGCTCGACAGGAGTTCGCCCAGTTCATTGCGGCTGTCGTGCGTTATCACGTTATCCAGCTGTCCCTGCTCGATTTTGGCGGCTACATCAGTGGCGCGGTGCAGCGGTTGCAGAATTGAGCGGGTGATGAGCAATGCCAATACCGTTAGCACTGTCCACACCAGCGCGAAGATCCCACCTAAGTGCAGCATCGCGTCCCAGAACGTGGTGCGGATATCGTCCAGATACACCCCTGAACCGATGACCCAGTTCCAGGCACGGATGCCGCGCACCTCGGTGAGCTTGGGTACCGGCGTGGTCGTGCCAGGGCGCGGCCATTGCTGTTCGACCGTACCGCCGCCGTTATCGTGCACCATGCGCAGGAAGGCGGCATCGGCGGGCTGGTCGGCAATGGTACCGACCAGTGCGTCGTTGGCGCCATTCATCAGCCGGCGTGCGTGTTGCGGGTCGATGACCTGATTGATCCAGAAGTAATTGCCGTCGCCGTAGCGCATCGCATGGACCACCGCCAGGGCATTTTGCTGAGCTTGTGTGCGCGACAGATCGCCACGACGTTCAAGCTCGACAAAGTGCTCTACCGCACGCGAAGCCGAGTCCATCGAATTGGAAAGAGCCTGTCTGCGTTCGGAATGCAACGAATTACCTGTTCTCTGGCCGGCATAGAGGCAGATTGCGAACACGCCCAGCACCGCGATCAGGTTAACCAGATGCAGACGCGTGGAGATACGCATGTCATGCAGGCGTTGACGCAGCCGTTTTGGCAGCATCAGGACGGTATTTCGAGATTTCATCGGAGAACCTTTCATAGCCGAGGGAAAGGCACGTACGCAAACGGCGGCCGCCGACCGGCTATTTCCCGTCGGCCGGCCGTTGTGTGGTGCGCTCAGGTGGCGATCACTTGCCGCCGGTGATGGACGCATGCACGACGTCGAGCACCTGCCGCAACTGTTTGACGTCCACCTGACCGGGGGCCGAGGGCACGCCAATCATGCCGAAGGTGAGATCACTGCCGAACACCTCGCCGGACAACCGTGTGATCGCGCCAGCGCCGCCCATCGACATCACCAGCAGTGGTTTGGTGGAGTAATCCTGGCGGATCTGTACCGAAGCATCGAGCAACTTGAGCACGTCGGCAGGCGAATGAGGCATCACCGCGATCTTGAGCACATCCGCGCCGAGCTGATCCTGTTTACGTAGGCGCGCAACAATCTCGGCAGTCGCCGGGGTTTGTTTGAAGTCGTGACTGGACATCACCACCTTGACTCCGGCTTTGTGAGCCTGGGCGACAACCTCGGCGACGACCTTGGGATCGCGGAACATCTCCAGATCAAGCAAATCGATGAAACCGCCTTTCAGCAGGGCCGAATAGAGTTTTCCGTACTCAACATCGGTAATGGCCTTTGCCCCGCCTTCCGCCTGGGTGCGAAAAGTCAGGATCATCGGCTTGTGACGGACGGCTTCGGCTACTTGTTTGCCGAGCGCGGCGACTTGGGCGGCATCGGTGGCGAAATCGAGGTAATCGATACGAAATTCGATCAGGTCAGCATCTGGATCAGCGCCGATGGTGCGAGCCTGCGCAAGCACTTCGGTGGCCGTTTTGCCGGTGGTGGGTACGATGATCTTGGGTGCCCCTTCGCCGATCACGATGGAGCGAATGGTGATGGGCTGGGCATGGCGCTGGCTGACCGCTGCGGCCGCGGCGCTGGTGGCCGCGTGTGCACAGGGGATTGCAGCTGCCAACAGCGGCAGCACCATCAGCAGCGGGAAGGCGATCGAAAACGTACGAATATTCATGGCGATTCTCTTAGACGGACAAAGGAGCGTCGCGGACCGCTCGGGGTGCGCGGCGGAGGGGATCAGAAGGTGACCTTGATCTGGACGCCAGCGGCGATGACGTTGTCGGTGTTCTTGTAGCGAAACGCTCCGGGGTTGGTGATGTACTGCACGTCTGGGCGTAGCGACAGCCATGGCCTGAGCTGGAAGGTGTAGGCCAGCTCGTACAGTGACTCGGCTTGATTGAGTTCCCAGTCGGGGTCACTGATCAGGCCCGCTTGCATCAGTTGTAGCTGATAGTTGAGTAAGTGTTGGTTGACCGAGGCGCGCACATAGCCGAATGCGATGCGGTCGGTCGGGCGCGAAGGAATCAGGCCCTGATAGACGAAACCACTAGAAAACCAGCGATGCATCACCGCGGTCTGCTGCGACTGTGCGGTGTACTGGGCAAACAGACTCAGGCCGCCGTTGACCGCGTTGTTGGTGATCTTCTGGTCGGTCATGATGTAACCGCCTTCGCGATGGTCGGCTGTCAGCGCGCTTCGATTGCCGACCATGGCCTTGTCAGAGCTGTCGTAGTAGTAGCCGATCTTGTAATGGCCCGGGTAATGCCCTTGGCTGGCGGTACCCGGCGCCCACTCGAATTCAACCGGGTACATATGACCGGTCGTACCGTGTTCGTGCAGGCTCCAACGGTTTTCCTCAAGGTTATAGTTGGTGTTGACCAGTACGATGCCAGCGCGGATGGTGGTTTCCGCGGTTGGGTGGACGGTGAAATGCGTCGCCCAGCGCGGGCGTGGCCAGTTGGTCCATCCTGCGCTGGTGGAGAGTGAGATCGGGTGCGCGCAGAGCGCCGCGTTGACAAAGTTGGTCATGATTTGGTTGATGCCAAAATCATTGCCCATCACGTAGAAGCCGGCTTTCCAGTTGAGCTTTTTGTTGAAAAAATTCTGGTCGTAGCTCAGTTCGGTCAAGCGGGTGAACTGGTCGCTGTAGATTTCTTGGATCGGCATATAGTCATTACCGGCCAGATCCTGCGAGGTGCTGCGGCCACGGCGGTCGTTGATGGTCAGGTGGAAGCGGCCATCGCCCCAAAACGGGGTCAGTTTGCCCATGTCCAGATCAACGCCGAGCTGGGTCTGGAAGGCATTGCGCGCGCTGGTGTCGGTGCCACCAGAGACGACACCCATTGCTTCGGTGATAAAGCCACCGCGCAGGGTGATGCCATTGGCGTCCAGTTCGCTGCGTTTGCCATTCCAGTTGCCGGTCATGGTTTTTCCGGTGAAGGCATCGCTGGATTGGGCCAGCGCTGCGAACGGCAGCACCAGCAGCAAGCCGCATAGCGGCGTCAGGGGTAAGTGTGGGTAGGTGCTCATGGGTTTTCTCTTCCTTGGGACTCGTAGGTATGAAAGTTGCAGCGGGGACCGCCGCAGACCGCATCCGTGGTGCTTGGAGTGGGGGAGAGGCATTTGGGCGAGGCGTACTCGCGGGGAAGCACAACGCCAGTACCGCCGAAAAAATCGGCCAGGAGGCGCTGTCGGGACGACCAACGCAATGGTTGATACAGTGGGTGAATATCCAGGTCCCCCTTAGGCCGGAGTGGGCGCGATGGGGCATAGTTTTTGAAATTACAAAATTACACTTTTACAAATTTCATGTCTCAAAATATTAAGGCTTTTGC
>Cebus_capucinus_imitator_PRJNA485217_SSR047__coassemble_1677_pt1 | contig 10546 bp, 5 predicted proteins | sample Cebus_capucinus_imitator_PRJNA485217_SSR047__metabat2_high_PE_004 | metagenome-assembled genome bin Cebus_capucinus_imitator_PRJNA485217_SSR047
GTGGCGTTGGTCGAACCGGCCTTCGAGGTGTTTTATGCCGCGCGCAACCAGGTCGAATGCTATCCGGATGCGATCGAGGCGTTGGCGCGTATCGCCGCCCACGTGCCGATTGCCGCACTCAGTAACGGCAACGCCGACCTGAAGCAGATCGGGCTGATGCAACACTTTGCGTTCTCGCTCGGCTCGCGCGAACATGGAGCGGCCAAGCCGGAAGCCAGTATCTTCCATGCCGCCTGTCAGCGCCTCGGGATACCCCCAGCGCAGGTACTGCACGTCGGCGATCACGTCGAAATGGACGTACTCGGGGCGATGAACGCCGGCCTACGCAGCTGCTGGATCAACCGTGAGGGCGCCGTCTGGGCGCATCCGACGCTGACACCGGACCTGCACTTCGACACGTTGACCGGACTGGCCGACTGGCTCGACGCTCATCCGGACTTCGCCACACCCCCTCACACCCGCCGGCACGCCTGACGGTGGCATGCGCGGCCCGCACCCGCCGCCGCTGCCGGCGTGCGCTTCACCACTGGACCTCATCATGTCGCTTCCGCTAGGTTTTACTTCCGATACCTCCCATGCGCTGCCGTTGCACGTACTCGACCGTGACGGTTTAACCGCCTGGTACGCGCAGCAGCCCGCCAGTCTGGTGGCCTGGGCGCAGGCCCAGCAGTTCGTGGCCGCGCCCGGCACGGTGCTGTTGCTGCCAGGCGAACATGGCCTGGCCGGCGCGATCCTCGGCGTAGGCGAGCCCGCCGATGCTTACACTTACGCGCACGGCCCGTATGCGTTGCCGGCGGGGAGCTGCTGGCAGCTGACGAGCGCACTCGATGGACCGGCCCGCCGCGCGCTTGAACTCGGCTGGGGCCTGGGCGCCTACCGTTTCTCCCGCTATCGCAAACCCACGCGCGCGCCGGCGCTGCTGGCAGCCACGCCAGATGCGGACACCAGCGCACTGATCGAAGCGAGCCTGCGGGTACGTGACTGGGTCAACACCCCCACCGAAGACATGGGGCCTGAACAGCTGGAGGCAATCGCGCGCGAACTGGCGCAAGCGCATGGCGCGCAGGTCCGGGCGATCACCGGCGACGCGCTGCGGGCCGGCAATTTCCCCGCAATCCACGCCGTCGGCCGCGCCTCCCATCGCGCCCCGCGACTGATTGAGTTGCAGTGGGGCGAGTCGACCCATCCACATCTGGTGCTGGTCGGCAAGGGCGTGTGCTTCGATACCGGCGGTCTCGACCTCAAGTCGGCCGACGGTATGCGTAATATGAAAAAGGACATGGGCGGCGCCGCGCATGCACTGGCACTGGCCGGTCTGGTCATGGCACGCAAGCTGCCGGTACGACTGACGCTGCTGGTGCCGGCGGTCGAGAACGCAGTCGGCCCGGAGGCCTTACGGCCAGGCGAGGTCGTGCTCACTCGCGCCGGCGTCAGTGTAGAAGTCGATAACACGGATGCCGAAGGCCGGCTGGTCCTATGCGACGCACTGGCCTATGCGGGCGAGTCGCGACCTGAACTGATTGTGGATTTCGCCACCTTGACCGGCGCGGCGCGCGTGGCGCTCGGCCCGGACCTGCCGGCCCTGTTCACCAACGACGATGCGCTCGCCCGGGACTGGCTGGCCGCAGGCGAGCGCAGCTACGACCCGGTCTGGCGCATGCCGCTGTGGCGGCCGTATCTGCGGTATCTCAACAGCCACGTTGCCGAGCTGGCCAATGCCGGCTCACGGATGGCCGGGGCGGTCACTGCGGCGCTGTACCTGGAGCGCTTCGTCGCGCCGGGCCTGAAGTGGGCGCACCTGGACGTGTATGCCTGGAACGACAGCGACCGACCGGGCCGGCCGGCCGGCGGCGAGGCACTGGCGTTGCGCTCGGCCTGGGCAATGCTGGAAGCACGCTTCCGCCGTTGAGCCGACGCCATGTCTTCAGCCAGGCGTGGATGCGGTTCCGCGCCCTCGTGCTGGGCGGTTGTAAGCGACACCTGTCTCAAACACTGGCCCTGCGGGCGCACGCTGTTTGGCATTTACCGGCACATCCTTGCGCCGGAAATGACCACACCGGACACGACACCTCAGTAGCGCGCATCAAAAGCAAAAATCGGCTTGCGCTGCTGCCACAGACCCTTGCTGAAATCCGGGAACGCCACCGTCTGGAAGCCGCTGGCGATCGACTGCTCCGATAACGGCGTGATCGCGCTCCAGGTGACCGCGTCATAAATGTCGATCGGCATCGGCGCATCGGCCTTCAGCGCCTCCACGAAGGCATGGATGACGAACCAGTCCATACCCCCGTGCCCAGCCCCGGCGGCCGCATTGGCGTATCGCTGCCAAAGCGGATGCTCGTACTGGTCCTGATAGACCTTGAAGTCCTCCCACTGATGCGGTGGGCTACGCCCCTCGATGTGGATCCCCTGGTTGAGATCCATCCACAACCCGTGGGTGCCCTGCACTCGGAACCCCAGCGAATACGGGCGCGGCAACGAGGTATCGTGTTGCAGCAAGATGGTTTCGCCATTGGCGCAGGCCAGCGTGGTGGTCACGATATCGCCAAGCTTGAATCGGACCTGGGTGCTGGGATGGGTCGTGCCACCACTCTTGGCTACGGTATAGGCATGCAGTCCACGTGCCTTGGTGGAAAAAGCATTGAGATGAGTGAACCGATTGCCGCGGTTGATCCCGGCGTACATCGCGCACGGGCCAATGCCGTGGCTCGGGTACAACTCACCGTTGCGTTGCACCGAATGAGCGGTACGCCAGCGCGCCTCGGACCAGCCCTTTGCCCCGAATTCCACGCCGCTGTCGTAGGGATGCTCGGGATTACCATCATTGAATTTCACGCCGCGCAAGTCGTGCTGGTAGCCCGCTTGCAGATGTATCAGCTCGCCAAACAAGCCGGCACGCACCATCTGTAGCGCGGCCATCACGTCACGGCGATAACAGACGTTTTCCAGCAGCATGTACGGCGTACCAGTACGCAACTGGGTATTCAACACATCCCAGTGGTCTTGCAGGGTGACGCCAGCGACCACTTCGCAGCCGACCGCCACGCCGGCCTGCATTGCCGCGATCGCCATGGGCGCATGCCATTGCCATGGGGTGGCGATGATGACCGCATCAATACCACGTACATCCAGCAGGCGCTTCCAGGCGTTGGGATCACGATCCTGACCATACGTCGCAGGCGCCGGTCTTCCGGCTTGGGTCAACATGTCTAACGCGCGGTCCAGCATGATCGGCTCAACGTCACACAGTGCAACCACCTCCACATCGTCGCGGCGCAGCAGTTCCTTCAGCAGGATCTGCGCGCGCATGCCAGTACCGATCATGCCCAGACGCAGCGTGCGACCACGCGCCCGCACCGGGCTGGAGGGCAGCAGACTGCTGGCGGCGATAGCGGCGCCCGCCGCGATGAACTGCCTACGTTTCATATGGTCGGTCCTCTTGTTGGTATCACGCAGTGTTGTTGTCGTGCTTCGTTCATGCGGAAAGACAACCTGTTAGAAAACACCATGGGCGGATGACAGCGCCGCGCTCCCCTGGAAAAGACACGCACGTAACGACGGTGGACAACGGGCAAAACGATCTCGGCCCACCGCGCCCTGCCACGGGTGCGGTGAAATGGAAAAGAGGAGCCGCGGATCACAGCGCGATCATGGCACCAGGAATTCGGCGGAGTCGCCCGCCTCGCCAATCAGCACGGCATTGGCCCAGTCGGCGCACACCTGATTGGGTTGGCGGCCCTGCGCGCCGAGCGTACGCAGGCTCAGCCGCGACAGCCCCCGAATGTCCAACTCCGGTTTGACTACGCCAGGCGCCTGTACCAAACCGCTGTCATAGAGCAGACGCTCATCACCCCAGATCTGGAACTGCAATCCACCCGCCGCGCGGCAGGCATCGTCGATACCAAGGTCGGCGCGGAGCAAGCGCCATTGCCCGTGCAGGCGCAACTCCAGCCGCTGCTGAGGGCCGACGCCCAAACCGCGGTGAAACCATAGCCCGTTCATGCGCAATGGCTGGCCACCGCGTAGCGCCCGGTCGGTACCGATCTGACCCGCCAACGCCTGCGGCAATGCCAGTTCGGACAGATACCGCGATTGTGCCGGCTGCTCGGGCGTGCGGTGCTCCAGGATGTGGAAGCTCGACAACGTGATCGGGCCGACGTCGCGTGGCTGCAATGTGTCGATCGCACGTGCTGGGCCGCCTTGTGAGGCGGCCACCATCGGATCGCCACTGCCGGCGCCGTCACCTTCAGGGTTTTGCACACTGAGCACGCGGAAACGTAACAAGCGCCCGGCATGGGCGGGGAAGTCAATCCGTTGCATGCCCTGTTGCAGCCGCAGACGGCCGCGTGCGACCGGCGCCCCCCATTCGCCATTGCTGTCGCCCAGGTAGATCTCGTAGTCACGCACCTGCCCGTGCTTCCAGTTCGCATCATTACGTGGCGCCAGTTCGACGCCATCGATCAAGCACCGCTCGCTGAAGCCGACCACCCATTCGTGCGCACCGGTGCGCACCGCCTGGTTACGAACCGTGCGGAACCAGGTCGCCGGGTCGTCGTCGAACGCGTTTTCCAGCGGATAGCCGGGCTCCTCGGCCGGGCGGTTGACCACCAGCAGACTATCGGCGGGCAGTGCGCGCCCCAACTCCGGCGCGGCCGGATAGGCGTCGTCGGGCGCAGCTGCGACCACCGCGAAATCCAGCTGCAACGATAGTGGCTGACGAATGTCCTGGGCCGCGGTGCGCACGTGCAGCGTACCGTGGCGCTCGCTGGCGTCGAAATACCACCCTTCCCCGGCACCGTCGAAGGCGGCGGCATCCGCCAGCAGCGGCAGCGCACGGCCCGCAATCTGCACTGCACGTGGCGGCTGTCGGCTCAACACGCGCAAGACGTAACGACGCTGCGCGAGCTGACCCTGGTACTGCCCCTGCACCGCACCGATCTGGACCTGCACCGGGCCTGCCCCCTGCGCGGGAGCATGCATGGTAATCAGCTGAGTGCTCGACTCACCGTGCTGGTAGCGGCGGCTGTTACCGTCATCCTCATAGAGCGTGTAGTGCGAGTCAGCTTGCGGATAGAGGTCGAGCGTCACCTCATCCAATGGTTTTTCGCCGTCGAACAGCATCGACGGATACATGGGCAGGATGGCGCCTGCCCGTACGAACACGGGCAGGGTCGCCAGGTCGACCTGACGATCAAGCTGGCGACCCTCGTCACCGACCTGCACCCGGCGTCCGTCCCAGTAGTCGATCCACCCACCGGCCGGCAGATGGATGCCACGGCGCCAGCCATGGCTGGCCACCTGACTGCGATACACCGGCGCGACTAACAGGTCGCGGCCTAACAGAAACTGGTCCTTGTAACGCTCGTCCTGTGCATGCGGATCGTGCGGAAAATCCCACATCAGTCCGCGCACGGGGGGCACGCCGGTCTGCGCCGCCTCATGTACCAGCCCATACATGTACGGGGTCAAACGCATCTTTAGCTTGAGATAGTCACGATTGATGCTGCGGTAGGGCTCGTCATACCACCACGGATGCTTACGGGCACTCGACGACCAGCCCGACATGCCCATCAACACCGGCGTAAACACCTTCCATTGCAGATCACGGGTGAAAGTTTCAGCGCTGCCGCCGAAAATCGCATCGACGTCACCGGCCGCGTAAGCCATGCCCGACAAGCCCGAGCCGATCAAGGTCGGTACATGCCAGCGTATGAAGTCCCAACTGCTGCTCTGGTCGCCAGTCCAGGCCACCGCATAGCGCTGGATACCGGCCCAACCCATCACCGTCCACAAAAACGGGCGCGAATCGGAATTTTCGAGGATGCCGTTGAACGCCTGGCGGTTAGCATCCATCGCGAATTGATAGCCCTTACCGGTCCAGGCCACGTCCAGCTTCTGTACGCGGCTGCCGGCATGACTCACTTCCCAGGCGATCTTCGCCACACCGTTTTCAGTCCACAGGCCCGTACGAAAACCGTACTTGGCGAGTCCCTGCACTGTTTCCGGCAGGCGTGTATAGCCGCAGCCATAGCCGTCATTGGGCAGGATCCAGCCACCGGGCATGTCGTGTACGCGGTATTGCCGAGCGACGCTGTCGATTACATCCGGCGTGGTTCCGCTCGGGCCATCGTGCCAGCCCTCGGGAACGCTACCTGGATTTTTGACGTTGTCTCCATCGTTGTAGCAGTCGGCATCGCCGTAAGACAGCGCCCAGCGCGCGAGCATAGTGGGCCGGCCGGTTAGCTGCGTGTAGCGCTCAATCAGCGTGCGCAGATCGACGCCAACAAAGTAGTACGCGTCGAAACGGTCCTCCCGATGAAGCAGCGTGGCCTGATCGGGTTGACGCAAATCGTAGCTGCCATCTGCCCAGGTATTACGCAGCATGCCCCAGCCACGACTGCTGAGCAGCATCGGCGCCGGGCTGGGCCGATCACCGTCCTCCCAGCCACCGGAGTAGGAAATCTCCAGCTCGCGGCCCTTAAACTGAAAACGGCCGTTCTGCTGACCGCCACCGTAAAACGCCTCGTCCGCCTGCGAAGACAGCACCTGCACACTCTGCGCCGGATCGAGTTCGAGCGGCTGTAACTCCTGCCACAGCGGGACCGGCTGACCGGCATCCAACCGCTCCAGGCGCAGCCGGAGTGTCCGACGCTGTATATGCAGCACAAGCGCATCGGTGCGCACGCGCAGCTCCTGTGCGTCCTGTTCCAAGCGTACGGTCGTCGTGCTGGCGGGCTGCGGCAGCACAATCGGTGCAGCCGGATCGCCAACACCGGTGAGCTGCCCATGGCGACCGGCCTGTACCCGCACGATGCCCGCGTCCAGCACCTCAATGCGCAGCACGCTACCGGTATCGGTCTCCAGCACCCAGGCGTGCGAGCCATCTGCGCTCACCGCACGCACGTTGCCTAACGGCTTGGCGGCAGCCGGCAATGCCCAAAGTAACGCGGCCATGAGCCCGATGCGCCACCAGCTTCCCGCTACGCGGACGTCCAACATGCCCCCAAGGCCCGATGACCGGGCAACTGAATCAGCGTCGAACCGACTCTAGGGCAGGGCCTAGAAATCTGTCAACGAATCGAAAGCTAAAAACAATAAAAATACATCTTAAAAGAAAGATATTGTGCCGACAATCTTTCGTTTTCTAAGTCTATCACTTCATTTATCACTAAATATTTGCCATCCAGATCCCACTTTCGAATTTTCGCAATCGTCATGAGCATGAATAATTTACGTTAATTACTTTCTTTTTTCTTTCTAAATTTGACTTTTCGAAAGAAATTATGGATCTTATGCAGATTCCACAGGATTTCGTCGCATGACTTCCATTCCGCTCTCCGCCTCCGCTGCCTGGCGATCGCTCGGCGGCGCCGACACCGCTGCCGAGATCGCCCAGCAACCCGCGCTGTGGGAGAGACTCGCGCAAGACCTGGCGCAGTCGCACCGGAACATTGATGCTTTTCTTGGCTCATCGCTGTCCGATCCAGCATGGCGCATTCTGTTTACCGGCGCCGGCAGCTCCGGTTTCATCGCGGAGATGGTCGCCGACACTCTGGATGCGCAGTGGCCAGCCGAGGTGCGTGCGGTGCACTCCACCAGTTTGCTGACCCATCCAGCGCTGTACCTGCGACGCGAGCGCCCTACTTTGCTGGTCTCGTTCGGGCGCAGCGGCTCCAGTCCGGAGAGCATGGCGGCAGTGGAATGCGTAGGCGCCAATGTGGATCACGCGCGCTTTCTGCACATCACCTGCAACCCCGACGGTGAGCTTGCGCGTCGTGGCGCCGGCCGTGAGGACACCTACACGCTGCTGATGCCTGCGGCCAGCTGCGACCGCGCCTTTGCGATGACCAGCAGCCTGAGCTGCATGCTGCTGGCCGCGCTGAGCGTGTTCGATCGCGTGCCATGGCCGGCGCGCAGCACGCGCCTGGAACAGATCGCCGCGCTGGCCCGGCAAGGCCTGGCGCAGTGGGATGCGCCGGTGGCCGCGCTGGCGCAGCGCCAATTCAACCGGGTGATCTACCTCGCCAGCGGCCCGCTGGAAGCCTTGGCCCGCGAGAGCGCACTGAAAGTGTTGGAACTTACCGCCGGCCAGGTGCTGGCGCTGTCCAATACCCCGTTAGGCTTCCGTCACGGTCCGAAGTCCACGCTGGATAACAACACCCTGGTCGTGGTGATGCGCAGCACACAGCCGCTGGCACGCCGCTACGAACAGGACCTGCTTGAGGAGCTGCGCCGCGATGGTATTGCCGGACAGGTGTTGGCGATCGGCCCACATGCTGGCATCGGTGCCGACGATGAGTACACCCTCCCGGTACCGGCATTGGACGACCCGTGGCTGGCACCGGTCTGGTTGCCGTACGCGCAGCTGTACGCCCTACGGCGCTCGGCCGCGCTGGGGCTGACCCCGGACAATCCGTTCCCGGATGGCACCGTCAACCGCGTGGTCAAGGGCGTGACCATCCATCATGGCTGAAGCGACCACACACGCCTGCTACGGGCTGGACATCGGCGGCACCAAGATTGAGTTGGTGGCCTTCGATGCGGCAATGCAGGCCATGTGGCGCCGCCGGATCGTGACCCCGCAGGGCGACTACGGCGCCTTCGTACACGCTGTGGTCGGGCTGGTCGCCGCTGCCGACGACGCGCTTGGTGAGCCGGCGCAAATGATCGGTATCGCCCTTCCCGGGGTACGTGACCGGCGCAACGGTCGCCAGCTTAGCGCCAATGTTCCTGCACTTACTGGCCAACGCGTGGCGCACGACCTGCAAACCCGTTTGCAGCGGCCGTTGCGCTTCGGCAACGATCTGCAATGCTTCGCCCTGTCCGAAGCGCACGGCGGAGCCGCCGACGGCTATCCAACGATGTTCGGCGCGATCCTCGGTACCGGCGCTGGCGGTGGCTTCTGCGTGCAGGGACGGCTGCTGTCCGGTTTTAACGGTCTGGCCGGCGAATGGGGCCACTGGAGCATGCCGGGAGACCTGCTGCAACGTCACGGGTTGCCGGTACTGGAGTGCGGTTGCGGCCTGCGCGGCTGCATGGAGCGCTATGTCTCCGGCAGCGGCGTGGCGGCCATTGAGCGTCATCTCGGCGGTTGTGCGACCGATGCCAGCGCGGTGATCGCTCAAGCCGAAGCCGGCGATGCACGTGCGCGCCACGCATTGGAAGTCCACTGTGACCTGCTCGGCCACTGCCTGGCCGCGCTGGTGCTGGCGCTGGACCCGCACGTGATCGTACTCGGCGGCGGCCTGTCGCAGTACGCGCCGCTGTACCAGCAACTGCCCTCGGCCATCGCCACACACCTCTTTGACGGCGTGCAAGTGCCACCGCTCGTCCCGCCGCGCTTCGGCGATGCCGGCGGTGCACGTGGTGCCGCTCTACTCGCCCACCACCCCGCTTTCAGCTGACCTATCGGAGCTTGTCATGTCCCCGCTGCAGACCTTGCTTGCCGCCCATCGCGCCGGACACAACGTCGGCCTCTACAGCGTCTGCTGCAGTAACGAGCAGGTGCTGCGCGCGGCGATGCAAGGCGCGCGGGCGCATACCGGCGTGTTGTTGATCGAAGCCACCTCCAACCAGGTTGACCAGTTCGGCGGCTACACCGGCATGACCCCGCCGCAGTACCGCGACTACGTAAACGCACTCGCCGACCAGGAAGGCCTGCCGCGCGAGCGCCTGGTCCTTGGCGGCGATCACCTGGGCCCTAACGCCTGGCAAAAACAGCCTGCGGCCGAGGCAATGGCGCACGCGCGCGTGCTGATCGAAGCCTATGTCGCTGCCGGTTACCACAAGATCCATCTGGACTGCAGCATGGCCTGCGCCGATGATCCGCTGCCACTGCCCGACGAGATCGTCGCCGCGCGCTCGGCCGAGCTGGCACAGATCGCCGAGCGCACCGCCGCCGCGCATGGGCTGGCGCCACCGGTTTACGTGATCGGTACCGAAGTGCCGATTCCGGGTGGCGAAGCTTCGCTGGAGGGCGGGCTGGCGGTGACTACGCCAGCCGCCGCCGCCCACACGCTTGCGATCCACCAGCAGGCGTTCGACACGCCAGAGTTACGCGAAGCCTGGCAGCGAGTGATCGCGCTGGTGGTGCAGCCCGGTGTGGATTTCGACCACAGCAGTGTGCACGACTACGATTCGGCTGCCGCCGGCGCCCTGGCCGATTTTCTGGAGCAGCAACCGCGCATCGTGTTCGAGGCGCACTCCACCGATTACCAACGCGAAGCAGGACTGCACGCGTTAGTACGCGACCACTTCGCGATTCTCAAGGTCGGGCCAGCGGCGACCTTTGCCTACCGCGAAGCGCTGTTTGCGCTGACAGCGATCGAAGCCGAACTGCTGCCACCCGCGCAGTGCTCGCAGCTACCGCAGGTGCTTGAGCACGTGATGCTGGCACAGCCCCACTACTGGCAAGGGCACTACCAGGGAGACGCGGACGCGCTGCGGCGCCTGCGCGCTTATGCCTTTAGCGACCGCTGCCGCTATTACTGGGGCCTGCCCGAACTGGAAACCGCGCGCGCCACCCTGTTCGCAAACCTGGAGCGCC
>Cebus_capucinus_imitator_PRJNA485217_SSR047__coassemble_1687_pt1 | contig 10428 bp, 10 predicted proteins | sample Cebus_capucinus_imitator_PRJNA485217_SSR047__metabat2_high_PE_004 | metagenome-assembled genome bin Cebus_capucinus_imitator_PRJNA485217_SSR047
CTTGTTGATAACGTTGTTGCAGATTCATTAAATTTCCTCAATAAAAAAAGTGGATTGCTCCACTTTTTTTATCCTAATGCGCAAAATTAATCGTGCATTCCGAGTTTTTTCTCAAGATAGTGGACGCCTACTTCGACCGCACCCCGACCATCCGCGCCTCGCTGCACGAGGTACAGGCCACGCTGCTGATCTCGCTGGCGATGGTGGTGCTGACCATGGCGCTATTCCTGCGCCGGCTGGCACCCACCCTGATCGCGGCGGTAACCGTGCCACTGTCGTTGGCCGGCTCAGCCCTGGTGATGTACCTGCTTGGCTTCAGTCTCAATAACTTGAGCCTGCTGGCGCTGGTGATCGCAATCGGATTCGTGGTCGATGATGCGATCGTGGTAATCGAGAACATCTCTCGTCATCTTGACGAGGGCATGCCGCGAATGCAGGCCGCGCTGGCCGGTGCGCGCGAGATCGGTTTCACCATCGTCTCGATCACCGCCTCGCTGGTGGCCGTGTTCATCCCGCTGCTGTTCGCCGACGGATTAATTGGCATTTTCTTCCGTGAGTTCACCGTCACCCTGGTCGCGGCGATCGTGGTGTCGATGTTGGTCTCGCTAACGCTGACCCCGGCGCTGTGCAGCCGCTTCCTGACAACGCATGGCCACGCCGAACCCGGCCGGTTCGGCGCTTGGCTGGAGCGCATGCACGAGCGCTTGTTGCGCGTGTACACGCGGGCATTGGACTTCTCGCTGCGTCACGCGCTACTACTGTCGCTGACCCCACTGCTGCTGATCGGCGCCACGGTCGTCCTGCTCGGCATGGTCAAAAAGGGCAACTTCCCGCCACAGGACACCGGCCTGATCTGGGGCCGTGCCAATTCCAGCGCAACCGTCTCCTTCGCCGACATGGTGGTGCGCCAGCGCCGCATCACCGACATGCTGATGGCCGACCCGGCGGTCAAGATCGTCGGTGCCCGCCTGGGCTCGAGCCGTCAGGGCTCCAGCGCCTCGTTCAACATCGAACTCAAGAGCCATGCCGAAGGTCGCCGCGAGACCACAGCGGAGGTGGTGGCGCGGCTCAGTGCCAAGGCTGACCGCTACCCGGACCTGGAGCTGCGCCTGCGCGCGATCCAGGACCTGCCCAGCGATGGCGGCGGTACCAGCCAGGGCGCGCAGTACCAGCTATCGCTACAGGGCAACGACATGGAGCAGTTGCAGCAATGGCTGCCCAAACTGGTGGCCGCGCTTAAGAAAAACCCCAAGCTGCGCGATGTCGGCAGCGATGTGGATTCCTCTGGCTTACGCCAGAACATCGTGATCGACCGCGCCAAAGCCGCGCGGCTAGGTATCACCGTGGGCGCCATTGACGGCGCGCTGTATGGCGCGTTCGGCCAACGCTCGATCTCGACCATCTATTCGGATCTGAATCAATACAGCGTGGTGGTCAACGCGCTGCCATCGCAGACCGCAACCCCCGCCGCGCTGGACCGCGTCTATGTCCCGGACAGCGACGGCGACATGGTACCGATTACCACGGTGGCGCATCAGGTGCCCGGACTGGCACCACCACAAATCACCCACGACAACCAGTACACCACGATGAATCTGAGCTACAACCTTGCCCCTGGTGTGAGCACGGGCGAGGCCGAAGCGATCATCAAGGCCACCGTGGAAGGTCTGCGCATGCCCGGCGACATCCGGGTCAGCGACGATGGCGGCTTCGCCGTTCAGCTCAATCCGGACTCGATGCTGGTGCTGTTGCTGGCTGCTATCCTCACCGTATATATCGTACTGGGCATGCTCTACGAGAGCCTGATCCACCCGGTCACGATCTTGTCGACGCTGCCGGCGGCCGGCATGGGCGCGCTGCTGGCGCTGTACGTCACTAACACCGAGCTGTCGGTGATCTCGATCATCGCACTGGTGCTGCTGGTTGGCATCGTCAAGAAGAACGCCATCATGATGATCGACTTCGCGTTGGTGGCACAGCGCGAGCATGGCAGGTCGCCGCTTCAGGCCGCACGTGAGGCCTCAATCGTGCGCTTCCGGCCGATCATGATGACGACGATGGTAGCGATCCTGGCAGCACTGCCCCTGGCGATTGGCCTGGGCGAGGGCTCGGAGCTGCGCCGCCCCCTCGGCATCGCGATGATCGGCGGTCTGCTGATCTCCCAAGCCTTGACCTTGCTCAGCACCCCGGCGCTGTACGTGATTTTCTCGTGTCTAGCGCAGCGCTGGAAAGACTGGCACGCGCGCCGCCGCGACCGCCGGCTGACGCGGCGAGCAGCGCGCGCGTAGCCACTAACACGCACTCTCCCCCGGTCTCGATGGGGAGCGCGCGAGTGCTCACCTCATCAAGGCTGGGTGGCTCCTATCAAGTCAAGATCAGGCAAGCACCGACAGAGAATCGCGCTCAATCGCCGCATAGATCGCAAATGCATCGCCCACCGGTGCACCCAGCGCTTGTTCGAACGCCTTGCGGTTGGCATGTTCGGCGTAAGCACGCTGCTCGGCGCCGCCTAAGTTGGACTGAAAGATCCCCGCAGCACTGACCGGCAGGAAATCCTCATAAACCACCGGATCGGCACTGACCAGGCCGGCCTCAATGGCGGCCTCGGCGGGCAGTATCCCGGCCGTGTCCGGGTCAGCCTGTCCCGCTTCGGTGAGCCGGTAGTGGAAGTAACCCAACCCCTCCCGGCGCAACGTGGCGTAGTCGTCGGGAAAGTCCGCGAAGGCCGACTCGAGCCGCCCGGCATAGTCCGCATCGGTACTACCCGCGCCGTCGGCCTCGCGTGCCTGCGCCAGCAATGCGTCGTACAGAGCCCGGCCCTTGGGGGTAAGGGCCAGGCCGCGTTGTTCGATCTCGCCGAAACGCGCGCTATGGGTGCCCGTCTGCGCGCCGTGAGCATCGGGGAACTCGACGGGCTCATCCAGCGCCTTAAAGCTGGTCTGACGCAGCAGGATCGGGCAGCGCCGCCGCGGCGGCCCTTCAATCACGGCCTTGGCGTCGATCCCTAGACGATGCATCTGCGCCTGCACCGCGTCGATATCCAGCGTGCGCGGTGTCAGGTGGTTGATATGCGGACCATGGAAACAGACCACATCGGCGATCAGGCGGTGCGCCTGGCTTAGCGCGTGATAGGTCGGTAGCGACACGGCCGCCTGCCGATGCCAGCGGAAGGTTTCTAGCGCCTCGGTGACGAAACGCACCGCGTCGTCGTGGCCCAGCCCGCCTTCACGCTCAGCCTGCGCGATCAACGCCAGTGCCGGATCCGTAAAGATTTTCCGTCGTGCCAGGATCTGCGTGGCCTGGGCCCGCAACGAGGGGTCTTCGATCAGCTCCAGTCGTAATAGCGAGGTGAACACGCGGAACGGGTTGCGTGCCAAGGCCTCAGCCTGCACCGGCCGGAACGCAGTGGAATGTACCGGTACACCGGCCACCGACAGGTCGTAGTAACCCACCGGGTGCATACCCATTACCGCAAACAGTCGGCGCAGCGTCGATATCTCCTGCGCGGTACCTACCCGGATTGCGCCGTGCCGTTCCAGGTCCAGCCGCGTACGCTCTTCATTACGCTGTAGCTGAGCGGCTAGCGTGGGGTCAGCCGCCAGCGTGTCGGCATTAACCTGAGCGACCAGCGTCATCAGCGTGCCGTAAAGCGGCACCTCATTGCGATACATATCCGACATCGCTTGCGCGAACAGGCTACGGATCTCATCAGGGGCAACAAACGCGGTATCACTCATCGGCGGGGCACAATCCTGGGCCGGGGTCCCGGCGTCGGGGCATTTTCGCTGACCCGTTACCGATAGGCGAGTTGCATAGCAACAGTGCGCCGGCCATCTGGCCAACAGGCACCGTCAGAGCCGGGCCTGCTCGGCCGCCTCGGCGGCACGGGCGGCCTCCTGCGCACGTGCTCGCCGCTGCACACGGTCACCGAGCTGGTCCAGCAAGCGCGCATCAAGCGGAATCGGACGGTCCCACCGGTCGTAGCTGGCGACAATGGCATGGCGCACCGCGCGGTAATGCAGGTTGTCCGGCGCAATCGGCAAGCGCGCGATAACGCCCTTCCAACCGTCATGGTGATCGCGGCTCCAGCCGCGCACCACTTCACGACACGACAGATTCATCGAAGAAGCCCATGCACAGGCAAAGTAGAGATCGCCCGGCTGCCAGTGATGCTGCTCCAGCAGCGCCTGCACATAGCCACGACGCACATTGGCGTAACGCGCCAGTTCATCGACGAAGCTATCTGGATATCGGCGTGCGTAGCTATTGATGTCCTTTAGCCGGCCGTCGATCCAGGTATCACCCGTGTTCGGCGTGTCGTCGGCCACGGGCACGGGTATCGCCTGGGCATATACGGTACCAGCGCTGCCAGCCAATACCAGCGTGAATACAACACAAAGTGAACGCAGGACCATGACGGAATAATGCCGCATGGCCGGGCCGCTGTCAGCGCTGTACTCGTCCGCGGCTCAATCGCCGCGCAACCCACTCGCGGCCGCATTCAGCGCCAGCACTGCTGCCGGCCAACCCGACGCATCAACGACCTCGTACACGCGCGGGTCACCCGCGATCACATCATGCTCGTCCTCGTGCGCCCAGGTGACGTGGTAAGGGGTATGGATGCCCCATCCACCTAGCGCCAGCACCGGTTCGATATCCGATCGCAAGGAATTACCCACCATGACGAATCGTTGCGCCGACAACTCGAATTCGGCCAACACCCGCGCATAGGTCGGCGGGTCTTTCTCAGACACCACTTCGATACGGTGGAACAGGTCCGATAGCCCAGATTGGGCAATCTTGTGCTCTTGGTGAAACAGGTCGCCTTTGGTAATCAGCACCACCCCAAACCGCTGTGCAATGCGCTCGACCGCCTCACGTACCCCTGCGATCACTTCGACCGGATGCTGCAACGTGGCCCGGCCGATTTCAACGATCGCCTGAATGTCGTGCGCGCTGATGCGCGCCTGACTCAGTTCTATCGCAGTCTCGATCATCGACAACGTCATGCCCTTGGCACCATAGCCGAAGACCTTCAGATTGCGCCGCTCCACCGCCAGCAGATGCTGTTGCGTGCGCACATCGCGCAGGTCAACGTAGCGACCAAGGATCGCCTCAAACTCGCGCTCAGCGGCACGATAGTAATCTTCGCTTTTCCACAACGTGTCGTCGCCGTCAAAGCCGACCAGTTGGATCGCCTGTGCGTCGCGTGTGCGGGTGGGCGTCATCGTATTGATTGTATGCCAGAACCTCGCAAGCCACAGACCGTATCCAGGAAAAGATATCGCTTGTACAGCGCAGGTGGCGGGACCCGATTCGTATCGGATAGAAAGGCGGCATCGCAGGCAGAATCTACTCTTGCGAATATTGAAGACAAAAAAAGGGAGTGGCAACTGCCACTCCCGCTCAAACTCCAGTCCGCCGGAGAGTTTAGTTCTGCTGCTGTGCGGGTGCGCTATTGGCACCACTTTGCTGTTTTGCGACAAACGATTTGTACTCGTCAGGTGTCAACTTGCCATCGCCATTGCTATCAGCCTGGTCGAACACCTGAGCCAAACCGGCGTTGACCTGCGCTTCCTGCTTGCTGATTGCGCCATCACTGTCAGTATCGACACTCGACCAGGTCTGGCCTCCACCGGACGCCTGAGCCGTGGTCTGGCTCGACTTCGCGGCGGCGGCCGCCGCGGCGGGTTCCTGCGTGGTAGCGCTCTGAGCCATGGCAGGCACCGCCAGAGCCGCCGTCAGGGCAGCGGTGAGGACGATCAACGGCTTACGAGTGCGAAAGTTCATGAGGGCTCTCCATACGATTTGGGAAATGCACACGGACGGTGCACAAGACCTACCGTAATGCCTTCGCATGAACGCGACTTGGGCTGCAATTAATAGCGAAACATCCTTTTAACCACTTCAGTCAAGAAGACGTTTAAGCCGAAGTTAGTGACAGGTGAATCACCAGTAACGTAGCCGTTCAATTCGTCGGAAATATCGAGTAAGTATCCGTTTTCGTCGTAATCACGGCCCATTGTCCTGATCGTTTTTTTTTGATCGTGCGCTGAACAGGTATCGGCCCAAGGCGACGCCAGCCAGTGCCCCCGCCACCTCCAGCACCACCCGGGTACCCAGCTGATCGGGATCATGGATGCCGGCTAGCGCCAGGCGGGCGTACAACGGGGACTCCAATCGCACAGTGCTGGTGTAAAACAGGTTCCAGAGATCGCAACCCGCCGCGATCCCGATAGCAACCAAGCAGGCCGCGCCGAGTAACTGACCGTGTGACAAATCACCATGTCGGCGCACATGCTGCCCTAGCGCGAACACCACAATGCCTACTAGCCACGCGATCAGGCCAGCCTCAAGCGATCCGAATAGACCGAAATGTAGCGGCAGGTTCATGTGCAGGCGTCCGGGAGAAAGACTGCATTCTAGGACTACTACTTCATCGCATCCCGGGCATAGTCCATTAGCGAATCGGAAAATCGTATGCGGTACCGGGGGTCGGTTCCGGTTCGAGGGTGAAATGCCACCACTCCAGTGGATAGTTGACAAAACCCTGCGCCCGCATCGCCTCAAGTAAGTACCGGCGATGGCGACGTTGCATAGGCGTGGCGCGCGATGAATCGGTGTGGGCGAGCGGGTCGAAGTAATCGAAGTCGGTCCCCATATCCACCTCACGGCACGGATCTCTGCGGCAGTCCATCAACCCCAGATCGACGGTGGCAGCGCGGCTGTGACCTGACGTCTCGGCAATGTAGTCGCCCAATAAAGCACGCTTATCCACAGCGGGGTAGTGCGCAGACTTGGTGGTCTGGTCATTGAGATCCCGAGCCCAGACAACGAAAGCACGCACCGCGCGCACCGGGCGATAGCAGTCGTACAAGCGCAGGTCATAGCCGCGCGGGTGCAGCGTGCGCTGCACCCGCGCTAGCGCTTCGGCAGCCGGTGCCAGCAGCAGGCAACGCGGCGCTTGATACCCCGGCACGACCCGGCCAGTGAAATTATTACGCCCGGCATAGCGCATATCGACCACAAAACCTGGCGCGAGGGTAGCCACGTCGAGCATGCCGGCTTGCGCCGCGTCGGCAGCCGTCGAGCGTGTCTGCGCATGCCCCGCTGCACAAACCAGCAATGGCACCAGCCCGATCAGGCGGGTAAGCAGCAAGATACGAATCGAAGCACGAGGATTCATGAGCATCACCGGGTGTGACCACGCGATCCTAGCGCCCCCAGCATTGAATCGGGAGGACCGTGTCGCACGCCGCTCTACGTATCGGCACTTTGAGGGTATTGCGGCGGGAGCAGCGCAGCGTGCCGGCCTGGCCTCATCTGGACTCGTCTTTGATCGACACCGCCTCGGCCGGAGCCGGCGCGAGCGCATGCAGAATGCGTAAGTCTTCTGCATCCAAATCCGTCCCGTTCTGACCACGGAAATGGTTGTGGAAGGCCCTCACGGTGGCGGCGCGATTGTCGAGCGGATAGCCGATTGCACGCAACGCAACCCACGGATCGAATCCGGATGGTGGCGGTGGTGCATTGGCGGCCGGCCACAGACCGAAGCCAGCCTGTGCCAAACGCCGCCACGGGAACAACGGCCCCGGGTCGTTTTTACGAGTCGGCGCAAAATCCTGATGACCGACGATCTGTGTACGCGGAATGCGCAGCCGCGTACACAGGTCATTGAGTAGCACCAGCAAACTTTGAATCTGTGGTTCGGCGAACGGGGAATGCCCATCGTTGGCCAGCTCAATGCCGATCGAAGCCGAGTTGATGTCGGTGATCGTGCCCCAGCGACCCACCCCCGCATGCCAGGCGCGACGCTCGTCGCTCACCAACTGATATCGCGTACCGTCCTCGCCTATCAGATAATGCGCGCTGACCGGGCCACCGCTGTTGCGGGTACGCAGCGTACGTAGACTCTGCTGCACCGACTTCTGATCGGTGTAATGCAACACGATCAGGATCGGCCGGCGTAGATCCTGATTGGGCGATGGCGTCCAACGCGCCAGTGGATTGCGTTGTGGCATGTGACCGCAGCCGCTGAGCAGGGCGGCGGCCAGCAACACGGTCAGACAAAAGGATGCAGGCGATCGGAACAGAGACATGACGATGGCAGGAGGGTGAAATCAAGAGCATTGCAGAGAGATGGTTGAGCCCGTTCGGCTAAGACGACACGCACGGGCCGACCCAGCTGAAATCCAAATCGGCCCAGTCGTAACTGAAATCCGCGTGGGGATCGACGCGTTGCAGACGTAATCGGCGCACACCGCCCTGTCGGGAAAACAATAGCCAGGGCTCCGCGTCTACGCTTGGATCGTCCCAGTGGACCAATAGGCGTCGGCCCACTTGCATTACCGTGCCATGCAACCGGGGAGATTTGACCGCAGCGAATTCCACATGGCCACCGGCCGGGCACAGCCGTACGGGCCCGAACCATGGGTCGCGCCAGACACCGAACCATGGTGCCAGCGCCGCAATCCCGGCCGGGGTCCGCATCGGTGTGTCCGGTAGTGGGGCGGGGGTTGGATCCGCCGCACGTTCGCGTTCAAGCGCTGCGGCGTAATAGGCCACGTCCAGCTTCGGTGTCTCTGGCCGGGTAAATTGTTTGAGTAGCGCCTCGCCAAGCACATCGCGCGCATCAGCACCATCTCCATTGATTAGGATCACAAACCCGCTGCGGCGGTCCGGCAGCAATACCAGTGAAGCGTACATGCCCATCAACGTTCCGGTATGCGCCACCTTCCATTCGCCATCAACGTCGGACAGGCGCCAACCATAGCCATAGCCATACATCCGCGTGCCGTCCCAGTCGCGCATGCGTGCGCTGATCGGCAGTGGCGTGGCCAGCGTCCATACCGCGCGACGTTGCGCCTCCGACAACCATGGTGCGGTCGGGTCTGGCGCTAACCAGGCGCGCTGCATCCAGGTCAGCATGTCATGCAGGCTGCAGCGAATGCCGCCTGCGGCCATTGACGGTGAGTTCGGTACTTGCGCGGCGTCTTCGCGCACCGGCACGTTGCGGTCACCGACACGCCTATGCGGTTGGGCGACATTGCCGACCGCATCGCGGTCCCAGCCACCTACCTGGCAGCGGGTCATCCCAAGGGGCGCGAACAGCTGATCGCGCACCAACTGCTCATAAGGTTCTCCTGCGGCTACTGCGGCAACTTCCCCCGCGACCACATACAGAAGATTGTCGTAGGCATACTGCGCGCGAAAACTGTGGGTCGGCTTGAGATACGCCAGCCCGGCAATGATGTCGGCACGGGTGAAGTCGTTCGGCTCAGGCCAGAGCATCAGATCTCCGGCGCCCAGGCCCAGCCCACTGTTGTGCCCCAGCAGATCGCGTACCTGCAGGTTACGCGTCACCCACGGATCGTACATACGAAACTGCGGCAAATACTTGATCACCGGGTCGTCCCAGGCCAACCGCCCCTGGTCGACCAGCCGTGCCATAACTCCGGTGGTCATCGCCTTGCTATCGGACGCGATTTTGAACAGCGTATCGGCGTCAATCGGCTCACCACCTCCGGCCACACGTTCACCGGCAGTGCGCATGTACACCACGTGCCCGGCCTCAATGACCCCCACCGCCAACCCGGGCAACCGATAGCGCGTGAACACCGCATCGAAATCCGCATCGATCCGCGCCCGGTCCAGCGTTTCCGCGTAAGCGGGCAAAAGCATACCCACAGACAGCAATCCGAAAACCGCCGCACTGACGTAGACGCAGATACCAAGCCAACGTGGTGATTGAAACGCGCATGGCAACCGGCCGTTCTGCGCCGCACAGGTGCGCCCATGCATCTTGCGCGCGTGTCTAATCATCTTCGCTCGCGGGCTCATTAGTTTCACTCGAACGTATACTCCGCGCGCATGCAATAAACCCGACTGTGCCGATCACCCGCAGGTGTCTTCCGCGCGGCAACAACGACGTGCTCGGTGAAGCGCGCGGTGAGGGGCACTGCGATATCAAGCACGTATTTAATCTTCGTCATCAGCCGCAGCCGCTCTGGTTCGGAATCGCTGATGCCATTGTTGAGGAGAGGATAACTAGGCGCGTCCGCATTCGACTGCAATGGCACTTCGATGGCAATGCTCAAACTCAGCCCCCCGCCCGTTACAATCCGTGCACGAGTTCTGGATCACCCGCTGTCTGCAACGACCGTTGCAGAAGACCACCTCGAAAAGGTGCTTGCAACGGAGCGGCTCCTGAATTGCCACGGGGCCGGATAGGATCCGCCCCCGCCGCGCCGCCAGGACAACCGGCGGCCTCAGGGAGTGCCAGGCCGGCATACAGGTTCTCGGATTCGACCGCAGTACATCTGATTGAAACATGGCACCGCCGAGTCGATTTAGTACACGATATCACCCTCGAATCCCAAGGTGCCTTGTCTTCTTCCTCTTCTGGTACTTCCTGCAATGGCTGTACAG
>Cebus_capucinus_imitator_PRJNA485217_SSR047__coassemble_1737_pt1 | contig 9867 bp, 9 predicted proteins | sample Cebus_capucinus_imitator_PRJNA485217_SSR047__metabat2_high_PE_004 | metagenome-assembled genome bin Cebus_capucinus_imitator_PRJNA485217_SSR047
GGTGTTTGATAGGAAGCGTCGCATTTGAACCGTCTTGACGCTTATGCAGAGGTGAGGTCGGTTTTCTGTTCGAAGGCCGCCACCTGCACCGGCGCGATCGGATCACGCCCGTGCGCAAAGAGCCAGGTGCGATCGCAGCGCAGCGTGTGCAGTAACAACGGTTCAGCATCGGTGCGCCCGATCCGCACAGCAGCGGCACGCAGCAGCAGGTCGGCGCACGAGAGGGGGGGGCTGGCGGACACGCTTTCACCGGTGCGAAACGTTGGGCTGCTAATTATCGGGCCAGGCGATGACTGTGTCGCACCCGAGGGGCTGAGAGCCTTTCGATAGACAATATCTATCTATGCAATTCCATTAATTGATTTGCGATATCTATCGAGTCTACCTACTATGACGACTCGCTTCTCCCTCCCCCTCTTGACTCCCGTTTTGCCAACAGAGGAACCGCAATGTCCGTTATCAATACCGAAATCCTGCCGTTCGAAGCCGATGCTTTTAAGAATGGTGAATTCATCAAGGTCTCCGACGCCAGCCTGAAGGGCAAGTGGTCGGTGGTGGTGTTCTACCCGGCCGATTTCACCTTTGTCTGCCCGACCGAGCTAGAAGACCTGGCCGAGAAATACGAGGAATTCCAGAAGCTCGGTGTCGAGGTGTACTCGGTGTCCACTGACACCCATTTCTCGCACAAGGCTTGGCACGACAGCTCGCCGGCAATCGGCAAGATCAAGTACGCGATGATCGGGGATCCGACCCACCAGATCTCGAAGAACTTCGACGTGCTACGCCCAGCGGGTCTGGCCGACCGTGGCACCTTCATCATCGATCCAGCCGGCGTGATTCAGTCGGTCGAGATCACTGCCGAGGGCATTGGTCGCGAAGCCGACGACACCCTGCGCAAGGTCAAGGCCGCCATTTACGTCGCCAACCATCCGGGTGAAGTCTGCCCGGCCAAGTGGAAGGAAGGCGAGAAGACCCTGGCACCGTCGCTGGACCTGGTCGGCAAGATCTAAGCCGTCCGGTATCCCCGACCCTGCCAACCCAGGGTCGGGGATAAACCGCAGCCGGTGCCGGCGCGCCGGCTGCGGTTTATCCCCGATCGATCCCGCAGCGTACTGTTGACCTCAACGCCGCTCCGTCCGTTCCGGATGAGTTACTCGCGAGCGCAGCGCACCGTTCATTGGGCGGGCTCCTGCTCGCAAGTCCTTGACCCCAACCCGGCCCCTCATGTGCCGGCGCCACCTTCCTCGCCCCCAGGAGTTCCCCATGTTGGATGCCAACCTCACGACCCAGCTCAAGGCCTACCTGGAGAAGGTCAGCCGCCCGATCCAGATCGATGCATCGGTCGACGACAGCGCCAAGTCGCAGGAGATGCTGGAGCTGCTCAATGAACTTGCCGCACTGAGCGAACACATCACGCTGAACGTCTGGCGCGACGACGCCGAGCGCAAGCCCTCATTCGGCCTGACCTCTCCCGGCCACGACATCAAACTGCGCTTTGCTGGCCTACCGATGGGCCACGAGTTCACCTCGTTGGTGCTGGCGCTATTGCAGGTCGGCGGACACCCCTCCAAAACCGCGCCTGAGCTGCTTGAGCAGATTCGTCATCTGGAGGGCAACTACTCGTTCGAGACCTACTTCTCGTTGTCGTGCCAAAACTGTCCAGACGTCGTGCAAGCGCTCAACCTGGCGGCTGTGCTGAACCCCAACATCCGCCACGAGGCGATCGATGGCGCGCTGTTCCAGCAGGAAGTCGAAGCACGCGAGATCATGTCGGTCCCCACCGTCTACCTCAACGGCACGCTGTTCGATCAAGGCCGCATGACCCTAGAGCAAATCGTCGCCAAGCTCGATACCGCCGCTGCCGATCGTACCGCCAAGCAGATCGCGGCCAAGGCGCCGTTTGACGTATTGGTGGTTGGCGGCGGTCCAGCCGGTGCGGCGGCGGCGATCTATGCCGCGCGCAAGGGCATCCGCACCGGCATCGCTGCCGAGCGCTTTGGCGGCCAGGTGCTGGACACTATGGCGATCGAGAACTTCATCTCGGTGCCGGAGACCGAAGGTCCAAAATTAGCCGCCGCGCTTGAACAGCACGTGCGCAGCTACGACGTGGACATCATGAATCTGCTGCGTGCCGAGCAGCTGGTGCCGGCGGGCGCAGATGGCCTGATCGAGCTCAAGCTGGAAAATGGCGCCTCATTGAAGTCCAAAACCGTGGTGCTATCCACCGGCGCCCGCTGGCGGCAGATGAATGTGCCGGGCGAGAACACGTATCGCAACAAGGGTGTGGCCTACTGCCCACACTGCGACGGCCCACTGTTCAAGGGCAAGCGCGTAGCAGTGATTGGCGGCGGCAACTCTGGTGTGGAGGCCGCGATCGACCTCGCGGGGATTGTCGCCCACGTCACCCTGATTGAGTTTGACGCGCAGTTACGCGCCGACGAGGTGTTGCAGCGCAAGCTGCGCAGCTTGGCGAACGTGAAGGTCATCACCAGCGCGCAGACCACCGAAGTCCTGGGCGACGGCAGCAAGGTCACCGGGCTGGTTTACAAGGATCGCAGCGGCGGCGACAGCCACCGCGTCGAGCTGGAAGGTGTGTTTGTACAAATCGGCTTACTGCCTAACACCGAATGGCTCAAAGGCACGCTTGAACTATCCCCACGCGGTGAAATCATCATCGACGAACGCGGTCAGACCAGCGTCCCGGGTGTGTTCGCCGCTGGCGATGCGACGACGGTGCCGTACAAACAGATCGTGATCGCGATGGGCGCTGGCGCCACCGCCGCTCTGAGCGCGTTTGACCACCTGATCCGCACCAGCGCGCCGACCGCCAATAGCGCGGTTGCCGAGGCTGCCTGATCCGCTAGCGCCGCTTACGCCTCCCGTGCACGAGGGGCATAAGCGGATCCAAACCGCTAGCGCACCGCCCCTTCTGTCTGCACCGAGCCCTTAGCCTATGAACCTGCGCGACCTGAAATACCTGGTGGCCCTGGCCGACCACAAGCATTTCGGTCGTGCAGCGGCAGCCTGCTTCGTCAGCCAGCCCACCTTGTCCACACAGATCCGTAAGCTTGAAGACGAACTGGGCGTACCGCTGGTCGAGCGCGCTCCGCGCAAAGTGATGCTGACCCCAGCGGGGCGCGAGGCTGCCAGCCGTGCGCGCGGCATCGTCGCAGAAGTCGAGCAGATGAAGGAGGCCGCGCGACGCAGCAAGGACCCGGAGGCGGGCACGGTGCGACTCGGCATATTTCCTACGCTCGGCCCGTACTTGCTACCGCATATCGTGCCGCGCATACGCCAACGCTTCCCGCAGCTGGAGCTACTGCTGGTCGAAGAGAAAAGCGACGTGCTGCTACGGCAATTACGCGAGGGCCGGCTGGATGCGGCACTGCTAGCGCTGCCCCTGCACGATGACCAGCTGCACGCCGAATTCTTATTTGAAGAGCCGTTTGTGTTGGCCGTACCTGAAGGCCACGCGTTGGCGCACCGCAACGGATTACGTCTGGACGAGCTATCCGAACAGCGGCTGCTATTGCTTGAAGATGGCCACTGCCTACGTGAGCAGGCGTTGGATGTGTGTCACCTGTCCGGTGCACTTGAGAAGGCCGAGTTTCAGGCCACAAGTCTGGAAACGCTGCGGCAGATGGTTGCCGCCAACGTCGGCATCACCTTGCTACCGATCTTGGCGGTGAAACCGCCCGTGGCGTGCTCGGACAGTATCCACCTGCTCGGGTTCTGCGCCGACAAACAGCCAAGCCGGCGCATTGCGATGGTATGGCGGCGCAGCTCGGCAATGGTCGTGTTCCTGGAGAAGCTGGCGGACCTGTTCAAACAGCTGCCAGACGGGCTGTTGGCACTGGGAGCCCCCGTGCGCAGCGCATCGCGCGACATTGAAACCACCTGAACGGTGACTGCGCTGCGGTGGATCCCCCTTTCGCCCGCAGGGTCGCATCCTGCGCCGATTCTTCCGACAATAGGGGCACGGCGGCCGTCAGGTCGCCTTTTGCTTGTCTGTCCCATCTGGAGAATCACATGACTTCATCGCAACACAGCAGCGGCCTGCCGCCGTCGATCACCGTGTCTTCCCGCGATCTCGCCCGCCTCGAGGCGATGCTCGAATCCCCCGCGCTGAGCCGGCATCCCGCCGCGATCGCGCTCTCCGAGGAACTCGGTCGTGCTCACGTGTTAGCCCCCGAACAAATGCCCGCCGACGTCGTCACGATGCATTCGCGCGTGGAGTGCGAAGACGAACTACAGGGCGACCGTCATTCACTGACCTTGGTCTATCCACACGAGGCCGACGTCGAACGCCATCGCGTCTCGATCCTCGCTCCCGTTGGCAGCGCTCTGCTCGGTCTTTCGCTCGGCCAGCGCATTGACTGGCAGACCCCGCAGGGCCGCGCTCTGCGCTTGCGCGTAACTGCGATTCATTACCAGCCCGAAGCCGCGGGCGACTTACATCGCTAAGCGCGCTACCGTAGCGTCCCGCCCTCCGTCCCGATCCGATACGAGAGACCGAAATGACTGCTTCGCACCCCTCCAAATTAGCCCAGCTGCGTGACCTGTCGGTGGTCGTCGCCGATACCGGTGACTATGAGGCCATCAAACGCCTCAAGCCGGTGGACTGCACCACCAACCCGACCCTGGTGAAGAAGGCGCTGGATCTACCGGTGTATGCCGAGTTGATCGAACGCGAGCTGGCGTGGGGCAAACAGCAATCCGACGCTGGCGATGCCATCGTTAACGAGGTGGCCGACCGACTGACCATCGGCGTCGGCACTAAGCTGGCTGAACTGGTGCCCGGGCGTGTCTCCACCGAGGTCGACGCCGACTTGGCGCACGACACCGCCGCCACCATCGCCAAGGCACGCAAGTTCATCGCGATGTACGCCGAGCGCGGCGTGCCCAAGAACAAGATCCTGATCAAGATCGCCGCAACCTGGGAAGGCGTGGAAGCCGCGCGTCAGCTGCAAACCGAAGGCATCGACTGCAACCTGACTCTGATCTTCAACCAGACCCAGGCACTGGCGTGTTCCGAGGCCGAAGTATTCCTGATCTCCCCGTTCGTCGGACGTATTCTCGACTGGTACGTCGCCCACGGACAGACCCCAGCCAACATCGACGAAGATCCAGGAGTGAAGTTCGTACGCGGGGTCTATGCCGAGTTCAAAAAGCGCGGCTCGCATACCGTGGTAATGGGGGCATCGTTCCGCTCGACGGCCCAGATTGAGGCGTTGGCGGGCTGCGACCGCCTGACCATCTCGCCAGACTTGCTTGAGAAGCTCGATACTGACCTTGGTTCGTTGCCACGTCAGCTATCACCGCAGCCGGCCGATGGCGCAGGCATCACGCCCATTGACGCGGCCCGCTTCACTGCCGATCTAGCGGCCGATCCGATGGCGACCGAAAAGCTGGCCGGTGGCATCGACACCTTCGCCAAGGACCTGCAGGCGCTGCGCGCAACCATCCGCGGCAAACTGGCGGCCTGAACCGCCCCCCCCTTTTCATAGGCATTTGCGGCGTGAGGTTCAGGACTCCAGACCCACTGAACAGCTCACGCCGGTACCGCCCATACCGCAATAGCCACCAGGATTTTTAGCCAGATACTGCTGGTGGTAATCCTCAGCGTAATAGAACGGCGGCGCCGGATATACGATCTCGGTGGTAATCGCGCCGTAACCGGCGGCGTTTAGACGCTGCTGGTAGGCCTCGCGGCCGACGGTCGCGGCGGCGTACTGCTGTTCGCTGTGGCAATAGATCACCGAGCGATACTGAGTGCCAGTATCGTTCCCCTGGCGCATGCCCTGGGTTGGGTCATGGTTCTCCCAGAACGTGCGCAATACCGTTTCCAAGGACAGGCGCGCGGGGTCGAACACCACCCGCACCACCTCGGCATGTCCGGTCCGACCTGAGCAGACTTCCTCGTAAGTGGGGTTCGGCGTGAAGCCGCCCTGGTAGCCGACGGCGGTGACGACCACACCTGGCAGCTGCCAGAACTTGCGCTCGACGCCCCAAAAGCAGCCCATGCCCAGCTCCAGCACCTCTAGGCCAGCGAAGTCAGGCGCTGATGCCGATCCGGAATTGCCCCTCAGCGGACGTCCATTGACGAAGTGCACGTCATGTAACGGCAGCGGCGAGGCACGTCCTGGCAGCGCCTCGTCCGCACTCGGTACGCGCGGTGTGAAGACACGGGTTCCTAACATGACGATGCTTCCGGCAGGAAAAGTCTTTGCTGGATGGTAGCCACCGGACCGGCTTTCAAGCCGGCCCGGTCTGCGCCGGCGTTTAATGCACGGTATCAGCCACGGTTTCGGGCATCGCCGAGCTGTGGTGATTGATGATAAGCCAGCGGCCGTCGCGCTTCTCGTACACGAAGGTGTAACGCGCTTGCACGTTTCGGGTGTGGCCACGCTTGTCGGTCAGGGTGAAGGTGTACACCCCTGCATCCACCGCGCTGTCATTGTCGAGCACGCGGACTTCGCGGTAGTTGATAACGCCACGCGGCTTATTGTCGAGGAAATGCGCAAAGTAATCCTCGATCTCGGCGCGCGTGCTGCGCACCTGGTTGGATACTGTTGGCAACAGCACCCCATCGGGCGCGTACAGGTCAGCAACTGCATGTGGATCGCCTGACGCCAACGCCGCGTTCCAGCGATCGAACAGCAGCGCGACCTCGCGTTCTTCGCCTCCGAGCGGGAGCGACGCCACGCTGTCGTAATGACGTGCTTCCCCGGCCAGGGCTGAGGACGTCACCAAGACCAGCAACACAGAGAGCAGGAAGCGGCGCATACGAATCTCCGAATGAAGTGAGCGGTGCCGATTGGCAGTGCCAGTCTGTTGCAGCGGGGATTGCCTGGAATCTGTCGAACGGCATATCGTCTTATATGCCTTTCAGCATATGCAAGAACCGCGATGGAAATCTCACATAACGCAGGCGATTGGCGCCGCCAGATGCGCCGCGACGCGGCTGATAGCGCGCGCTGGCGAGCGTTGCAACGCGCTGCTGGCGCACTCGCGGCAATCGTCACGCCCGAGCAGGCGTGCGCGGAGGTGTTGACGGTTGTGCTGGATCTGCTGGGCTTGAGCGACGGCGCGGTCGTGGCACGACGCGGCGCGCGCGCGCAGATCTTGGCCAGCCAAGGTCGCGCCTTGCCCCCCGGCGCCAGCCTGCCGCTGCACGAAGGCCGAGTACCCGAGTGGCTGCTGCCGCCGCACCCGCAAGGCATGCGCAGCACCGCCGTGCCCATCTTCTCGCTAGGCCAGACATCCGGTGACCTTTTCATCGCCTGGCGGAGTACGCCTCCTGCGCCGGACGATCTCGCCGCACTGCCGATCTTCACCGCGCTATTGCCGAGCATCGTTGCCGAACCACCTCGCGCACCGCGACGGCGGCGCACCGTTTCACTTGATCGCCTAGATGCACTCAGCATGCGCGAACGGCAAGTGCTGTCGCTGCTGCCGCGCGGCCTGACCAACGCCGCGCTCGCTGCGGAATTGGGAATATCGCCAGGGACCGCCAAAGTCCACGTCGAGCGCATCTTGCACAAGCTGCAGGTAACCGATCGCACCCAGGCAGCGGTCTACGCCGTACAGGCCGGAGTGGCGATATGAACTGCCTCACCCGCCGCTGGAACGACTGGCCAATCACCCGCAAGAGCCTGGCCGTGGTCACGCTGCCGCTGTTGCTGTTGTCGGCGTCACTGTTGGCGATCTACAGCGTGGAGCGACAAAACGTCGCCGCCGAGAGCGACGTGCGCCGCACGCTGGAAGTACTCAACGACCTGTACGAAGCGCACGCGTTACTCGCTGAGACCGCCGCCGGTGTGCGCGGCTACCGACTGGTGCACGACGAGAAGTTTTTGACCCCGTACCGGGATGCCGAGCCACGCCTGCTCGATGTGGTCCAACGCCTGTCCCAGCGCATCACCGATCCTGTTCAGAGACAGCGTTTTGCCAGGATCAGACCACTATTCGCCGACAAGTTACGAGGCTGGCGCCGACTACTGGAGCCAGCACTGAGTCGCGACGAGGAGACCCATTTGCTATGGGACGGCAAGCGTAAATTGGACATCTTGCGCGCCGAGTTGCACGAGCTGAATAACTACGAGACCGCGCAGCTACAGGTGCGTACTGCCAAGGCGCAGGCACTGCGCCAACGCAACCTGGTCGTCACCCTGTGCGCGGCGATGCTGGGTGGCCTGGGCGCGGTGTTTGCGGTGGCCTGGTTCGCCTCCTCGCTGTCGCTGCGGTTGCGCGGTCTGGCGGCCAGCGCCGACCGGCTCGGCGAGGGGCTGCCGCTGCTGCCGCAAGCGCACGCCGGCGACGAGCTCGGGCACGTCCAGCAGCGCTTGGTACAGGCCAGCGAGCTACTTGCTGCGCGTGAGAGAGAGACCCAGGCCGCGCGCAGCGAGGCCGAAACCGCCAATCGCGCCAAGACCGAATTCTTGTCGCGTTCCAGTCACGAGCTGCGCACACCGCTCAACGCAATCCTCGGCTACGCCCAAGTCCTAGAGATGGACCTGAGTGCCCCGCCTCAGCGCGCCTACCTGCAGCACATCCTGGGCGCCGGCCGGCACCTGTTGGAACTCATCACCGAACTACTGGACATCGCCCGCATCGAAGTCGGTCGGCTTGATCTGAGCCAACAAGCAGTCCCCGTCGGTGCAGCCATTGACGAGGCTGTGGGGCTGATCACGCCGGAGGCAGCCGTGCGCGGTATCGTGCTGGACACGTTGACGGTGCCGCCGGACTGGAGCGTGCGTGCCGATCCACAGCGGCTGCGTCAAGTACTGCTGAACCTGCTCTCCAATGCCGTGAAATTCAATCGCGCACAGGGCCGCGTTGAGATCCGCGTGCAAGCCCACGGCGATGACATCCGCATCCTCGTCACTGACCAGGGACCGGGCCTGTCAGAGGCTCAGGTGCAACGTCTATTTACTCCATTTGAGCGTTTGGGTGCCGAGCGCTCGGCGGTGGAAGGCACCGGGCTGGGTCTGGCCTTGAGCAAACGCCTAACAGAAGCGATGGGCGGCACGATCGGCGTGCACAGTGCTCAGGGGGGGGCCTGCTTTTGGATCGGCTTGCCGCGCGCGCCGTCATCATTCCCCTCTTTGGAAGACACCCCGCATGCCGTGCTGGCACCGACCGCAACGTCGCGACGGCTGCTCAGCATTGAGGACAACCCGTCCAACCAAGCCCTGATCCGCACCCTGTGCGAACGCCGGCCGCACTGGCGACTGGTCGAAGCAGCCAGCCTGGCCGAGGCCGAGGCCGAACTGCAACGCGCCTGCCCGGACGTGATCCTGCTAGACCTGCACCTGAGCGACGGCTCTGGCGAGAGGCTGCTACGTACTCTGCTGGCGCGCGCGTCGAACGAGGGCCCGCCGGTGGTAGTGGTCAGCGCGGACGCGACCCCGGCCACACAAGAGCGGGCGCGCGCACTTGGCGTGCACGCCTATCTGACCAAACCGCTGGACATAGCGGCGTTTTATCGTGTTCTGGACGAGGTGCTGACATGAACCGCGACGATGTGCTGGCCGCACGCATTCTGCTGGTCGACGACGAGGCTGCGAACGTACAGCTGCTGGAAGACCTACTGCAGCGCGAGGGTTTCCGCCAGGTCATCGCCACGACCGACTCCAGTCGGGTGATGGGACTGGTGGCCGCGTTCGAACCTGACCTGATTTTGCTCGACCTGATGATGCCCTCGCCAGACGGCTACGCGCTGCTGGAACAGCTGACGCGACGCACCGATCCCGGATGCTTCCTACCAGTAATCGTACTGACCGCCGACCCAAGCCGCAGCGCGCGCCACCGCGCACTAGGTCTGGGCGCCAAGGACTTTCTGACCAAGCCACTGGATACCTTTGA
>Cebus_capucinus_imitator_PRJNA485217_SSR047__coassemble_1741_pt1 | contig 9796 bp, 11 predicted proteins | sample Cebus_capucinus_imitator_PRJNA485217_SSR047__metabat2_high_PE_004 | metagenome-assembled genome bin Cebus_capucinus_imitator_PRJNA485217_SSR047
AGTCACCTTGGCCTTGATGGATAAAGGCTTGGCGAGGTTTTGCAGGGCCGACTAACTAGCGCCTCGGCGATTTTCATCGTGATTGTCCAGCGCAGCGTCGCGGCTGAGCCACTCACATGGCGCTGGGCCCGAGCTTGCCGGCCAATCTGGTGCACGGTCGCCATCCGGCACCGCCGATCGGCCTGATGCCGGGCTGCTGTATGTCAAGCACGCCTACGAGCTTTCCGACGAAGCGGTATGAGAGAGCTGGCTGAGGAACCCGTACTGGCAGTTCTTCACCGGTGAGGTGTTATTCCAGACCCGGCTACCGTGAAATTCCAGTTCGTTGACCCGCTGGCGCCAACGCCTGGGCGAGGCGCGGATAGGTCAACGATGGCAAACCTCAGGATAGACATATCCTTCCCACGGCCCCGGCTGCTTGGGGGCCTGACCTGGCAGCCAGACGTTCACGCTTGATCCGATTCCCCCCGCATAGCTCAGGTCCAAGGCGGCCAGTCCATCACGCCAGGCGGTATTGCTGCCGTGAGCCGCATCGGTCTGCACGGCGCCGCGCGCCACGCCCACTGAATGCGCGGCTTGCAGCTGCGCCAGGACGATCTGCGGCTTGGTAGCAAACTCGATCTCCTCGAGAATTCCCACCTTTCCCCCATCCCACTACACACATCTCATGATGGCTATCAATCTAATGAGGTCGCATGTCCACCACCGATTGATTTTATAGCATGGCCAAATCCGTCATGACCTCATGACGCGCCACCTGTAATGTCCTGTAACTATCTGATCCAAATTTCTTAGCCTTGTCCGCAAGGGGATGGGGTAGAGAGGCGGAACCTGGCGTAATAATCGTGGCTGTGGACACCAAACGACGGGGCTCGGCGCTGGACACGCGGGGCGGGGCCTTGATCCGTGCCAGCAGATCGCGGGCCTCGCGGGCCATTGCGCAGCCGGTTAGTGGTCGATGGAAGCAGATAGGCGCCGATCAGTCCTTAGCTTATTTCATCTCTTTTTCAATTAATTCATTTAATCTTGCTATATATCCATAAATATTGACACCACAGCCAGAAATTGTCTCCCCTCCAATATAAACCAATTTGCCACTCGCCTTACTTCTAGCCAGGTAGAAATTCAAAGCCGGATCTGACTTGGGCTTTTTATACTTTCCTTTATTTATATTTATTTTATTTGTTTTATCTACATCATCAGAATAATTCCCTCTAAACCTTACCGTCAAATGGAGGTTTTTATGATTTGTACTTTTTTTATCATAGGTAAGATGGATATCAGGACTTCCAGGAGCGTCATAGAAATCCGCCACTTGCAGATTTTGTTTGGGATCTGGCGAATTTTTAAACAAATTCGCTCTAACCCCAGCGTTATAGAGCTCGCTATAGAAATAAACATCTGACATATCAATCATCTCCACGTATAAAATACTTACGTTCAGGTAATCCTGAACAGATCGGCTTTTCGGGATGGCATGGCTTGTACAACTTATCGCTTGCGCTAAACGGCCAGATTTCTGCCCGTCAACTGGTTTTCTGCCCATTACCGAATTTGCGCACGCCAATGTGCACTTTAATCCCAAAGTACCGCGGGTTACCCTTCTTGGTCTGATCCATTTTCCGGTCGCGCTTGCCTTGCTTGTTTTGGGTCGAACTCGGCGTGGCAATGATCGTCGCGTCGACCAGCGGCCCTGACGCACCATCAAGCCACGCTTGACCAAGTGCGTGTTCACCACGTCCAACATCTGCGGCGCCAGCACATGCCATTCCAGCAAATGACAAAATTTGAGGGTCATGGTTTCGTCAACGGCGTGCTGCTTCGATCACAACAGTGTGAACTGGCGCATCGTGACGCGCCCATTACAACGTCTTCCATCGGCGGTTCGCTCAGCGCGTACCCATGCCGCATACGCGGCTTCGTCTCCAGACACCAGGGATGACGGCCGCGATCGCTTTTGAAATAGTGCGGTTCGATCAGCGTTTCCAGCCACGATCACCGCACCACCCGCTCCATCTGCCACAAAAACGCCTCGCACCGGGTCTGCTTACGCTTGCCTGCATACTTGGCGTCGGAGAAGATCAACTGCGTCATCGGCGGCAACTCAGCAGCTCTGTTAGTAGTGTGAATCATCGGCTGGAACTTGATCAAACTTTGCTCAAATATTCTCGACCTTTTGTAGCGCGCGGGCGCCATGCACGCCAGAAACTAACCCGGCGCAATCCACACACCCCGATTCTGTGTGGTATGTGTGGTCGAATAGGTGATGCCACGCCTACTGAGCTCGTTGGCACATGCCTGGCAACAGGGTTTGGACACTCCCAGCGACCGGCCCTGTATATCGTCATGATTCTGGATGAAATAGCTCACGATCTTCATCTCGGCATGCATGCCAGTCGGGCCATTGGCTATGGTGATCCTCATACCTCTGGTTTCCCTCCCCCCCCAGCGTGAACCATGCACGCCGCACGATATCGCTCGTCAACCCAACGGAATTTGAAGCGACCACAAACTCGTTACCATGCCTATGCACCGCAACACAATCCATTTGAATCAGTCGCTGGGAATCGTGGGTCTGGGATCTGGATCCAGAATACGCCATTTGCAAGATCGCGACGGCGAGTCGATCCAGATCCGTCATCCGGTCCAACTGCTGGTGATGGTAGTCGGCGTCACGTCGATTAACCTGCATGGCCTATTCCTAGGTTCTCATAGCTTTTCTGATAATGATTTACTAAAAGACCAGCACGCTCAATACCCGCATCATCGGCGGGAACGCCTGCAACAACGGTGCCTGCGGCACCTTAGCCTAGTCCATCAGTGTCCGGCATCAGCTATAGGGAAGGTCTGATCTAGCCGATACCATGAGATTGCATGGCAATAGAAACAATGATTTGCAGAGGATATGACAATGAAATTCGGACTTGGTCAGAGTATCTCCTAGATCGGTGTACGCAAGCTGGCCATGAATTCGGTATCCACATTGCTGATCAATAGGATCACACCTTTACGAAAGTCAATGCGGTGGCCTTCGCCGTCTTTCGACCAGCCCTTGTCAAACATCTGAAATAACAGTTTGTGCTAGGTATGAGAGCGGCGAGGTAATCGGCTGCCTGAAAAATCGCCCCTAGGCAGCGGCTGGGCATTATGTCGATGAGATGGATAGGGCAAAAGACTCACAAATTCGGTCTCTATCGGTTGATAATTATTGCTTCCCAAATATTTTATGACCGAGCAATCACCAGGATAGACGCTACCCACGAGAAAATACTCTTTTTCATTCCCTGAGACATTTGGATTAGCAAACGGAATTCGCGTCCTCAGGTTTAGAGCCAGCCTTATTCCATCAAATCTTCGGCTATTATGAAAATTATCCACTATGCATCCGGAAATAAACGGGGAGTTAGCTGATGAGGCCGCATGATCGATGCATAATCTTCTTATTAACGCTTTTTCCGTGGTGTCACCCCCATCTAGAATTCCCTTAATCTCATTCTCCTTAATCCCGTACTGCTGAGCACCATTGCCACTAATTCTGACGAAATTTAAGGAAGTGCCGTCGACCCTACACCCATACTTTGAAGATACTCCATCGACACTCACAGTAACAACCTTAGTTTTTTCGCGCAGTTTACATGCAAAAATTACTGGCGAAGTTAGCCTCCATGAATTATCATTAGGATTTATCGAAAATCTATCCTTAAATACGCTCTCGCGCTCTTTTCTATAGAAAGTAATCATTATTTAATCCTGGAAATAATTAACAACATAGTATATCATGCAATTAACACATGTTGATATTTTAAATCATAAGACCTATATGACCTACGCGGCTGATAATTAATTAATCAAATCTAAATAAAATTTCTTCATTTTCCACATAAACCTCCATCGATTCCACAGATTCACCCTCCATACTTTTCCCCAAGATTTCCCGCGAAATCTCCGGCAACATCGAATTGGTCAAGATTGCGTCGATCATCCGCCCCCCCGACTCGCTCTCGGTGCAGCGGCTCACCACCAGATCGACCACCGCGTCGTCGTACTCAAACCGAATCCCGTAGCGAGCCTCGATTCGCCGCTTGATCCGTTCCAGTTGCAACCGCACAATGCGCCCAAGCATGGCGTGGCTGAGCGGGTAGTACGGAATCGCTACCAGCCGGCCCAGCAACGCCGGCGGAAACGTCTCCAGCAGCGGCTTGCGTAGCGCCTTGGTCAGCCCGTCCGCGTCCGGCATCAACGCCGGGTCGGCACACAGACCGGCAATCAGTTCAGTACCGACATTGCTGGTTAGCAGAATCACGCAATTGCGGAAGTCGATACGGCGGCCTTCGCCGTCCTCCAGCCAGCCCTTGTCGAACACCTGAAAGAACAGCTCGTGTACGTCCGGGTGCGCTTTTTCGACTTCGTCCAGCAACACCACCGAATACGGCCTGCGCCGCACCGCCTCGGTCAGTACCCCGCCCTCGCCGTAGCCGACATAGCCCGGCGGCGCGCCCTTCAGCGAGGACACGGTATGCGCCTCCTGGTATTCGCTCATATTGACGGTGATGAGATTCTGCTCGCCGCCGTACAGAGTCTCGGCCAGGGCCAGCGCAGTCTCGGTCTTGCCTACGCCGGAGGGACCGGCCAGTAAGAACACCCCCACCGGTTTATCCGGATTGTCCAGCCCGGCCCGGCTGGTCTGGATGCGCCGAGCGATCATCTGCATCGCGTGGTCCTGTCCGACCACACGCCGTCCCAGCAGCTCGGGCAGCCGCAACACGGTGTCGATCTCATCGCGTGCCATGCGCCCGACCGGGATGCCGGTCCAATCCGCAACCACCGCCGCCACCGCCTGATAGTCCACGCTGGGCAGAACCAATGGCGAACTGCCTTGCAGGGCCGCCAGTTCGGCTTGCAGCTCACGCAGCCGTGCCAACGCCACATCGCGCGGCTCATCCGGAGGCAATTCGTCGCCACCATCTTGCATCTGCTGCGCTGCCGCCGCTTCCAACACGCTACCGGTGCCCTCGACCGGGGCACTACCGCTACGCAGCTGTGCGCGCAACGCCAGCAACGCTTCCACCCGCGTCTTCTCCTGGCTCCAGCGCGCCTCCAGCACCTCCAGGCGCTGCTGCTCGTCGGTGAGTGCGGTCGCACAGGCCGCGGCGCGTTGCTCCACCTCAATGCCAATCGCGCGCTCGCGCTCAATGATGCCGTGCTCGGTATGCAGCGACTCGATCCGGCGGCGGCTATCGTCCACCTCGGCCGGCACTGCGTGCAGGCTAACCGCGACCCGCGCGCAGGCGCTGTCAAGCAGGCTCACCGACTTGTCCGGCAGCTGCCGCGCCGGGATGTAGCGGTGACTGAGCCTGACCGCTGCCTCCAGCGCCTCATCCAGAATCTGTACCTGGTGATGCCGCTCCATGGTTGAAGCCACTCCACGCATCATCCGCACCGCACGCGGTTCGTCCGGCTCATCCACCTGTACCGCCTGGAAGCGCCGGCTCAGCGCGGGATCCTTCTCGATGTGCCTGCGGTATTCGGCAAAGGTCGTTGCGCCCACCGTGCGCAGCGTGCCCCGTGCCAGCGCCGGCTTGAGCAGGTTGGCGGCATCACCGGTACCGGCCGCGCCGCCCGCGCCAACCAACGTATGGGTCTCGTCCACAAACAGGATCACCGGCTTCGGGCTGGCCTGGACCTCATCGATCACTGCGCGCAGGCGCTGCTCAAACTCACCTTTCATGCTGGCGCCGGCCTGCAACAGGCCAACATCGAGCGCGCGCAGCTGCACATCCTGCAACGCCGGTGGCACATCACCGCGGACGATGCGCTGTGCCAGACCCTCGACCACTGCGGTCTTGCCGACGCCAGCCTCGCCGACCAGGATCGGGTTGTTCTGGCGCCGCCGCATCAAAATGTCCACCACCTGCCGAATCTCGTCGTCACGGCCGATGATCGGATCGAGCTTGTCCTCGCGCGCCTGCGCGGTCAGGTCGGTGGTGAACCGGTCCAACGCCTCTTGTCGGCCCAACGCCGCCGGTGTGAGCGCGCCGCTGGCTTGACCCGGTTCACCCGCCGCGCCGAGCTGAAAGCCGTCGCTCGGCCGCTGTCCGTCCTCAGGCGAGCCGGCGATGATCGCCGCCAATTGCTCACCGAGCGCCTCTGGCTTGAGCTTTTCGAACTCGCGCGAAATCCCCAACAGTGCCGCGCGCAGAGGCCGTGCGCCGAGCATGCCGACCACCAGGTAGCCGGTACGCACTTGCGCCTCACCGTAGCCCAGTGAGGCATGGATCCAGCCGCGTTCGACCGCTTCTTCGACATGGGCCGCCAGATCGGTGACCGCACCAGCGCCGCGCGGTAGCCGCTCCAGTGCCTCGCTGACATCGCGCGCCAACACGGCCGGGTCCAACTGGAAATGACGCACGATGCGGTGCAGGTCCGAATCCTGCAACTGCAATAGCTGTTGCAACCAGTGCACCAACTCCACGTAAGGATTACCGCGCAGCTTACAAAACACCGTGGCGCTCTCGATCGCCCGGTAGGCCAGCGGGTTGAGCTTGCCGAACAGCGCAGCGCGGCGAATCTCGGTCATGACAACTCCAACGGATGTAAACAAGGATCAGGCGACGGCGAGCACCAGCTCGTCGGCATCGGTGGGACGACGGTAATGCCCCATCCACAACGACATGCCCAGCCGCTGCGCGGTGCCCAGGGTCGGTAACGGCACCTCCTCGCGCGCCAGCACCAGCTGCACATCCCACTGCTGCTCGTCACCGATATAACCGCGCACAGCGGACGTCAGCTCGGCCAGGGCTTGCCCGCCAGGCAGGAACTCGCGATAACGCGCCGCAGCCAGCGGCCCGATGCGTAAGCGAAAGCGATGCTGCGCATTACGCGCGTGCGCGCCGAGCGTGGCCTGCTCACCCATGCGCGCGGCGGACTGGCCCATGCGCAGGCGCCCGTCCTCTGGCAGTGGCAGCCAGCCGGGGCGAAACGGCTGCACCTGTAGCGGCACGTCAAACAATCCGCTCAGCAGTGCGTGCAGTCCTTCGGCATTACGCGCTTGCGCGACCAGGCGCCCGGCGTGGTAACGCCGCGCATTGGCCGGCAGCGCGTCACGCCCGCGTAGCGCCGGCTGGCCAACGCCGGTCAGCGCATCCAGGTGCGTGCCAAAGCGGTCTTCGTCTGGACGGTCCATGTGCACGGTCGGCCGGGCATCGGCCCAAGCCCGGTACCACAGCGCGATCATGCGATGGTGGAACAGGTCAGCGAAGGCGGCGAAGGTCGGATCGTCAGCCAGCAACTCACGTGCCATCGCATGCTCGGTCAGGTGCAGTGGCAGCGGCCCGTGTGGCCCAAACAGACCCAGCGGCAGCGTCTTCAACCGCGGCGGGCGGACGCCTGCGGCCGGCTCCACCCCATCCACGCTGCGCGTCGGAAACGCCAGCTGCGCACGCTGACCAAAACGCACCGGCTCGTCCTGCGGACGCGCCGCATGGCCCAAGCGCGGCTGTCGCGGATGCGCACACTCCAACCGCCGCATCGCCTCGAACATCTCGTAGGCTTCCGGCGTGGATTGAAGGGTCCTTAGCAGCGCTACAGGATCGGGCGATCGCCGAGTCGGGCGGGCCATCGAGCCACCTCGTTGCGTTCGAGCGTGCACAGCACAGTCTCGGTGAAGGAATTGAGCGATGCCTGGCGCGCCAGTACATGGCGCAGGACCGCCGCCAGCAGGAAGGCACCCTGGCCCTCGAAGGCGCCGTCGTCACAGGTCAAGGTGATCTCCAGACCGCGCCCATAGGTCGCCGGACCAGGCACCGGCAAGCGTCGCACCACAGTGCGCGAACGTACACTGCGCAGACCTTCGACCTGACGCGCGGCAGCCGCATCGTGTGGGTCGTGATAGAGCGTGAGCATCTCGCGCAATGCAGTGGCACCGTCGTCGCCATCGTCTAGCAGCGACAGGTAATTCAATTGCAAATGACTGAGCAGGCGCCAGCGCGGGTCACCTGCGGCCGCGGCCCCACGTGGCCGGGTCGGACCGGCCACGCAGCGCACCGCCGCCACCGGACCGCCACTGTCGAGTACAAAATCGGTCACACCGGTGCCCACCGGCATATGCAGTGGCAGGTCACGATTGCTGCATAGCAGTTGCATCCCGAGCTGACGCAGGTTGTGTGCGTAGGGCGCCTGCTCGCCGTCCACCAGCGACAGGAACAGCTCGCTGCCCACGTAGCTGGAACGCGCGCCGTCGCGGCGCTGTGTCGTTGACAGGCGTCGCGGTTGGCGGCGCAGTGTGTAGAACGCGGCATGCGCGGCATGCCAGCTGCGCCCGGCCGCGCCATAGAACGGCTGAAAGCACTGCAACGGCTCCTGGCTGTCGCCGAAGCCTTCGACCTGGTGGATGCTGTGGATCTCGAAATCCATCGGCCGGCTACGATCAGCCAGCAGATGGTGTTCGGAGGTTCCCGGATGCAGGTGGATGCGATCGCCTCGACGCGGAAACAAATTGATCGCGGGGGTGCAATGCAGGCGCAACGTGTCGGCGTCCACCGCGCCTTGCAGACGCTCCTGTGCACGATCAAAGTGCACGAAGATCTCAAAGTGCAGGCATTGCGCGCTGCGCAACGCTCGTTGCAGCCCGGCAAACCCAATAAACAGGAACCGCTGCGGACAGGCAAAGTATTCCTGTAGCAGCCGATAGCCGCTGAACGCCCGCCGCTCTGATGGCAGCAAAGCCTGATCCTCGTCAAAACCCAGTTCGCGGATCTGACGAGTGTCGTAGCGGACCTCCGCGATACGGCCGTCTGCACCCACGATGCGGACCACGAAGCCCAGTGCGTTGGCGCGAATCTGCTCGTACAAGGCGCCGGCAATGCCGTCTGTCCCCGACACGTACAACGGCAGCATGTCCAGTGCCAACATATCCAAACGCAATCCAGCGGTCACCGCGAACTTCATTCGCAACCCGGCGCGCGCGCGTGGCTCGGCCGGCGCGCCAGCCGCCGCGAGCGCCGCCGACGAACCGAGGTAACCCGCCTCGACCAGCCGTAACGGCCATAGCGTCAGCGCGTGCGCCGTACGGTACTCACACGCGGTACGGTCGCCATGACCGATCAACGAGCGCAGCGCGGTCGCGCGTGCCACCGGGTAGCCCCCCGGTCCGATGCCCTCACCCTCTTCCGGGTGCAATTGCACCACCGCCATCGACGGTACCGGCGCCAGGAAATGCGGGTACAGCATCTCCATCAGATGTTGGGCGAACACCGGCTGCTGCGCTTCCAACTCCAGTTGCACCCGCGCCGCCATGAAAGCGAAGCCCTCCAGCAAACGCTCCACATAAGGATCGGCGCATTCAATCCCACTCATCCCCAGACGGCCCGCCACCTTGGGATATTCGCGTGCGAACTCCGCGCCCATTTCGCGCACATGCTGCAGTTCGCGACCATAGTGATGGAGCAGACGCGGATCCATCAGTGCAACCCGTCGTGCACAGTAAAGCGTCCGCTCTCCAGATCGACCTCGGTGCGCAGGTACAAGGCCAACGGCATCGGCTGCGCCCACATCTCCGCCTCGATCACAAACGCCAGCGACAGCCGGTCCATGCGTGCATCATTTACTTGCGCGGTGACCTGCAAACTGGCCGCCGCCAGACGCGGCTCAAACGCCACGATCGCCGCACGGATGCGGTTCTGCAATTCCGACACCTGCAGCCCCGCCAACAGCACGCCTGCCAGATCGGGGATGCCGTAGTTGAGTACCGAGTCGCTGACATAGGGGTGGGCCTCAAACGCTTCGGCCTGATGATGCC
>Cebus_capucinus_imitator_PRJNA485217_SSR047__coassemble_1769_pt1 | contig 9524 bp, 4 predicted proteins | sample Cebus_capucinus_imitator_PRJNA485217_SSR047__metabat2_high_PE_004 | metagenome-assembled genome bin Cebus_capucinus_imitator_PRJNA485217_SSR047
GACCAAGGCGATCTCGGCCAAGTAGGGACGTGAGCAGCCATTAGGACAGCCGGAGATACGTAGCAGAATCGACGCTTGCGTCAGTCCGTGGCGTTCCAGCAGTGGCTGCAGCTTGGCCGCAAAATCGGGCAGGTAGCGTTCGGCCTCGGCCATCGCCAGCCCGCAGGTCGGTAGCGCCACGCAGGCCATGGCCGCACGCGCTAGCGCACTCGGCGCCTGGTTGCCGGCCTCCAGTCCGTATTGGCTCACCAGCGTATCGATACGTTCGCGCTCGGCGGCTGGCACCCCGGCAATGACCAGGTTCTGGTTCGAAGTCATCCTAAACTCGCCTGCGTGCACGCGGGCGATCTCGCGTAGCCCGCTCAGGTGCGCAGCGGCCTCGGTGTCGGCGATCCGTCCGGCCGGCAGTGATAGGGTCAGATGCCAGCGTCCGTCCTCACCCTCGACCCAACCGTAGCGATCGCCGTTGTGAGCGAAGCCGAACGCCCGTGGTGGACGCAGCGTGACGCCCGAGCGTTGCTCGATCTCGGCCTTGATGAAGTCAAGCCCGCGATCGTCGATGGTGTACTTGAAACGCGCGCGCTTGCGCACTTCACGGTTGCCGAAGTCGCGCTGGGTAGTAACGACCGCCGTGGCCAGATGGAGGAGCGCCTCACGCGGGATAAAACCGATCACATCGGCGACCCGCGGGTAGGTCTGCTCATCTCCATGGCTTGCGCCCATGCCGCCGCCTATAGCCACGTTGTAGCCGACCAGGGTGCCGTCTTCGACGATGCCGATCAGGCCCAGATCGTTGGCAAATACGTCCACATCGTTGACGGGCGGGAGCGCAAAGCCGATCTTGAACTTGCGCGGCAGGTAGCGATCGCCGTAGATCGGTTCGCTTTCCTCGCCGCTACCGGCGACTTGCTGCTCGTCCAGCCAAATCTCGTAGTAGGCGCGGGTGTTGGGCAACAGGTGCTCGGAAACGCGCGCGGCATCGGCGTATAGCGCGGCGTGCGCTGACGACAGCAGTGGATTGGCGGCGACTTGCACATTGCGATTGACGTCGCCACAGGCGGCTAGGGTGTCGATCAACGTTGCGTTGATCGCCTGCATCGTGGCTTTCAACTCGCGCTTAATGACGCCGTGGAACTGGAATGCCTGGCGGGTCGTGATGCGCAGCGAGTGATTCGCGTAGCGGGTGGCAATCGAGTCAAGCTTGAGCCACTGTGCCGGGGATATCACCCCGCCCGGGGTGCGGGTGCGGATCATGAACTGATAGGCCGGTTCCAGCTTCTGTCGGCGCCGTTCGTCGCGCAGATCGCGGTCATCCTGCTGATAGCTGCCGTGATACTTAATTAGAGTCTGGTCGTCCTCGCGCAGTGCGCCGGTGACCGGATCGGCCAGGCTTTGCTGCAACGAGCCGCGCAGGCGGCGGCTTTCGGCCTTGATGTCTTCGACGGAATGCTGGCTCATGATCTTTGGTTAGTTCCCGCACGTGGAGGTGCGGAGCTCTGGCAAGGGACGCGCGTTGAACGCGTCAGTACACGTCCCGGCTGTAGCGTCCTTCGGTTTGCAAAGTGGTGAGGTAATCGTGTGCGGTGTCAGCGTCCAGACCGCCATGCTCGACAAGGATCTGTTGCAAGGCGGCGTGTACGTCCTTGCCCATGCCGATCGCGCCGCACACGTACAGGTGAGCGCCTTCCTGCAGCCACGCGTATAAGTCACGACCACGCTGGCGCAGGCGGTGCTGAACGTAGATTTTTTCGGCCTGATCGCGCGAGAACGCAAGGTCCAGTTCGTGCAGTTCGCCACGGTGCAGCGCCTGCTGCCACTCACTTTGGTAGAGGAAATCACGGTTGAAATGCTGTGCACCAAAGAATAGCCAATTGCGCCCCGTTGCTCCGGTCTCCGCACGCTCCTGCACGAAGCCGCGAAACGGCGCTACGCCAGTGCCCGGACCGATCATTATGATGTCGCGACTACTATCAGCAGGCACTCGGAAGCGTGTGTTAGCTTCGACGTAGACGGATGCACTGCTGCCTTCGGTCAGCCCGGCCAGAAAGTTGCTGGCGCTGCCGATGTGGACATGGCCATGAGCTTGGTAGCGCAGCTCATCGACGGTCAGATGGACCTCATCGCCTACGCGCTTGCGGCTGGATGCGATTGAGTACAGTCGCGGCGTCAGCGGACGCAACGCGTCGAGTAGTCCCTCTGGGTCCCAATCCGCCGGCCAGCGGCGCAGTACGTCGACCAGTTGATGGTCGGCCAACAACGCCGCCAGGCCGGCGGCCTGGGTCGGGTCAAGCAGCTGCTTCAGTTCATCGGCACCACTGCGTTCGGCGTGCGCGGCCAGGAAGGGGCGCGATAGCTTGGTCAGTTCTCGCCGTGCAGCAAGCCACTCGGTCAGGGGCAGAGTATCCGCGCCGATCGTGACCTCAACATGACCATCCAGTCGCACCGCCTCACGCACCGACTCAATCAATATCAACGGATTGCGATGCACTACCCCCAACGCGTCACCAGGCTCATAGTTCAGACCGCTGCCAGCGATGGATAACTCCAGATGGCGCACCTGCTTGGAGGCTGGCCCGTATTGGCGGAATGCCGGGCCTTTGAACTCGCGGCCGCTGAGTGATTGGTTGGCCAATACTTCGGCGGCAAACGGATGCGTTGGTGACCATGCGTGTGCGGCCGGCATGGCTTGGCGCAGTGGGGTGACCTTGCCGGTCGCGGTGACGTCAAGCACCTCCCGGGCCTGTGCCAGCGCCTGCTGGCGCCAGGGGCCAGCGACGCTATCCACGTCCAGATCGGCCTCGCCCAGCGGCTGCAACCGGGTCGCACCGAGCTCGGCCAGCCGCGCGTCGATGCGGCGGGCAATGCCGCAAAAGTCGGCGTAGCTGGAGTCGCCTAGACCGAGGACTGCGTATTTAAGGGTCGGCAGCCGGGGCGCGCGACGGCCGCTCAAAAACTCGACCAAGCCGATTGCATCGTCCGGCGGATCGCCTTCGCCTTGCGTACTTATAACGACATAGAGCAGCTGCTCGCCCGCCAGCTCGCGGGTGGGATAGGTATCAGCGCGGACCAGGCGTGGCGTCAGCCCGGCGGCCTCAGCCTCGGCCACCAGCTGTTCTGCAACTCGCCGGGCGTTGCCGGTCTGACTGCCGTACAGCACGGTCAGCCGTGGCCCGGTTGCGGTTACCGTTCCAGGCACCAGCGCCAACGCAGGGGCGCTTCCATGATCTTGGGCTAGCCCGGCGGCGTAGCCGGACAACCACCATAACGAAGGGCCGTCCAGGCCCTGGACCAGTCGCTCCAGCAGGGCCCTGCGATCTTCGGGCAGGGGGCTGGGAGACAAAGTGGCGGTAGCGGAGGTCATTCCCGGTCCGGCGGGTAGGAAGCTTGTCATAGTAGGGAGGCGAGGGGGGCGTTCAGAAAGGATCAGGGGTTATCCGCTTATATCTTTGGCTTATTTCGCTGTGTGACAGCGGCAAGACACACTGCTGCCCTGATCGCACGGCCTGCGAGGGCCGCTGCTACGCTTGAACTCCCCGCCTTCCCTAGCCTCGTGGTTCGATGAGCGCCTTCTCCCTGTCTCACCTCGACCGGCTCGAAGCCGAGAGTCTTCATATCCTGCGCGAGGTTGCTGCCGAGTTTCGTAATCCGGTAATGCTGTACTCAGTGGGTAAGGATAGTTCAGTATTGCTGCACCTGCTGATGAAGGCATTTGCTCCGGCGCTGCCGCCCCTGCCGTTGCTGCATGTGGACACGCGCTGGAAGTTCCGCGAGATGATCGCCTTCCGCGACCGCCGTGTGGCCGAGACCGGGGTGGAACTGCGCGTGCATGTCAACCCCGACGGCGTGGCGCAGGGGATTGGTCCCATCAGCCACGGCGCCAACGTGCACACCGACCTGATGAAGACCCAGGCGCTGAAACAGGCGCTGGACTTGTGGAAGTTCGACGCGGCGATCGGTGGAGCGCGCCGTGACGAGGAGAAGTCGCGTGCCAAGGAACGCGTATTCTCGTTCCGTAACGAGCGCCATCGTTGGGACCCGAAGAACCAACGCCCCGAGCTGTGGAACGTCTACAACGCGCGGATCCATCCGGGTGAGAGCGTGCGGGTGTTCCCGCTGTCAAACTGGACTGAGCTGGACATCTGGCTGTACATCTACCGTGAGAACATCCCGGTGGTGCCGCTTTACTTTGCTGCGCCGCGCCCGGTGGTCGAGCGTGACGGGGCGCTGATCCTGGTTGATGACGAGCGCCTGCCGTTGCGCGCCGGTGAGGTGCCGCAGCTTAGGTCGGTGCGGTTCCGCACCCTGGGCTGCTACCCGCTGACCGGTGCGGTCGAGTCTGTGGCCGACTCGCTCGAGGCCATCATTGCCGAGATGCTGGTGTCGACCAGTTCCGAGCGGCAGGGTCGGGTGATCGATCGCGATCCGGGGGCATCGATGGAGCGCAAGAAACTGGAAGGGTATTTCTGATGAATCCGGGATTCGGCAGTGGCGAATCGGGCGTACAAGATGCCGTGGCGACCGCGTTGCCGCTCGCTGCGCCCCCCAACTCAGACGCCAGGGGAGGTATAAGCGCTTATTTACGCCAGCACGAGACCAAGCCGTTGCTGCGTTTCATCACCTGCGGCAGCGTTGACGATGGCAAGAGCACATTGATCGGGCGGTTGCTGTACGACAGCAAACGGCTGTTTGACGACCAGCTCGCCGCGCTTGAACACGACAGCCGTCGGCACGGAACTCAGGGCGAACGCATCGACTATGCGCTGCTGCTGGACGGGCTGGCCGCTGAGCGTGAGCAGGGCATCACCATCGACGTGGCGTATCGTTACTTTGATACCGATCGGCGCAAGTTCATTGTCGCCGACTGCCCTGGCCACGAGCAGTACACCCGCAACATGGCCACGGGCGCTTCCACGGCTGACCTGGCGGTGGTGCTGGTAGATGCGCGCAAGGGGCTGCTGCCGCAGACACGACGCCACAGTTACATCATCTCGCTGCTGGGGATTGAACGGGTTGCGCTGGCGGTGAACAAGATGGATCTGGTCAATTACGATCAGGCCACCTTCGAGACGATCGCTGAGGGCTACCAGGCGCTCGCCGCCCAGCTCGGTATTGCCCATGTACAGGCGATTCCACTATCGGCGTTGGAGGGTGACAACCTCTCCGCGCCTTCGACGCAGATGCCGTGGTACGCGGGTCCTTCGCTACTGGAGCATTTGGAAACGGTGCCGCTGCAGGTACAGGCCGCCGTTGGTGGGCTGCGTCTGCCGGTGCAGTGGGTCAATCGGCCACACCCCAACTTCCGTGGTTTTGCCGGTACGATTGCGGCAGGTCAGGTGCGCCCAGGTGACACGGTGGTGGTGCTGCCGTCGGCGCGCCGCTCGCGGGTGACGCGGGTGCTGGATGCCAACGGTGACGCAGAGCTTGCACGCGCCGGGCAGGCGGTGACGTTGACGCTGGCCGACGAGATCGACATCAGTCGGGGGGATGTGATCGCTGCTGCTGGCGATCCGCCTGAAGTGGCCGATCAGTTTGCCGCACATCTGCTGTGGCTGGACGATGCTGCGCTGCTGCCCGGGCGACCCTATTGGCTAAAGATCGGCGCGCGCATGGTCTCCGCTAGCGTCAGCGAGATCAAGCATCGGGTCGAGGTAAACACCCAGGAGCGGCTGGCCGCCAAGCGGCTGGAGCTTAACGAAGTGGGTTATTGCAATCTGGCGTTGGATGAGCCGATCGCATTCGAGCCTTACGCGCGCAACCGCGTGCTTGGCGGCTTCATCTTGATCGACCGTCAGAGCAATGCGACCGTCGCCGCCGGGACGCTGGACTTTGCATTGCGTCGCGCCGGCAACGTGCACTGGCAGCATCAGGACGTGGATCGTGCTGCGCGTGCCCGGATCAAGGGGCAAGCGCCCAAGGTGCTGTGGTTCACGGGTCTGTCGGGTGCAGGCAAGTCCTCAATCGCCAATCTGGTGGACAAGCGCTTGCATGCGCTCGGCTATCACACCTTCATTCTTGACGGCGACAACGTCCGTCATGGTCTCAACCGCGATCTTGGCTTCACCGATGAGGACCGGGTAGAGAATATCCGTCGGGTCGCCGAGGTCGCCCGGTTGATGGCCGATGCCGGGTTGATCGTGCTGGTCAGCTTCATTTCGCCATTCCGCGCCGAACGCAGGATGGCCCGCGACCGCTTCGCCGAGGGCGAGTTCGTCGAGGTGTTCGTGGACGTGCCACTGGCGGTGGCCGAGGCGCGTGACGTCAAGGGCCTGTATGCGAAAGCGCGGGCAGGACAGATCCCCAACTTCACCGGCATCGATTCGCCGTACGAACCACCCGAGCAGCCGGAATTGCACCTGCAAGCCGGCACCGAAACGCCCGAGCAAATGGCAGAGCAGGTACTGGCCTACCTGCGGCTGGGGCGCTAAGCCGCGCAAGTGCGGTTCAACACCGCCTGCTGACTCACTCGGCGCCAAGCTCCGCTGTCGGCGCCCGTTCGTACTGGGCGTTTTGATGCTGATCTTGTTGGAGCGGTGTTGCTGGTGACCGTGACCGCTACTCAAACGCGACATGCCGGCGCGGGTCGAGCTGACGCATGACGTTTGGGTGATGTCGTTCGCCCGATAAGCTGCTGCACTGCTGGCCCCTTGCTTGCGGTATTCATCCATGCGCTCGTTCTTTCGATTGCTGCCGTCCCTGCTGGGCCTGTGCTGCGCCACCGCGCTGGCGCAGAACGTCTCCGAACCAATCCCGCATGAGCAGCTGCCCGGGTGGGCAGTGCCCGAACACTATGCGCTCGACCTGAGAATCGACCCTGAGCAGCGTGACTTTGGTGGCACCGCCACCATCCGCTTCGCGCTGAAGCAGCCTTCCGATCACCTCTGGCTGCACGGCAAAGCGTTGCAGGTCACCCACGCGCAGCTGAGTGCGGCCGGCGGGCCGCCGTTTGCCGTCAAGTATGTGCAGGCCGACCCGCAGGCCGGGGTGGTGCGGATCGACTTCGGGCGCGTGTTGCAACCACAGACGCTGACCCTGGCGATCCAGTATCACGCGCCGCTCAACCAGCAGCTGCAGGGCTTGTATCAGGTCAAGTACCAGGGCCATGCCTACGCGATGACGCAGATGGAACCGGTCAGTGCGCGCTACGCGTTTCCGGGATTCGATGAGCCCTCGCGCAAGACCCCGTTCGACATTCGCCTGACCGTGCCTGACCACGACCAGGCGCTGGCCAATACCCGCGCGGTCTCCACCCGCCCGGCGGGCAAAGGGTGGAAGACGGTGACCTTCGCACCGACCCTGCCTCTGCCCACCTATCTGGTCGCCTATGCGGTCGGGCCTTGGGACGTGGTCGATGCGCCAGCGCTAGCGCCTAGCGCGCAACGGTCGCATCCGACCCCACTGCGGGGTATCACCGCGCAAGGTCAGGGCCGGCGGATCGCGCGTGCGCTGGCGCAGACCCCGCAGATCATCGCCGCGCTTGAGGACTACTACGATTTCGGCTATCCGTTCGATAAGCTTGATCTGGTGGCCGCGCCGGATTTCTCTGCGGGCGCGATGGAAAATCCGGGCTTCGTCACCTTCCGCGACTGGTTACTGTTGTTGGATGACGATTCGCCGCGGGACAACGTGCAACTCTCGTTCAATGTCACCGCCCACGAGCTGTCACACCAGTGGACCGGTGACACGGTCACCATGGCCTGGTGGGATGACCTGTGGCTCAACGAGGCGTTTGCGACCTGGATGCAGCAGAAGATCACCATGCGGCTGCACCCGGAATACCGCGCCGACCTGGACCGCATCACCGGTGCGCAGTATGCGATGGAAAATGACAGCCTGGTCAGCGCGCGCAAAATCCGTCAGCCGATTACCGGCAATGGTGACATCGAGACTGCGTTCGACGGTATTACCTACCAGAAAGGCGCGGCGGTGCTGGGCATGTTTGAGGAATTTGTCGGCGAGGACCGATTCCGTGCCGGTATGCGCAAGTACATCCGCGATCACCGCTTCGGCACCGCCACCGCCGACGATCTGGTTGAGGAAATCGCCGCCGCCGCCGGCAAGGGAGAGGATTTCAAAGCTGCGTTTCGCAGCTTCCTGAATCAGCCGGGCGTACCGTATCTGCAGGCCCAGCTGAGTAGCGATGCACAGGGCACCCGGCTGACGTTGCACCAGCAGCGCTACCTGCCCTTGGGCTCACGTGGCGATGCCGCGCAGCGCTGGGGCGTGCCGGTATGCGTCAAATACGGCACCGCCCAAGGTGTGCAGCGCACCTGCCAGATGCTCAGTCGCGGTGATGGCAGCATCGAACTGAAAGGGGCTGACCGCAACAGCTGGGTGCTACCCAATGCTGACGGCATCGGCTACTACCGCTTCAGCCTGCCCAAGGCACAGCTGGCCGCGCTCGGTGCGCATCTGGATGCACTGAACGATGCTGAGAAGTTGAGCTATGCCGATGCGGTGAATGCGGCGTTCCGCAAGGGTGATGCCGATAGCGCCGACGTGATCGCGGCGATGCAGCGGCTGGCTCCGTCAGCGGCCGAGCCGGTGGCGACCGCATTGGACGGTCGATTCCAGTGGATCTGGCGCGTACTCGCGCGTGACGACGCGCAGCGCAGCGCGCTGCGCCAGGTGGCCGAACAGACGTTTGGCGCGCGCTTGCAGGCGTTGGGCTACCGGCGTCGCGCCACCGACAGTAACGACGACGTTGCATTACGCAGTGAGTTGTCAAAACTGTTGGGCGTGCAGCTGCAGGTGCCGGCGGTTCGTCAGGCCCTACTGGCGCAGGGCGATGCGGTGCTGGCCGGCAAGGCTGGTGCGCTGGATTTTGCCGCCGCCGACCCGGATCTGCTCGGCATCGCGTTGACGGTGGCGGTGCAGGAACGCGGTGCGCCGGCGGTCGATGCGCTGATCGCCGCGCTACGCACCAATGGTGAGCCTGCTCAGCGCAACGCGATGATCACGGCGCTGAGTTTGGTGCGCGATCCAGTCCTGTTGCATCAGGTGCGTGATTTCGCACTGACCGATGCGATCAAGGTCGGCGAGATTTCACAGTTGTTGATCGGGGGGTATCTGTACCCGGACAGTCATGCCTCGATGTGGGATTGGTTCACCGCCAATTTCGATCGCCTGGTCGAGCGAACCGGATCATTCCAGACCAGTCAGTTGCCGGCGATGGCCGCGGCTGGGGGCTGCGATGCCAGCGAGGCCGATCGGCTTGAGGCGTTTTTTGCTCCGCGACTCCAGAAACTCAGTGGTGTCGATCGGGGACTGGCGCAGACCGCTGAATCGATTCGCCTGTGTAGCGCGCTGAAGCAAGCGCAAGCAAACACATCGCTGGTACCCGTCGCGCACTGAGTGGTGCATGCGACTTGCGTGATCTTGTAACAGCAATTGAATGGCGCCGGCATGCCGGCGCCACGCCGATGAGGACTTCTTCAGACCGGGCCGGGCACCTGTACCGGTCGCACGTCCCAGATCTCGCGCGCGTATTCGGCGATGGTGCGGTCGCTGGAAAACCGTCCGGATGC
>Cebus_capucinus_imitator_PRJNA485217_SSR047__coassemble_1781_pt1 | contig 9465 bp, 8 predicted proteins | sample Cebus_capucinus_imitator_PRJNA485217_SSR047__metabat2_high_PE_004 | metagenome-assembled genome bin Cebus_capucinus_imitator_PRJNA485217_SSR047
ACAACCAGTACGACTCGATGGTGGTGCCATTGCAGCGCTGGTTGCTTGAGCAGGACGTGGATGTGCGCTTCGGTACACGTGTGAGCGATGCCGATTTCGTCATCGACGCCGACGGTGGCCGCCGCTGTTGCGCGCTACAGCTAGATACCTCGGAAGGGGCTACGCAGCTGGCCCTCGGTGAGCAAGATCTGGCGTTCTTTACGCTGGGCTCTATCACCGCAGATGCCACCTATGGTGGCAATGACGAGGTGCCCGAGTTGATCCGCGAGCATCGTGATCACGGCTGGACGTTGTGGCAGAACCTGGCTCGCAAAGCGTCGGACTTCGGTCACCCAGCGGCATTTTGCGGCAACATCGATGCGCACAAGTGGGAGTCGTTTACGCTGACGATGCGCGAGCGCACCTTGTTGGACCGCATCGTCGCTTACACCGGCAACACGCCGGGTACCGGTGCGTTGATGACCTGTTACGAATCGGGCTGGCATCTGTCGATTGTGGTGCCGCACCAGCCGCATTTTGCCGGCATGCCGGAGGGGCAATACACGCTGTGGGGCTATGGTTTCCAGATCGACACGCTCGGCGATTACGTGAACAAGCCGATGAGCCAGGCTACGGGTCGGGAGATTCTGGTGGAGTTGATTCATCAGCTTGGCTTCGAGGACATTCTCGAACCCGTGCTGGCGAGCACCGACGTGACGACAGTGATGATGCCCTACGCTTCGGCACTATTCGCCACGCGTGCGCCAGGTGATCGCCCGCAACTGATCCCGGAAGGGGCGCGCAACTTCGCGTTTCTCGGCCAGTTTGTGGAACTGGAAGACGACGTCGTGTTCACCGTGGAGTATTCGGTACGCTGCGCGATGTTGGCGGTCTATCGGCTGTTTGGTGTGGAGCGTGAGGTGCCGGCGATCTACAACGGCCTGCTTGACCCCAAGGTGGGCCTGGCGGCAGTGGAAGCGGCGTTGCACTGAGCCGATGCGGCCCCCTTTGACCTGCGTCGCCGTCACTGGACGCGGCGGCGAGGGAATTGCACAGGTAAAACGTAGTAGCGGCGACTAGGCGCATGAGCGTTTCACAACGGGGGTAATACCTTGCCCGGATTAAGAATGCCGTCCGGATCCAGGGCCGCTTTGATCGCGCGCATTGTCGCCAGCGTCGGCGCGCTGAACGCCTGCGCCATATAGTCGCGCTTGGCTACGCCGATGCCGTGTTCGCCCGAAAGCGTGCCTTCCAGCGCCAGCACCAGCGCGAACAGGCGCGGTAACGCTGCCTGCGCGCGTGTTGTTTCGGCCGGGTCGGCATCGTCATACATGATGTTGACATGCAGGTTGCCGTTGCCGGCGTGGCCGAAGGTGACGATAGGGAGCGAAAATTCGGCGGCCAGCGCCTCTACGCCGGCGACCAGATCGGGGATGCGTGAGACGGGTACCACCACGTCTTCGTTGATCTTGCCGGGTTTAATGGTGCGCAGCGCTGGAGACAATGCTTTGCGCGCCGCCCATAGCCGGTCGCGGGCGGTGCCGTCGGCGGCGACATCCAACGTGACCAGACCCTCGCCCTCGGCCGCATCGGCCAGCGCTTGTAGCAGGTAAGGTAGGGTGTCGTGACTGCCATCAGCTTCGACCAGTAGCATCGCGCCGGCATCGGGTACGTCGCTGCCATTGCGGCGCAGCAGCGCGATGGCGCTGCGGTCCATGAATTCCAGCATCGCCGGCGTTGCCGGTTGGGCCATGATCCGCGCCACCGCCGCCGCCGCGCTGGCGGCATCGCGGTAGAACGCACGCAGCCCCGCCTGCGCCTGCGGACGCGGGGCCAGCTTCAAGGTGGCTTCGACGATGATGGCCAGCGTGCCTTCGCTGCCGACGATCAGGTGGGTCAGGTCGTAGCCGGTGGCATCCTTGGTATAGGCGCCCCCACAGCGGATCACCTCGCCGGTGCCGGTTACCGCAACCAGGCCGAGCACATTGTCGCGGGTTGCTCCGTATTTCACCGCGCGCGGCCCACCGGCGTTGGTAGCGAGATTGCCGCCGATGCTGCATAGCGCCGCGCTGGAAGGGTCTGGTGGCCAGAACAAGCCATGCGGTGCCAGCGCGTGTTGGAGCGTTTCGTTGAGTACGCCCGGTTCAACCACTGCGCAACGGTCAGCCGGGCGCAACGCGACAATTCGGTCCATCTGCGTGAGCGACAGCACCACGCCACCCGCGAACGGCACCGACGCGGCGGTGGTGGCGGTGCCGGCGCCGCGTGCGACCAGCGGTACCTGATGCGTGCGGCAGGCGCGCACGATGGCGATCACCTCCTCGCGCGTACGCGGTAATGCGACGGCGTCGGCCAGTGCCCAGCGTCGTGAGTCGTCCTCACCATAACGGCGCCGATCATCCGGGTTGACCCGCCAACGATCGCCTAGCAGCGAGGACAGGGTGAGGTGCAGTGCTTCGGGCAGCGGATTCATCAGGCCATTGTAAAAAAGCGCGGATGGGATGCGAGGCGCAGGCTGTTCATACGCCGTCCGCGCGGAAAGCGTCGCGGATCCACTGTAGCTGCGGCGGTTCGCCGTGCGCGTCGATCACGTCAAACCGGCAAGGCGCTTGTGCCAAGGCCGGATGACTAAGGAGGTAAGTCTGCGCAGCCAACACCAACTTGCGGCGCTTACGCCCGTCCACCGAGGCCGCACCACCGCCAAAGGCCGCATTGCGCCGGTAGCGCACCTCGACAAAGACCACGGCAGCGCCGTCGTGCATTACCAGATCCAGCTCACCGCCGCGAAAACGCACGTTGCAGCCGAGTGTGCGTAGCCCCGCGCGTTCCAGCAGCCGGCGCGCGGCGGCCTCAACCGCATCGCCGCGCAGGTGCCGGGGGTCGGCGGCCACACCCGCCTCAGTGGTCCGACGCGACCGGGGTAGGTGTGCCGGCCTGGAACGTCGACCACGCCGGCGTGCGTATCACGTTGCCAAAGCCATCCAGATGTAAGGTGCCGGTGGCGCCGGCCACGCCCTCACCGGTGGCGTTGGCGAGCTTGTCCAGGTAGGCGGTGATCATCCAGGCATCGTAGCCGAATGCGAACAAGCGCGAAGCCGGTCCGCGTGCGGTCGGCAGCAGCGTGGCGGTGCTTGAGGCGGTCGGCAAGCCGGCGACTCCGCGTGTGTTCCACGCCTCGCTGGGAAAGATGATGCCGTCCAGTACCTGGTCGTCTTCGGGCTGGCCGGTGCCCAGTATCAGTTGCGAAGTCCCGACCCGGCTTTTATTGCTGAAACCTGCCAGCGCCAACTGTGGCGCCAGCGCGCGTGCAGTGCTGCCGCGCACCGCCAGAAACACGGCATCGGCGCTGCCATATTGGCGGAGCGGGGCACTGATGTCGCCGGGATTATCGGCGGCGACGCTGATCACTCCGGTGATTTGGCCGCCGCGCTCGGTAAAGCGTTGGCGGAACGCATCCATTGCACGCCGCCCGCTGTCGTCACCGCTGCCGATCACCAGTGCGTTGCGGCGCTCGCGTGCCAATAGGTACTCGGCCGCCATGATCCCGTCGTCTTCCGGAGCCAGCGAAAAGGCGACACTGCCCGTCGGTGGCGTTTTGCCGTCGGTTGGGCGATTGAGGGCCAGAACCGGAACCGTCAGGGCCTGGCGGGCAAATAGCGCGCTGACCTCGTCGCGCCCAAGCGGGCCGACCACAAAGTCCGCCCCGGCCGCGACCGCATGGTCGTACGCCGCATTCGCACCGGCGGCGGTACCCGAGGTATCGAAGAAGTCAATCTCTGGACGGCGCCGGCGCTCAGCATAGTAGCCGGCCAGCAAACCGTCGCGCACCGGCGCGGCGGCCGTTGCCAGGTTGCCGGTCAATGGCAGCAGGACTGCCAGCTTCAGTGGCGGTCGGTAGCCGTCGTGTTCGGCCGGCGGACGCTTGCTGATATCCAGGACGGACTCTGTGTCGCGCTCGAAGGGGTGCGGTAACGGTAAGCCTCGGCTGAGCAGCGCGCGTCCAGCAAAGTTGTAGAGCGGTTCGCCGGCCGGCAGCGCGGCGGTATGGCTGGCCAGCTCGGCATCGTTGAGCGAAGACAGCAGGCGCGCAATTGCGCGCTGGTTGTCGTTGCGGGCGGTGCCGGTCAAGGTCAGATCGGCGCGGGCGCGGTCGCCCGCGGCGCCGAACGCATCGCCAGCGGCTTCGCGCCCCTCGGCGTGGGCTACGTACCAGCGCGCGTGCAGATCCTGCGGCAGCCCGGCCGGGGATGCGCCAAGCACGGCAAGTGCCTGCGCTGGCTGCTTGTCAGAGATCGCCAGCTCGGCCTTAAGCAGGTCGAAGCGGGCGCGGGTTTCGCCACCCAGCTGGCGCGGACTGACCTGTTCGGCCAGGCTGCGCGCGCGCGCATCATCTCGGGCTTCATGCCAGGCGAACGCGGCGTCGGCCAGCAGCCGGCTGCGCTGAGCACCGCTGGTACTTTGAGCCTGGGCTTCCAATTGCTGCGCGGCCTCGCGCGGCTTGCCCTGTGCCAATAGTGCTAGCGCCGCCGATTGTTCCGGCGTGCTGGGTTGGATGAAGCTGCTAGTGGCACAGCCGGCCAGCAGCATGAGGAGCGACAGGGCGAGGATCCTTGCAAAACGCTGGTTCATTTCAGGTCCATTCGACGGGCGCGCCGGGGCGCATCGGTGAAAAACGCTACGATTCTACCCTTGACCCCGGAACATCCGCTGATGAAATCCCCAGGAATCTTGCACGTGGTGGCCACCCCGATCGGCAACCTCGCCGACTTATCCGCGCGCGCGCAAGCGGTTCTACGCGAGGTTGATGCGATCTGTGCCGAGGACACCCGCCACAGCAAGCAGCTATTGGCCCACTTCGGGATTGAACGCCCACTGCTGGCGCTGCACGAACACAACGAGGATGCGATTGCGCAGAAGATCGTCGCCCGGTTGCAGGCCGGGCAGTCGCTGGCGTTGGTGTCCGACGCCGGTACCCCGCTGGTCAGTGACCCCGGCTTCCGGCTGGTCCGTGCCGCGCGTGCAGCTGGGGTCAGGGTGAGCCCGGTGCCCGGGCCGAGCGCGGTGATCGCCGCGCTCAGTGTGGCGGGATTGCCCAGCGATCGTTTTGCGTTCGAGGGATTCTTGCCCGCCAAGTCTTCGGCGCGGCGCGAGTGCCTGGCGCGGCTGGCCGGCGAGCCGCGCACGCTGGTGTTCTATGAGTCCTCCCATCGGATATCCGAGTCGTTGGCCGACCTGCGTGAGGCGTTCGGCGGCGAGCGCCCGGCGGTACTGGCGCGCGAGCTGACCAAGCTGTTCGAAACCGTGCTTGATGGCACGCTGGCCGAACTGCAGGCACGGGTCGAGTCCGACCCGGACCAGCGCAAGGGCGAGTTTGTACTGATGGTGCAGGGCGCGGCTGAAGATGAATCGGCCAAGCTCGCGGAAGGCCGTCGAGTCTATGCGCTGCTCACCACCCAACTGCCGCCTTCCACGGCAGCCAAACTGGCCGGAGAGATCACCGGCGCGCCGCGCAAGGCGCTATACGGCTCGTAAGAGCGCGCGGGGCGCAAGGGATGACGCACGCCGTGCCCACAGCGGACGCGCCACATGCGACAATGCGCGCGGCGGAGTCGGCCAGACAGTCGCGTCACCCGCAAGGGTGCCGAGGAAAGTCCGGGCTCCACAGGGCAAGGTGCCAGGTAACGCCTGGGCGGCGCAAGCCGACGGAAAGTGCAACAGAAAGATACCGCCAGCGGTTCTTCGGAGCGCTGATCGGACGCAAGTCTGGGTCAGTGTTTCAGCTACGCCGAAAGGCGCAGCGGAATGCGGGTAAGGGTGAAATGGTGCGGTAAGAGCGCACCGCGAGTCCGGTAACGGACCGGCACGGCAAACCCCACCTGGAGCAAGACCAAATAGGGATCCATTGGCGTGGCCCGCGCTGGATCCGGGTAGGTTGCTTGAGCGTCGCGGTGACGCGGCGCCTAGACGAATGACTGTCCACGACAGAACCCGGCTTACCGGCCGGCTCCGCCACTTTTTCCGGTCGCTGTGTTTGAAGATCGGCGGCTTTCCCGCTAGCGTTGAGTTGCTGGTGTCGCTTGCAATCGAGCGCTTTGGTGCGCCGACACTCGCGGTTCATTGTCAACGTCGAGCGTCCGAGCCGGCGGGCCTTGGACGCGGGCTTGCTGCAATTGATGCTCATCATGGTCGCCGCACGCCTTTGGGTACTCGGCGGATGATGGCTCTGCCCGGTCTGTCCTTTGGCAACGCTCCATACCTGATAAAAGGGGGAGGGGATGTATTTGGAAGTTGAGTGCGCCCCACGGCAGATTAAATCGTACTGCTAGCAGCCTTAATAAGCCATTCTTGAAACGCCATCCGGCTTTCCTCGATTTTCAATGTGCTCCCAGTCAAGGCGACTTCTGAAATAGCCCCTTCAACATAGAGATACAGCGTATTTGCCAAGATTTTTCTTGCTGGAGCATTTACGTCAAAAATACCCAGGATAAGATTAAAAAACCTTTGTTTATGCGACTTGGTAAATTCTTTTATTTCATCGTCTATCATGCCAAATTCTTTGTTTGCATTTACGTACATGCAACCTTTGAAAGTGGGCTGAGAAAACCACTCAAGGTGCCATTCTATAACGCAAGATATTTTGTCGGACAGAGTTTTTTTGGATGAAATTATTTTTGATAGGGACTCGATAAAGTATTCGTCCCTTCTTTTTAAGACAGAAAAAATTAAATCATTTTTACTTTTGAAGTATTTGTACATTGTCACCTTCGATACTCCAGAAACATCCTGTATGCGATCCACGCCTACGGCGTGAAACCCATATGCATTAAACAGGGATTCAGAAGTATCAAGTATGACGTCTCTTGCACTGGATTTTGCCACTGCATACCTCCTTTGGAGTAGTAGAATTTTTATTTTAAAGGAAAAGTGACTGGCTTATCACGCTTCCACTCCTGGGGTAATTTTTACCATCAAGGATGGTTGTTCTCGGATGATGTAAGCGGATGAAAGCGTGTTGTGCTGAAGTCCGCGAGGCGAGGGGCAGCGCATGGCGCTGCGTAGGGGAAGGTGGGGCTCATTACAGCGTTTTAAGGCCACGGCCAGATCGTCGATGGCACGCACGCACGCTCGGTTTGGGTGTGAAATCGATATCCTTCCAAGCCCGCTTTGTGGGCACAGCGTCGAGTTGGACCAGCTCGATCTTGTAGACCTAGCTATCGTCGGACAGTTACCTGAGCGACCCGACGGCAGGGTGTAGCTTAGCGGCGACGTTTCGGTGGGCCTAACTCCTTTGCGTGGAGAATCTTTCTACCGGTCTTAAGCGTCGTCGTATGTTTCTCTCTTGCGCTTAGGGCGTAGAAAAGTGAGACCGTGTGCTCAGATACGAGGGATTGCTACACCTCGGACGCAGGGAAGGCAGCGCATTACCTTATTTTTTCAATCGAGTCTTGACATCGCTTTGCCTCAAGCTCTAATCTCAGCGCCATGTTTACAGATCTGTAAACATGGCGCTGAGTCGTAGCCTTCCTCTGAAGGGAGGCAGGAGAGCGTTTGGACTACTTATGAGGACATGTCAGATGCTGATGAATAAGCTTACGGGGGGCGGTAATCTACCGTCTCCTGCTGGATGGTATGAAGTAGTGAGGGGGTTTCTTGGCGGGGGACTCGGCATCCTTCTCGTGTCTTATCTGGGCACGCTTAGTGGTGTCCCCTGGATAATCGCGCCGTTCGGTGCCACCTGTGTGCTGCTTTTCGCTGCCCCATCATCGCCTCTCGCTCAGCCAAGAAATGTTGTCCTAGGGCATTTGGTATCCGCCGCTTCCGGCCTCGTTCTTATCAATTTATTTGGCAACTCTCCTGCAATCATGGCTATTTCGGTCGGCGTCGCTATCGCGTTGATGCAGATGCTAAGAGTTACGCACGCGCCGGCAGGTGCGGATCCAATAGTCATATTCATTTCAGGAATTTACAACTGGGATTTCTTGCTGGCTCCGGTACTTGTTGGTTCCATAACACTTGTGCTTGTCGCTCTTATTATAAATAATATTCGTGCCGTGGAAAGATATCCTGTTTATTGGGTGGGAAAATGTCCGTCGAAGGAATCCGGAAATATTAAGGGGAATGTTTTGGATAGATAGGAGTGAAGGTATTAAGCCTTAATCTTCGATAAAACTAATTAATTTCGAATTTTCCTGAATAGTATAGTTTTCTGCGCGTGCATTGCGGTGCTTAAAGCATGGACTCATGCCTCTTGACAACCCGGATTGGGGCCGCAGTTCCGTTGCGTCTTGGAAGATGGGGGCTATAGGGAGCCTGCCTGAAAAGGGACATATGCTGACAGGTTTCGGCTGGATGAGCTGGCGTGATGACAACAACGGTGGGATAGTTCCGATGGGAACGGGAGCATCTGGGAGGGTTGACTGGATTTCATCTGATATTCGATAAGATTCAGTTCATTGCGTATAACAACGCGGCGATGACTACCATAAACATGAGCGCCACATCGGCGGCGTGGAAGGCCATCGACGCAACAACTGGAGAGTTCATCGCGCCAACGTTCACAGGGTCCATTGCAAACCAAGACTATGTTCCGACGACTGCGAAATCAGTGCGCTATGCCAACTCTGGCACCACCAATTACACCCTGGTGCGCGAGAAACAAACCTCTTTTGAAGGGATGACAAATCCCGGTGACAAACCAGTTTCCGAGTCAGCACTGACGGTATTAAAACAGTACGGAATGTTTCCGGTGGACACCAACCTCGGCGATGACGTTGCCGTCTTTGATGCGGTGGGTGAGCTGATGCCCATCCGCGGCGGCAGCCGGGATAACGGTTCTCGCGCCGGTGTGTTCGCTCTGGATATTGGTCGGACTCGCGCGATTCTTCACCCTAATGTCGGGTCCCGCATCGCTTTTTGTGTTTGAGTTTTTTGTTGTGCTTGAGCTTCTAAAGAGCGGGCGCTAGTTCGCCCGCTCTTTGGTTTATTGGAGTCTGTGTGTTTATTTATGTTGCATCGTGATGCCATGAGGTTCTTCGCATGGATGGACTCGCAGTCGTCGGGGATTTGACTCAAACCAGCCGGGTACTCTGGCTGAACTTTGGTGGCATTAGTCCCTTCAAAGAACTGCTGTTGGCCCATCGCCTGCGCGTCAATTTGCTTTCGCGTCAGAGAAGTCTGACGCAGCTGCGTGCCGGTCGCCGACTGCACACGGCAGCCCCAGGCCGCATGCTAACCATGTCGGACGCAGGGCTATGGCCGCTCGACCTGCGGGCGCCTGAGCAGCGCCTCGTCGGCTCTGCAAGGTACAAAGGGGCGCAAAGCCCCGTTTCAGCCCTATCGGTCAGCTTCCCAGGCTGTATATCGAGGTGTATAACAGGCCGAGTTCAAGGCGACGGCCGGGGAAGGTAGAGCCGATTGTCTTAACCCTGCTTGGCACACGCGAGGAATCCGACATGGATCTAGTCGCTATCGTCCTGGCCGCCTTAG
>Cebus_capucinus_imitator_PRJNA485217_SSR047__coassemble_1787_pt1 | contig 9431 bp, 6 predicted proteins | sample Cebus_capucinus_imitator_PRJNA485217_SSR047__metabat2_high_PE_004 | metagenome-assembled genome bin Cebus_capucinus_imitator_PRJNA485217_SSR047
CCTCATCACCGCCCAGCACGAACTCGATCGCCGGGTCCGGCAACATCGGCGTTTCCTGGGCAACACTGGCAATACGGATCTTGCCGGGCAGCTCAACATTGCCTTTGTCCGACTCCAGCTCGCCGCGGATCGCCGCAAACAGGCTGGACTTGCCGGTGCCGTTGCGACCCACCACCCCGACCCGATAGCCGGCGTGCAGGGTCAGATCAACGTTGGAGAGCAGCAGCCGCTCGCCGCGACGCATCGCGAAGTTGCGCAAAGAAATCATGGATCAGAAAAATCCTTAATAAACAAAAGGAATGAGTAGATGAGCACCCTTCCTGCGACGCCATTCTAGCGTTAACGAATACTTGACACCGCCTTCAGCCCCATCCCTACTGGAACGACCGGAAGGCAACGTCCAATCCCACGGCCGGAACGCCCGAAGTTTCAGGCAAAACCTATTTTGACACCCAGATTATAAAGTCGTTAATTCAGGTTTGCGCTTCGCAGTCGCCAGCGTCCTCGCCGGAGCCGCGCACTGCGGCGTGACCGTCCCCACCGGAGTCGCCCGCTGATGAACCCAAAGACCCGCACGCTCGCCGCCGCTGTCACCTTCGCGCTCAGCCTTCCCGCCGCCGCCCCCGTATTCGCCCAGTCCAACACCTCGGATGCGGCGAGTACGCTTGATACGATCATCGTGACCGGCACCCGGGTCAGCAACCGCACTGTCGGTGAATCGCAGTCACCGATTGATATCATTTCGCCCGAGCAGCTGAACGCGACCGGCACTTCCGAGCTGGCCACCGCACTGGCACGCGCGCTGCCCTCACTGAATTTCCCGCGCCCGGCATTGGTTGACGGCACCAGCGGCATACGTCCGGCGCAGTTGCGTGGACTGTCTCCGGACCAGGTGCTAGTACTGGTCAACGGAAAGCGTTACCACACCTCGGCCGCACTCAACCTCAACGGCAGCATCGGCCGCGGCTCATCGGCGGTAGACCTCAACACCATACCGATCTCGGCGATCGAACGCGTGGAAGTTCTGCGCGACGGCGCCTCGGCCCAATACGGCTCCGATGCGATCGCCGGTGTCATCAATATCGTGTTGAAGGGCTCCGGTAGCGGCGGTAGTCTGGAGGTGGACCACGGCAAATACTCGGCCGGTGACGGTGCGCAGAATGAGATCTCCGGTGATACCGGCGTAAGTTTCGGCGGCGGTCGCGGCAGCTTGCATCTGGCTGCGCAGCTAAGCGAGCAAGATCAGACCAACCGCTCCGGCGCCTACTCGGGCAGTTCACCCAATACCGGCAACTATCCCAGCGTTGGCCAAAAAGCTTACATAATCGGTGATCCCGATGTTGACTCGACTGCGGTCTCGGCAAACGGCAGTTTCGCGTTCAGCGACAACATCACTGGCTACGCGACCGCGATCGCCAGCAATCGCAACATCGACTCGTACACGTTCTATCGCTCAAAGAATCACAACAGCGAAGGTGCGCTGATCTCCCAGTATTATTCCGACGGCTATCTTCCGGAAATTAATCAGTATTCAAAAGATCGTTCGCTGATTGCCGGTCTGAAAGGTACTACCGATGGCGGCCTCACCTGGGATGTAAGCTATAACTACGGCTACAACAAGATTGATTACACCACTCGGCACTCGCTCAACTATTCGCTCGGTACCGAGAGTCCAACCACGTTCTACGACGGCGCGCTCAAATACACCCAAAACATTCTCAATGCCGACTTCACCAAAGCGCTGGACTGGGGTCTGGCCTATCCGCTGACGTTATCGTTCGGCGTTGAGTATCGCGAGGAGCGATGGGACCAGTTGCCGGGCGACGTAAGCTCTTATACTGGTAGCGGCGCCCAGGGTTTCTCCGGCTTCAGTGCTGCTAACGAAGTACATGCAAAACGGCATAACTACGCGGCCTACGCTGGCTTGGAAGCCGATATTACCGATAAGTTTTCTGCTAGCTTGACTGGACGTTTCGAAGACTATTCCGATTTTGGCAGCAGGACCTCCGGAAAACTTTCCACCCGCTATGCGTTCACCGACAAGGTGGCGCTACGCGCCACCGCGTCAACCGGCTTCCGCGCGCCGTCATTGGCTCAGCAAAGCTATCAGTCGATTTCCAGCATTCTCAGCAACAACGTGTTTTACGAAAGCGGCACCTTCCCAGTGGACAGCGCTGCGGCCAAGGCGCTGGGTGCCAAATCGCTGAAAGCTGAGACTTCCATCTCCTACAGTACAGGACTGGTACTGCAACCCACCGACCGTCTCTCGCTGACCGTAGATGCTTACCAGATCAAGATCAACAACAGGATCCTGCTGTCATCCAATATCGCCACTAACGACGCTGCCAGCGCGTTGCTGGACAGTCTCGGGTTGGATCAAGTGACTTCGTTCCGCTACTTCACGAACGCGGCCGATACCCGCACTCGTGGTGTGGACGTGGTCAGCACCTATCAGATCCCGTTCGCAGCCAGCTCGCTGGACCTGAGCGCTAGCTACGCCTACAACAAGACCGACGTCACCCACCTGGATGCCACACCAACTGCTTTGACTGACCTGGGAATCACCACCTCGCTCATTGGTCGAGATGAAATTGGCCGATTAGAGGACAGCTATCCGAAGGATAAAGCCATCCTCAGCGCCATCTGGCACTCGGATCTTTGGAGCCTGAGCGCCACCGCGACCCGCTACGGCAGCTACACGGTGCGGAACGCGACCACTGCGGCCAACGATCAGACCTTCGGAGCCAAATGCTTGGTCGACCTGTCGGCGAGCTATAAGCCGACCAAGCAATGGACATTGACGCTGGGCGCCGACAATGTGTTCAACACTTATCCGGACCGTCTCAGCTACGCCAACTCGACCAGCGGCATTTTTCTTTACAGCAACTACTCACCGTTCGGCTTCAACGGTGCTTATGTGTATGGGCGGGTCGCCTATACCTGGTAATTCCGACCGTCCAAGCGGCTCCCGAAAGCCCCGGCAGTGCCGGGGCTTTTCGTTGATGCAGTGCAATGCTTTGGAAAACCCAGGAGCCTGCAAAGGCGCGCTGACCGCAAGCGCGCGCAACACGTTGAAGATGATGCTGAGCCCCGCCGCCAACGACCGAATCGCGTTCGCTCGCGCAAATTGCACGCATCACACGCTATACCGGTGACGCAGATTGCCTCACCGCGCATTCATCGGTGACACTCTAATTCCTAGCCCACAGGAATCTTGATGCACCACGACACCAGCCTCATCGATATCATCGCCGTCGGCCTGGCGATCGCCTTTGTACTGGGAGCGCTAGCCAATAAGCTGCGATTGTCGCCGCTGGTGGGCTATCTGATCGCGGGCGTGGTGGTCGGCCCGTTCACACCGGGCTTCGTTGCCAACCAGGAGCTGGCCAATCAGTTGTCTGAGTTGGGCGTGATGCTGCTGATGTTCGGCGTCGGCCTGCACTTCTCACTGGACGACTTACTGGAAGTCAAATGGATCGCCATCCCTGGCGCTGTGGCGCAGATCGCAGTGGCGACCGTACTGGGCTGGGGACTGGCCTGGAGCATGGGGTGGCCGGCATTGCACGGGCTGGTATTTGGACTAGCGCTGTCGGTTGCCAGCACCGTGGTACTGCTGCGCGCGCTGGAAGAGCGACGGCTGTTGGAGACCCAGCGTGGCAAGATTGCGATAGGTTGGCTGATCGTTGAAGACTTGGTGATGGTGCTGACGTTGGTGCTGCTACCTGCGCTGGCCGATGCGCTGGTCAGCGGCAAGGACGGCAGCACCGGCACGATCCTCATAGCCATGGGCTGGACGCTATTGAAGATGGCGGCATTCGTCGCAGTGATGTTAATCGTCGGCCGTCGCGCGATCCCGTGGGTGCTAGAAAAAATCGCGGCAACGGGTTCGCGTGAGCTGTTCACGCTCTCGGTGCTGGCAATCGCGCTTGGCGTAGCATTCGGCTCGGCGATGCTGTTCGGCGTCAGTTTCGCGCTCGGTGCGTTCTTCGCCGGCATGCTACTCAACGAATCGGAACTGAGTCATAAGGCCGCCAATGACTCACTTCCACTACGTGACGCGTTTGCGGTGCTGTTCTTCGTCTCCGTCGGCATGCTGTTCAATCCGCACATTCTGGTCGAACATCCGTGGCAGGTGCTGGCCACGTTTCTGACCGTGACTGCTGGCAAATCGGTTGCTGCCTTCCTCATCGTGCGCGCATTCGGACACCCCACCGGCACCGCACTGACGATCTCGGTCAGTCTGGCGCAAATCGGCGAGTTTTCCTTCATCCTGGCCGGGTTGGGCGTCAGCCTGGCGATTCTGCCGGAAACCGGCCGTGACCTAATCCTGGCCGGCGCGTTGTTATCGATCATTGCCAATCCATTTCTGTTCGGCTGGCTGGACCGCTGGCAGACCCAACAGCGCGATCAGGCAGCACAGCGGCCTGAGCCGGAGATTCCACCGGGCCCGTCGCTGGAGCTACACGACCACGCCATTGTGGTCGGCTATGGCCGGGTCGGCAGCGCACTGGCGCAGCTGCTGCGCGAACGTGGCGTACCCGTCCTTATCATCGACGATAACCGCGACCACGTGGAGCGCGCGCATGCGCACGGCATCCCCGGCATTCGTGGCAGCGCCGCCGCCGACCGGGTATTGGCCGAAGCGCACCCGCAGCGCGCCAAGATAGCGATCTTGGCGATCCCGCAGCCATTGGAAGCCGGCGAAGCCTTGGTCAAACTACGCGCGCTGAATCCGGCGCTGACCCTTTTGGCGCGGGCGCACAGCGACGCCGAGGTCAAGCATCTGCTGGAGCATGGCGCCGATGGCGCAGTGTTAGCCGAACGCGAGTTAGCCTACTCACTTGCCGAGATGGTGATGTCTACCCCACCCTACCGCGCGTTGCGGCACCGGGCGCCGGCCTGACTCCCGTACATGGGCCGGGCAAAGGGGGTCACCAGTGCCGGCGACACGCTTCACAGCCATTGCAGGGTGTGGCCGCGCAAGCCGTGCGGCTCAAGCCGGCGATGCGAAAGCTTGCTCGCGCAGCCGATCGAGATAGCCGCGCATACGTGACTCCAGCTCTGCGGGCGACGCGGGTGGCAACGGACGCGCCGCATCCGCGCCGCTCCGGGCATGGACACGCGGATACGACACGTCGGGCACCGACGTGCGCAGGAAATCGCATAGCGGCGCCCAGCCCGCCTGCATCGGCAATACGAGCAGGCGATGTGCGGGTACTGCCTCAATCACCGTGCGATTCCAACGCTCGAAGTAATCGGTCATGAATGCACGGTCACCGATCCGCTCACCCAGGTCCCGCCTGAAAAAATCACTCAGTTCCGCGCCGTCGCTGCCGAGCAGAGGATTGCGCCGCGCAGGCGAAAAAATGGTGGCATGCACCGACTCGAACCATTCGTCCGGATCACGCAGCGTCAGCACGAGCACTGCATCTGGATAATGCCGCATGAGATCAGGCCAAAAGCAACATCCTGGATAATCGACCGAGCTTGCATATCCGTCGAAGATTGCATCCCAGTCGGGCGTCCCGCGAACCGCCTCAGTCCACAGCGGCAGTGAGCGGCGCACGGTGGCGGCCAGCTCCATGGCGTGGTAGCAAGGGCCAAAGCCGATCCGTTCCAACGCCAACTTGAGCGATAACGTACCGGTGCGTCCCAGCCCGGCACCGATGACCTTCAAGCCCATAATCTGTTCCGTCCACTTTTTTTCACATCCGTCGCATCCACAATCACCTCACGTACGCGCTAGAGGGATGCCGGGGCAGCCGTGGCATGTCCGAATATCGAGATCTGGCTGGGGCTACTCGCGGTGAATGGCTCGCGCTGCCAGCCGCCCCAGCGCTCGCGCAGCGTCAACCCGGCCAGACGGGCCAGCAGATCCAGCTCAGATGGCCACACGTAGCGCCGTCGATGCTGAAAAATCCGTGTGCGCAAGCCGCTCAGCACGATGACACGCTGGTCGATCAATTGATGCAACCGATCAGTTTTAGAAGACACCAACAACACGCCGTCTTCGCCGTCGCTGTCGCCATCCGGTGACGGCACGTCGAAGACATCCTCGATACCTGCGCCACGATTGAAGATCGCGCTACCTGGCATGACCGTCTGGACGACGAACACACCTGCGGGAGCGAGCACCCGCGCGACGCTGGCAAAGCAGCGCAACTGCGCTTCCTGAGTCAGCAGATAACCAAATGACAGTACGATGTAGACCAAATCGAATGGCCCTGGCAGCGAAATCTGCGCAAAGTCGCCACACCTCAGACTCAACCGACTCGCGCCAGGTTTTGCGCGCAGCCTTTCGAGCATCTGCGTAGAGCTATCCACTCCGGATACATGTAATCCGCGGGCGGACAGCGGTAAGGCTAGGCGCCCGGTGCCTATGCCAAGTTCGAGCACCTCACCACCGCCGGCCAGCGCCTCTAACGCATCAATACAGTTGGCTTTAACGTTGTCTGGCCATCGGTCATGCCAGGCATCGTAAAAATGCGCCACGGCATCGTAATCGGTATCCATTGGCTGATCGGTCTGCACAGCGGCGACTCTTACGCAATGTGGCCGGGCAAACTATAGCGCAGTGCCTTACGCCCTCGGCACACCTATACCCGTGCTGAACAGTGCATTTTAAGAACTGCAATGGTTCGCGCGTTGGTTGCGTGACCGTGCTGTCAAAAACCCCCATTTAAGAAGGCAGGTCTGTGCAACAGCGGCATTTTGGTGTTGTTCGTCAGATTGACGACACCGCGTGTTGCCTCTGAGGATACGAGCCGACACCGTGATGGCGGTGTCTACAGGATCAATCTATCCGATCGATCCAGCATTCTTACCCTCTAGCTTAAGGAGTCGACGTGAAACGCCTAATCTACATGATGGCCCGTCTGGTCCATGGCCTGCGCGGCGGTTACAAGCTCGGCTACATCTACACCTACTGACCCCACCCGGCGTGGGGAGCTTGTCTTCCCCACGCCGCCTTTAGCCGCCGGACCGCCTGTACCGAGCCCCCTATCATGACCAGCGTCCGTCTGCCTCCGGGTCCGCGCGGACGATGGTTAGTCGGCAACGCGCTCGAATTCGCCGAAGATCCGCTGGGCTTTCTACACGGCTGCGCTAATCGCTACGGCGATCTCACCCGGATCGCGAAGCGTACCTATCTGGCAAGTCATCCCGAGCTGGTTAGGCAAGTGTTGCAGGATCGGGATGGGCTGTACGCCAAGGCGCCACCCGACGCCAAACGCGCTGGCACAGCCGCCTTTCCGACCTCGGTGATGAACAGTGAAGGTAGCGACTGGCGATCCAAGCGACAGGCACTGCAGTCGTGTTTTCACGCCACACAAATCCGCGATGGCGTGGTGCGCACGCTGGCGGCTGCTCACTCACACTTAGAGAGCTGGCGGGCTGAACCCGCCAACCGCGACGTGCGTCAGGACATGCAGGCCCTATGTCTGCATGTCGGCGGCGAGGTATTGCTCGATGCCTTGATCGAAGACGAGCAGGCTCACCCATTCGTCGCCGCAATCGATGCGATTATGGGGTTGACGCACAGTCCGGTTCGGTTCCCGCGTTGGGTGCCGACTCCAGCCAACCTTCGGTTGCGTCGAGCGCGCGCACGGCTGGATCACCACCTGGACCGAATCGTCGCCCAGCATCGTGCCAGGCCGGAGCCGCATCGCTCCTGTCTGCTGGATGCGCTACTGCGTTCGGACCCTGGTGGTCGCTCGACCTGGCTGCGTGACGAAGTGGCCACGATGGTGATGTCGGGGCTGGAACCGATGGCCGACGCACTGACCTGGACGCTGCATCTGCTGGCGGGTCATCCCGATGCCCAGGCGCGGATAGTGACGGAAGTACAGGCCTGCCTTGGCGCACAGACGCCCCTCAACGCCGATACGATGACCGACCTGCATTACGCCGCAGCGGTGGTACGCGAATCGCTCCGCTTATATCCGCCCGCCTGGATGACCGGTCGGGTCGCGCTGGATGACACCCAGCTCGGCGACTTCGATGTCCCCGCCGGCACCCAGGTGGTGGTCAGCCAATGGGTCAGCCACCGCGACCGGCGGTATTTTCCGGAGCCGGATGTATTCATGCCTGAGCGCTGGCTGCCACCGCTGCGGCAGGATAACTTGCCGCGATACGCCTATTTCCCGTTCGGTGCCGGTGTCCGCCACTGCATAGGCAGCGCCCTAGCAATGGCGCAGATGACCGCCGTAATCACCGCGATCATCCGCGCCTTCGCATTGACGCCAGTACCGCATGCGCACGTCAAACCCTTCCCGGCACTCGTGCTGCGTCCGCTCGGCGTGCGCTTGGCGCTAACCGCGCGGACCGCTACAACTGCCCTCGTGAGCCCGTCTCAGCCATGACCGCTACGCAAATGCGCAAACAACGTGAATACGCCAACCGCTTTTTCGATTCAGCGGCCTGGAACGTATTCCAGTACCGCCCGGGTGACATCGTCATCGCCAGCTATGCCAAGGCCGGCACTACCCTAGTGCAGCAAATCGTGGCCCAGCTGCTGTTTGACGGTGAGGGTGCGCTAGACGTCGCCGCCATGTCCCCTTGGCTGGACTCAGTCCACCCGAACCGCGCAACTAAGCTGGCCCTGCTCCAGGCACAGACCCACCGGCGGTTCATCAAGACTCATCTGCCGGCCGATGCGCTGGTCTTCGATCCGGGCGCGAAGTACCTGTACATTGGCCGCGACGGCCGCGACATCGCCTGCAGTTTGTACGATCACCAGTGCGCAGTCGCACGCGACGCACAGGCTAGACTGGATGCAGCGGGTGCAACAACGGGCCGGCTGCGGGTACTCCCCGCGCCTCAGGTCTCACCGACCGAGTATTTCCAAACCTGGTTGGAGCACGATGGCCACCCGTTCTGGCCATTCTGGGAAGGGGTGCGCAGCTGGTGGCCGCTGCGCGCACAGCCACAGGTGTTATTCGTGCATTTCGCCCGGTTGCGTGCCGATCTACGTTACGAAATACAAAAGATTGCGGACTTTCTCGAAATCGAGGTAAAGCCGGCGCGGTGGCCATCCATCCTGAAGCACTGCAGTTTCGACTACATGAAGGTGCATGCTGCACACCACGTACCGCATGGCAGCGGCCTGTGGCGAGACGACGGACGCGCATTCTTCAGCGTAGGGCAGGCCGGTCGTTGGCGCGACACACTCCCCCCCGAAGCCGGTGCAGCCTTTGAACAGCGAGCGCGCGCAGAACTGGGCAGACACTGCGCGCACTGGCTGGCCAGCGGTGATCGAGTCTGACGCCCCCCCCCCCCGGGTCCCGTATTGCGCCCAGCCACCTACGATGAAGCGCAGCCAATGCGTTACCCAACCCTGACCGGCGCAGCCGGATCTTGCGTGATCGCGGTTCAACCGCGCACGCGCCGCGCAGGCAGCAACGCGGCGACGATGCCCAGTAGAGGCAGGTAGG
>Cebus_capucinus_imitator_PRJNA485217_SSR047__coassemble_1799_pt1 | contig 9342 bp, 3 predicted proteins | sample Cebus_capucinus_imitator_PRJNA485217_SSR047__metabat2_high_PE_004 | metagenome-assembled genome bin Cebus_capucinus_imitator_PRJNA485217_SSR047
GGGGGATCCGATGCTTACGACCTACCTGCTGCGACGCAATGTGCAACCTTCAGACGCTTTAGGTCGCTTTATTAATCGGGTTGCCTTTGTGGGGTTGAGCTACGGCGTGTAAGCGATCCTGCCTCCCTTGCACCGCAGGATAAGTCATAACGTCCGCTATCCGCCTGCTCGTGCTGAGCTAATTGCTAATCTTTGTGCGCGCGTGTGATTCATATCAGACCAGCGATTCGGTTGAATCGTCAACTGCCGATCCTACATGAGCGGGGCCAAGGTATAGCGCTCAATGTGAGGATACTGATCCCGGACATGTTCATGCTCATGCAGCAAGCTTGCTGTCAGCGGGCGGTCGCCATAGTCTTAGCACCGCTTGGTCCCCAGGCCTGCAGAGCAACTCGACAACGTGATTTGACCGCTTCTCTTGTTTAAAAATTCAGCTTCTTTGAGAGCTTTTCCGGAGATTTGATATACGTCCTTGGGGGGGGCTTGGGTGGCCACAGACTCAGATCAAATCGCGCTCTGGTAGGGGCACGCCTTGCGCGCGAAGTGCGATACCGGTAAAGCTCTATCGCCGGCATAGTCCGCGCTTATGAGCTGCGTCGCGAATGCGTGGTGCAGCGGTGCCAGGCAACAAACAATCTGGAGAGGGTCTGATGAGGGGTTGGGTGAGGGGATGGGCAGTCGCGGCTCTGATGTGCCTGGCGCTTCCGGTGCTCTCCGCACCGCCGCGGCGGCAGCCGGTGATCGTGTCCACCGACATCGGTGACGATATCGACGATGCGTTTGCGCTCGGCTTGCTGCTGCGCAGTCCCGAGCTGGACGTGCGCGGTATCGCCTCGTCCTGGGGTGACACCGCGCTGCGCACCTGCCTGTTGCAACACCTGCTGGTTCAGGCGGGGCGTAGTGAGATTCCGCTGGCGGTCGGTGAGCCAACCCACAGCGCAATTCCCTTCAGTCAGGCACGTTGGGCCGCACGTGGTGCGGTACCGGCCGAGATGCCGTCGGCCGCCGAGCTGATTCTGCGCGAGGCGCGCCGCCAGCCCGGACAGGTGACGTTGCTGGTATTGGGCCCGTTGACCGATGTCGCCGCCGCGCTCAAGCGTGATCCGGCGGGGTTCGCCCAGCTGCGGCGCATCGTGCTGATGGGAGGCTCGGTGCGCGTTGGTTACAGCACGTCCGACTATCGTGCGCCCAGTCCGCCAGTCGCCGAGTACAACATCGCCGCCGACATCTCCGCTGCGCAAGCGGTGTTTGCTGCGGGCGTACCGATTACGCTGCTGCCGCTGGACGCCACCCAGGTCAAACTGGAAGAGTCCGCGCGGGTGGCGCTGTTCGCGCATGGCGACGGCCTCACCGACGCACTGACGCAGCTTTACTACCAGTGGCGCGACAGCGACCAGCCGTGGGCCAGTGCCACCCCAACCCTGTTTGACGTGGTGCCGGTGGCGCAGCTGCTGGCGCCGGCGCTGTGCCCAACCGTGCCGTTGCGCCTGGAGGTGGATGCCGAGGGCTACACCCGCGAGCGGCCGGGTCGGCCAAACGTGCAGGCCTGTCTGAAGCTGGATAAGGCCGGGTTGATCGATCTGTACATGACGCGGATGCTGCGCTGAAACAGGTCCTACGCAGTGCGCTGCGGCTGAGCGGCGCTGCGGCTGAGCGCTCAGCGCTGGGCGGGCGGCGATATAATCGCCACTCGGTTCAGGGAGTGAAGTATGGAAACGCAGGCCGTGGGACAAGGACGCTGGGCGCAGGCTCGCAAGATTTTGGGCATGATCGTGCTGACGGCGCTGCTGGTGGGGGGAGGCGGCTGCAAGCGCAATCCGAGCGGCCAGTTGCCGCAGGCCAGTGGTGAGCCGATTCAGGCCCGCCAGGATGCGATCAAGGGTTTCGCGCTGGTGCGTGCCTACCCTGACCAGAGGGGGGACGGGTTGGCGTTGGCGCTTGAATTCTCGCGCCCGCTGGTGGGTACCCAGGATTTCGACACGCTGGTGCGCTTCGACGGCAAGCCCCATCATGACGACGATAACGGTAATGGCGACAGTAGTTGGACGTTGTCTGACGATGGCAAGACCCTGCGCTATCCGTTTGTCGAGGCTGCCAAGGACTACACCGTGGTGCTGTCGGCCGACCTGCTGGCCGCCGACGGTAGCCGGCTTGGCAAGGACGTGCGCGAGAAGGTCTACACCGGCGAGCTGGAGCCCGCTGCAGGGTTCGCCTCGCAGGGCAGCGTGCTACCGGCGCGGGAGAGCCGGGGGTTGCCAGTGGTGTCGGTCAACGTGCCAGAGGTTGACGTGGAGTTCTTGCGCGTGCGCGAGAGCGCGCTGCCGGAGTTCTTGGCCCAGTATCAGCGTGCCGGTCGCCGCAGCAGCTGGGAACTGGACAGCGACTACGATGGGAAATCCCCGATAGGCAAGCTGGCCGAGCCGGTCTATGTCAACCGTTTCGTGCTGGGTGGCAAGCAGAACGAGCGCGCGCTGACCTATCTGCCGATTCAGGACATTAAGCCGTTGCAGGAGCCGGGCCTGTACTTTGCGGTGATGAAGCGCAGCGGTCGCTTCGAAAACCGGTACGACACTGCGTTCTTCACGGTCAGCGACATTGGCCTGCACACGCGTGCCTACAAGGATCAGCTGTTTGTCCATACCGCCTCGCTCAATAGCGGAGACCCGCTTAAAAACATCGAATTGCGCATCCTCGACAGCAAAGGCGAGCGGGTCCTGAAGGGAAGTACTGACGGCAACGGCAACGCGCTGCTGAATTACCGTCTCGATGCGGGTCAAGTGCTGATCGCACGTAGTGGCAGTGACGTGACGCTGTTGCCGTTCAACCAGCCCGCGCTGGACCTGAGTGAATTTGCGGTGACGGGGCGTCAGAACGCCTGGTTCGACGTTTTTGCCTGGTCCGGGCGTGACCTATACCGGCCAGGTGAGACGTTGCGGGTCTCGGCAATCCTGCGCGATGACGACGGCAAGCCGGTCAAGGCTCAGCCGGTGTTCCTGCGACTGAAACAGCCCGACGGCAAGACCTTCCGTGAGACCCGGCTGCAACCGGGGGAGCAGGGGTATCTGGAGTTCGCCCAGGCGATCCCCGCTGATGCGCCGACCGGCCGCTGGCAGGTCGAGTTCCGGACCGATCCGGCCAGCAAGGACGCGGTGCAGGGGATGACCGTGCGCGTGGAAGAATTCCTGCCCGAGCGCATGAAGCTTGAGCTGGATAGCCCGCAGCGCACCCTCCGGCCCGGCGAGCCCTTCAAGCTCACGGCCGATGCGGCCTATCTGTACGGTGCGCCGGCCGATGGAAACCGCTTTACCGCCAAGTTGGCGGTGGCGGTGGAACAGCATCCATTGGAGTCGATGCCGGGTTGGTTTTTTGGCGACCCGACTCAGGATTTGCCGAAGCAAGCCAAGGACGTAATCGAGGCCGAGCTGGGCGATGACGGCCGGCTGGCGCAGGACATCGCACTGCCGGTCGGCCGCAATCCGGCCACGCCGGTTAGTGCGGTTGTTTCTGGCAGTGTCTATGAGACCGGCGGGCGCACTGTCACGCGCACGCTCAAGCGGGTACTGTGGCCAGCCGATGCGCTGGTCGCGGTGCGTCCGTTGTTTGATGATGCTGAGGGGGCCGATGCCAATGCCAACGCAGGCTTCGAGCTGACCCGGGTGGATGCCGAGGGCCGGCCGCAGCCGGCCAAGGGACTCAAGCTCACCCTGGTACGCGAGCTGCGTGATTACCACTGGACTCATACCGACGGCCGCTGGGACTACGATTTCACCCGCCGCTTCGAGAACAAGCAGACACGCACGCTGGACATCGGCACGCAGACCGCCAAGTTCGACGTCCCGGTCGAGTGGGGTGAGTACCGGGTGGATGTGTTCGATCCGACGACTGGGCTGACGACGCGCTATCCGTTTCGTGCAGGTTGGAGCTGGAATGACGACAACCGTGGGCTAGATGCGCGTCCCGATAAGGTCAAGCTGGCGCTCGACAAGACGGCCTATCGCGCCGGTGACACGCTCAAGGTGACATTGACTCCGCCGCATGCCGGCCACGGTCTGCTGCTGGTAGAAAGTGACAAGCCCTTGTATGTGCAGGACATCGACGTCAAGGCCGGCAGCAGCTTCGAGATTCCGGTCACCGCTGACTGGGAGCGTCACGATGTCTACGTCACCGCGTTGGTGTTCCGTGGCGGCAGCGCGCCAAGCAAGATCACCCCGGCGCGCGCGGTCGGCGTCGCGCATGTGCCGATGGACCGCAAAGCGCGGCGGGTGGCGGTCGGGCTGGTCGTACCCAAACAGATGCGTCCCAGTCAGCCCTTGCCCGTCACGGTGAGTGTGCCCGAGCTGGCGGGTAAGACCGCGCACGTGACTGTCTCGGCGGTGGACGTGGGCATCCTCAATATCACCCGCTTCCCGGTGCCGGACGCGCCGGCGTATTTCTTTGCTCAGCGTCGGCTCGGGGTGGACGCCTACGACATCTACGGCCGGGTGATTGAGAGCTTTGAGGGCGGCACTGGCAAGCTCAAGTTTGGCGGCGACATGGCGCTGGAAGCGCTGCCGCAGGCCAAGCGCCCGACCGCGCGCGTGCAGACCGTCGATTTGTTCTCCGGGGCGGTCAAGCTTGATGCACGCGGCAACGCCCGGGTGCAATTGCCGGTGCCGGACTTCAACGGCACCTTGCGCGTGTCCGCGCTGGTCTACGCCGATGATCGCTATGGCAACCGCGACAGCGAGACGGTGGTGCGCGCACCGATCCTGACCGAAGCGAGCATGCCGCGGGTGATGGCGCCGGGCGACCGCAGTACCGTCACCGTTGACGTGCAGAACTTCACGGGCAAGCCCGGGCAGTTTGCGGTGCGCGTGGATGGCATCGGCCCACTGGCGATCGGTGAGGGCAACCGCAGTGTTCAGCTCGGGGTGGACGGCAAGACCACACTCAATTTTCCACTGACCGCACAGGACGGCTACAGCGTGGCTAAGGTACGGGTGCGAGTGGACGGCAATGGCTTCAGTGCCGACCGCAGTTACGAGCTGCCGGTGCGTGCGGCCTGGCCGGCGGTGCTGCGCGCGCAGACGCGGACGATCGACCCGATAGCGCCGTTGCAGTTCGACTCTCACCTGGCCGATGGACTGATGGTTGGCTCGGTTAATGCGCGTCTGGTGGTCAGCGCATTGCCGCCGATCCCGTTTGCCAGTGCGCTGAAGGGCGCGCTGGATTATCCCTACGGATGCGCCGAGCAGACCACGAGCAAGGGGTACGCGGCGCTGCTACTGGACGACGCCACCGCGCGTCTGCTGGGCAGCACCGGCCTGGACAGCGGCAAGCGTGGCGAGCGGATGGAGGGTGCGTTTGGCCGGCTTGGCTCGATGCAGGTCTCCAGTGGCCACTTCTCAATGTGGGGCGACGACGGCGATGTCAATCCGTGGCTGACACCTTACGTGGCCGAGTTCCTGCTTGATGCCAAGCAGGCGGGCTTTGCGGTGCCTGATAACGTGCTGCAGAAGGCTCTCAATCGGCTCAGTGAAGACCTGCTGGCCGGTGGCAACCCGTTCTATGGGCGCGAGCATCGTGAGCAACTGAAGTTTGCCAATCAGGCGTGGTCAGGCTATGTGCTGGCGCGGGTCAATCGCGCTCCGCTGGGTACGCTGCGCGCGCTTTACGATCAGGATCGCGACAAAGCAGCTAGCGGGTTGTCGCTGGTGCAGCTGGGTATCGCATTGACCTTGCAGGGCGATACGCGCCGCGGTGAGGCCGCCATTAAGGCTGGTTTTGCGCGTGGCAGTGACGATCGGCCGTCCTATTTTGGTGATTACGGCAGCGCCGTGCGCGATGACGCGCTGATGATCGCGTTGCTACACGAGCGCGGTTTGTCCAACCCCGAATACGATGCCCGCGCAGTCGATCTGGGACGGGCTCTGGATGCGCGTCGCGACAGTGGCGTGTTGTGGTTGAGCACTCAGGAGCAGGTTGCCCTGGCGCGGTTGGGGCGGGCGTTGCTGGTCGACCAGGACAAGCGCGTGGGCGGCCAGCTGTACGTTGGCGAACGGGTCGAGACGATCGCACCGGCTCGACTGGTCGGCCGCGACTTCAACAGTGCCGAACTGACACGCGGCGTGCGCTTCGTTCCGGAAGGACAGGCGCCGCTGTTTGCGAGTCTGGAGGTGTCCGGTATTCCGCACAACGCGCCCCCCGTAGATACACGCGTGATCGGCGTGGAACGCAACTGGTACACAACGGACGGCAAACCCTGGAGCCCAAGGCCGCTGAAGGAGGGTGAGGCGCTGATCGTGCGCGTGTCGATCACCGCCAACACGGACATGCCCGAGGCGTTATTGACCGACCTGCTGCCGGCTGGCCTGGAGATCGAGAACTTCAATCTTGGCGATGCCAAGCAGTGGGCCGACGTGGTGGTGGACGGAATTGCGATCAGCGACCGCGGCAGTGCCGCGCAGGTCAAGCATGAGGAGTTCCGCGACGACCGCTATGTCGCCGCGCTGAGCCTGGACTCCGGCGGCACCGCACAGGTGTTCTACCTGGTGCGTGCGGTAACTCCGGGGACCTATACCGTGCCGCCGTCGCTGGTGGAGGACATGTACCGGCCGCAGCTGCGAGGCGTCGGTCGCAGCGATCCCACCACGATCACGGTGGTACAGCCTTAGCGCGAGCGGCCTGTCAGAAACTCGCCGGTGATCGCGGCGGTGTGATTTAGTGCAGCCAGCGGTTGACCTCCGCCAGGTCGTCCGGCGTCAGCACGCCAGCGGCCTGCTTTAGCAGCAGCAGGTTCTCCACGAACAGGTGGCGTGCGGTCGAATACTGGGCCTGACTATCGGCCAGGCTACCGATCGCCACCACCAGATTGGTCAGGCTCTGGGTGCCGATTTCATAGCCCATCTGCATTGACTTCACGGATTCGCTGGCGGCCTGCATCGCCTGGTGTGCCGCCTCGACCTGGGTGACGCCTTGCTGCAAGGCCTTGAACGTTGCGCGTATCGAGGCTTCGGAAGTGCGGCGTTGATTCTCCAGGGTGCTGATGGCGGCATCGCGTTCGGCCAGCGTCTGGCGCACTTGGGCTTGGATTGAGCCCCCGCTGAACAAGGGGATGCTCAAGGTCAGGCCAGCGGCTAACTCGCTGCGGCCGTAGCTGGGATCACTGGCGGACCGGGTGTACCACTCGCCGGTCTTGCCATAGCTGAAACTGGCTTGCAAGGTTGGCAGATGGCCACCTCGAGCGGCGGTGACCGCGTGCTCGGAGGCGCTGAGACTGGCGCGGTCGGCGGCGATGTCGGGATTGTTTTCGATAGCGCGCGCCACCCAGGCGTCGGCGTCGGAGGGGACCGGCATCGTCATCGGGAAGTCTTCGCGCAGCGTCGCCAGTTTTCCGGGTGGACGACCGATGATCGTGGCCAGCGCCTGCCGGGCGCTCTCAAGATCGTTGGCGACCTTGATTCGATCGGATTTGATGTAAAGCCAATAAGCCTTGGCCTGATTCATGTCGACCTGGGCCGATAATCCCTGTTCCAGCCGTACTCGGGTCTGTTCGTATTCGCGCCGATACGCATCCTCGTAGGCTTCATAGGTTTGCAGCAGATCCTGTTCAATGAGTACGTCGAAGTAGGCCTGGACCAGACGTATGTACAGACTTAAACGTGCCGAGCGCAGGGTCTGTTCGCCAGCGCTTACCTTGTCACGTGCCTGCCGATAAGCGGCGATATCGGACAGGCTGAACAACGTCTGGGTTGCAGTGGCGGACAATTCGCGTTCGCGCAGATGGCCGAGGTCGCCACTGAGGTCACCGCCATGCGTGTCGGTCAGTGTTTGCGTGGCGCTGGCCTGGGGCAGCAGCGCGGCACGTGCGATCGGCGCATCCTGGTCGGTTTCGCGCTTGGTGGCTTCGGCCAGGGCCAAGGTCTGGTCCTGAGCCAATGCCAACGGCAGCAGGTCAAGCAGGTCTTCGGCCTGTGCCGTTCGGGTAAATACGCAGCAGGCCAGCGTGAGTGCGGCGAATAAAGCAGTGGTTCTCATCGTGTCCAACACCAGCGAGGTTGCTAGGTGGACGCAGATAGCGTGCCAAGTGCACGCGCTGGCTATCGAGAGGGGAACGGCGCGTCTTAGAGCGGGCATGGAGCCAGCCGCGCCGGGGCGGATGGACGCTGGCCTCGGCACCGGCGAGGCATCGTGCTTACGGGGTTCGTCCGAAGTCGGATGTCCACTGTCCGTGTGCGGACGTCCAACACCGCGGACGCGGACGATCAAGCGACTGTGAGTCAGGATTGGCGCCGATCCGCGTCACCTCGTCGTGCTTGGCATGGTTTCTGCTCATACCTTGGCATGGATATTGTCATGCCGGTTGCTGTTCCCTGGTATCGCCGCCCACGGGTGTGGTGGTCGTTGTTGGCGCTGGTGTTGGGAGTGCTCGCCTTAGTGGGGATCTTCGGGATGGGTCACGCTGCGCCGAGCGTGGCGCGGAGCGAGCTGTGGATCGATACCGTTCAACGCGGCGAGATGCGACGTGAGATTCGCGCCAGCGGAGTGCTAGTGCCGCGCGAGATCCGCTGGGTTGTGGCGGCTGCCACCGCTAGCGTGCAGCGGGTGCGGGTGCAGCCGGGTGCCGAGGTCCAGGCCGATACCATGATCCTGGAGTTGGTCAATCCCGAGCTACTGGCCAATCTGCAAAAGGCCCAGGCCGCGTTGACCGGTGCTGAGGCCGAGATCGCCGCCAAGCGCGCTGAACTGGACTCACAGTTGCTGGATCGTCAGGCCGCCCGCAGCCAGGCTGACGGCGATTGGCAACTGGCACGAACCAAAGTTCAGGCCTACCAGCGTGCGCATGACGGCGGAGCGATCTCAACAATCGACCTACAAGAGCGCCAGATTGCCGAAGCACAGACCGGAGCGCGCGCACGGATCGCGGCGGCTCAGGTCGATGCGCTGCATCAGAACATGCGTGCGCAATTGCGCGCCGCGCAGGCGCGTCGTGACGAGGCCGCCAGTCTGCTCGCTATTGCTCGACGCCAGGTCGCCGGATTGCAGGTGCGTGCAGGCAGCAACGGCATCTTGCAGCAGATTGAGGTTGAACCCGGTCAGCAGGTCGACGTTGGTGCCAAGCTGGCGCGAGTGGCGCGGCCAGACGATCTGTTAGCGCGGCTGCAGGTGCCGGAAGTGCTGGCCAAGGATCTGGCACTACGACTGCCGGCCAGTATCGATACCGGCAACGGTGTGATCCCGGGACGGGTACTGCGGATTGACCCAGCCGTACGCGAGGGCAGTGTCAGCGTCGATATTGAATTGAATGCGCACGTGCCTGCCGGTGCTCGGCCAGATCTCACGGTTGAGGGCAGGGTGCTGCTC